>QWCR01000429.1_pt1 | contig 11288 bp, 10 predicted proteins | sample 1972581 | NCBI WGS metagenome assembly QWCR01 (sample SAMN09866703, study PRJNA288562) | Human oral metagenome isolate pre4_saliva, whole genome shotgun sequencing... | isolation source: mouth | host: Homo sapiens | place: USA: California
GAAACGATTGAAGAAGCAGCGTTAGCAGCTGTACGTAATAAAATTTAAAGAGGCGTTTTTATGAGACCAATTGCAGAAGCATACAAAGACTTTCCTATACTACATAAAGAGCATAATGGGCACCGTGTTATCTATTTAGATAGCGGTGCTACTGCACAAATTCCACAATCCGTAATTGATCGTGTTGTGGAACATATGACACAACGTAATGGTAATCCACATCGTGGTTCTCATATTTTAGCTATTGAAGCATCTGAAGACTATGAAAATGCACGTGATCGCGTAGTTGAATTTATCAATGCTCGTGAACGTGAAGAAGTTGTATTTACACGTAATAGTACAGAATCTATGAACTTGATTGCTCATAGCTATGGTCTTCATAATGTGAAGAAAGGTGACAAGATTGTCATTACTGTTGCGGAACATCATGCCAATCTTGTAACATGGCAATATGTAGCAGAACAAACAGGGGCAACCTTAGAATATATGTACCTTGATGAACATGGGCACTTAAAAGATGGTGAAATCAATAAAATTGATGAGAACACTAAAATTGTTGCCTTTGCTCATGTTAGTAACGTGCTTGGTATGGAATTCCCTGTAAAAGAATTAACTGAAAAAGCGCATTCCGTAGGTGCTGTAGTAGTTCTCGATGGTGCTCAATCTACACCTCATAAAAAAATTGATGTTCAAGCATTAGATTGTGATTTCTTCGTATTCTCTGGTCATAAAATGTGTGCATCTCAAGGTATTGGTGTACTTTATGGTAAACGTGAGTTATTAGAAGCTATGCCACCTTTCCTATTGGGTGGGGATATGATTGAATATGTAAAAGAACAAACTGCTACATTCAATGAGCTTCCATATAAGTTTGAAGCAGGTACACCAAATGCTGACGGCGCCGTTTCCTTACATGCGGCAATTGATTATTTAGAATCCTTTGGCATGGATGCTATTGAAGCTTATGAAGAGGAACTAGTAGCATATATTCTTCCTAAAATTGTTGCATTGCCACATGTTCATGTGATTGGCTCCCAAAATCCTAAGGAAAAACATGGTGTAATCGCGTTCACTGTAGATGATGTACATCCTCATGACGTTGCTACAATTTTAGATTCTAAAGGCATTTGTGTTCGTTCTGGACACCATTGTGCACAACCATTAGGTGCATTCTACAATGTATCTGCATCTACTCGTCTAAGCATGTACTTATATACTCGTAAGGAAGATCTAGATGCATTCCTTGAAGTATTAAAGACAGTTCGTTCTGTAATGGGTTTTAAAGATTAGGAGATTTACCATCAATGGAAATGGATCAATTATATACAGAACTTATTTTGGAACATAACCAAGATAAGCGTAATAAACATGAGTTAGCTCATTTTACAAATTCTGAACATGGCCATAACCCTAGTTGTGGTGATGATCTAACATTACAACTCAACGTAGACGATGGCATTATCAAAGATGCTGCTTACACTGGCTCTGGTTGTGCTATCAGCCAAGCGTCTGCATCTATGATGATTGATATCATTAAGGGCAAATCTGTTGAGGAAGCTCTTCGTTTGGTAGAAATTTTCTTAGGTATGATTAAAAAAGAAATTACCGATGAAAATGAGTTAGAAGAATTAGAAGATGCTATGGCATTGCAAAATATTTCTAACATGCCAGCGCGTGTTAAGTGTGCGGTTCTTGCGTGGCATACATTAAAAGAGGCTTTAAAGAAATAATATGAAGAAAACAATATTATTTGATTTAGATGGAACTTTAACAGATTCTCAAGAAGGTATTCTTAAAAGTATTAAATTTGCATTGGAACATTTTGGCTATGATGTTCCTGATGAAGAAACATTGCAATTATTTTTAGGACCACCATTGGTAGATGCTTTTCAAGAGCATTGTGGCATGACCTTTGAACAAGCGGAAGAAACGTACTTTAAATTCCGCGAACGATATGGTACAATCGGTAAATTTGAAAATCAAGTGTATCCGAATATTGTAGACTTGTTGGCTAAATGCAAAACAGAACAATATACTATTGCCGTTGCTACAGCAAAGCCTGAGCATTATGCTAAGGATATTTTAGATCACTTTGAATTAACACCTTACTTTGATGTAATTGTAGGTGCTAATTATGAAAGTGGTTTATTGCATAAGAAAGAGATTCTTGAAAAAGCTCTTAAACTTTGTGGCAATCCTTTAACTGATGAAAATGGTCGTCGTTTGGCCTTTATGGTAGGCGATCGTAAGTATGATGTAGAGGCAGCTAACGAACTTGGTTGTATTTCTATCGGTGTTACTTATGGTTATGGTACAGAAGCTGAACTAAAAGAAGCCGATGCAGAGTACATCTGTGATGATGTTGATGAAATTGCTGATGTTCTCGATCTTGAAGAAATGATGGTTCGTAGATAAGCTCTTATAAATAAAATATTAACCTTAAAAAGGCTAGAGGAATTTCCTCTAGCCTTTTTGTATCTATCTAATAAAAGGACTAACCAATAAGGTTAGTCCTTTGTATTATTTTTTTAGACCGCTTTTTTTAGCTAATGTTTTGATAACCTTAGCACTTTGTTTTTTCAATTTGCCGCCTGTTTGTTTGAGTTGAATACGTGTACGAGAAACACGACCAAGTGTAGTAATCTTTGTTTTGCGACGTGGCTTCATATCGCGCTCGTTACCAAAGTCGCCACGTTGTACACTTGTTGCTTTTACCTTTTCTGCTCTGAAAGATTTACGCAACGCTTTCATAATTAATGTGAGCGGTAAGGATTGCTCAAAAGAATACAAATCAACAGCCACATAGCCTAGAGCAGGATACGTGTGCAATGTAAAGTGAAAGCCTGGTGCAACAGATAGGAGGGCGATCTCCTCGTCCATAACTTGACAACTGATTTCATCAACATCAAGGTCAGCTAAATCAAATGCGGTTGCTACACTTTCTTGTACAGCTGTAGCGGATGAGATTGCATCTTCATCGCAGGAATATAAATCAATTAACAGTTCTTGTCCTAATGCTTCTGCCATAACAACACCTTCTTTCATAAAAATATATCTCATTTATTATACCTATAATTTAAGATTAAGTCCAATTATAGGGGGATGTATTAAAAGGTCAAATGTATAGTATAGAAATTTGACCTTTATATTGACTAAAGTCAAAAAGTCAAATATAATAGATATATGTAAAAAGCAAATAGTCAAAATATATATTAAATAAAATGTTAAAGAGGTGTTTTTTATGAGTATGATAGCTGATAAAATAGAAAAGTTTATATTGGATCGTATGCGTGAAGAACAAGAGAAATTAATTTTAAAGCGTAACGAATTAGCTGATGAGTTAGATTGTGCACCTTCGCAAATTAGTTATGTTTTAAGTACGCGATTTTCCAATGAGCGTGGGTTTGATGTGGAATCAAGACGTGGATTAGGTGGATATATTCGAATCACAAAATTAAATCCAGAAAGTTCTGATTCTCTACCAGCTGTAACAACCTATCGTATTTATGAAGGTCAAAATACAGTAGATCGTTTAATTGATATAAAAGATGTAGACCAATCATTATTTCAATTACTACAAGCAGAAAAAATTACTCGTCGTGAGGCTCAATTGATGCATAATTCTTTTGCTACATTGATTGAAAATACGGATATTGAACATCGAAATAATGCAATTCGTGAGCTATACGCAACAATGGTGGATACACTACGGAAGGAGTGATGATCAGTGATATGTGATCATTGCCATAAAAATGAAGCTACTATCCATATGACAAATATTGTAAATAATCAGAAAACGGAACAACATCTGTGCAATACTTGTGCTACAGCACTACAACAAGAGGGAAAATTATCTCCCTATAGTTCCTTTATGAATGATATGTGGGATGATAGCTTTTTTACCAATGATTTCTTTAAAAATATGGTCTATCCTGATAATTTATTAAAATCTCATCAATCTAAGCGGTGTCCTCAATGTGGTATTACTTATGATGAGTTTAATCGGGTTGGCAAGTTTGGTTGTGATACATGCTATGAAACTTTTGCTAGTGAAATAAAACCATTATTACAACGTTTACAAGGTAGTTCTGAATATGAAGGGTCAGTTCCTAGTCATGGTAATAATGTGTTTAAAGCTAAGTATGAAGTTAAACAATTGCGTAATCAATTAGAGATGGCAATTCAAGCAGAGAAATTTGAAGATGCAGCTATCTTAAGAGATAAAATAAAAGAATTAGAAGCCATCATTGGTGGCAATAAAGAATAGGAGGTTCTTATTATGTTAGATACTATATTAGACTCTCCTTTAAGTTCATGGCTACAACTCGATACGGACGCAACGGATCATATTGTGATTTCTAGTCGGATTCGATTAGCAAGAAACTTTGATGGTGTGCTTTTTACAAATCGAAATGATATGTCGTCATTAGAAAAAGTAAATTCTTTTTCTAGAAGTTTGCTTAAACCCCTAAAAGACGTAGATGGACATCAATATTCTAATATTAACCTAGAGCAATTAAGTGAACGTGATCGGGCTATATTAGTGGAAAAACATTTGATGAGCCCTGCTTTAGAGGAAAAACTACCGTACCGCAACTTAGTGGTTTCTGACGATGCATCAATTGTGATTATGGTAAATGAAGAAGATCATTTGCGAATTCAATCTATGGTTTCTGGATTGAGATTAGAAGTAGCTTATGAACGTGTATTAAAAATCGACAAGGCTATTGAAGCAAAATATGCATATGCCTTTGATGAACGATTTGGTTATTTAACGGCTTGTCCAACTAATGTCGGTACAGGTTTACGAGCATCTGTAATGTTACATTTACCAGCCTTGACTATATCTGGAAAAATTACACGCCTCATTCGTAGTATCATTCAGTTGGGCTACTCTGTGCGTGGATTATATGGTGAAGGTTCAGAAGCATTAGGAAATATATATCAAATTTCTAACCAACGTACCATGGGTACTAGTGAAAAAGATACAATAGAACAATTAACAAAGATTGTAGAAGGGATTATTGCAGAAGAGCGAAAATCTCGTCAGTTATTATTACATAATGATAAAGAAGGTTTAGAAGATGTGTTATGGCGCTCCTATGGAGTTCTACAGAATGCACGCCGTGTAAATGGTAAAGAGGCTTTAACAAAGCTTAGTGATATCCAGTTAGGCGTTGACTTAAATATTTTACCTCAATGGGGTAAGGATTCCTTTAATGAGCTGATTGCTATAACTAGACCTAATTTCCTTTCAAAGTATGCAGGAAATGATAATCTAACAGATATCGAGCGTGATAGCTATCGGGCAAAAGTAATCCGTCAAAAGCTTTCACATTAATAGCTATTCCAACGGTATAGCCTACCATTGTTTACATATATTTGAAGAGAAATAATTACAATTTACACAGATAGATGAGGTGATAGTATGATGCAACGATTTACAGATGATGCACAGCGTGTTCTTTCCTTTGCTCAAGAAGCCGCATTGGAGTTGGGACATGACTATGTAGGCACTGAACATGTACTCATCGGCCTGACAAAGGTTAAAAATGGTGTTGCTGCTAAGGCCTTAGAAGAGCTTGGTATTGTTACAGAAGATATTTTTGAAGCTGTAGAAGATCAAGTGGGCCGTGGTAATAAAAAAGCAACATCTATATATATGACGCCACGTGTTAAGAATGTACTTGAGTTAGCTGTTCAAGTAGCTAATCGCATGAATCATAATTACGTTGGTACTGAGCATATTCTACTTGGTTTACTCAGCGACGGCGGTGGTGTTGCAGTTGGGATTTTACGGGCTATGAATATTCGTACCGACGATATAGTTGAAGCGATCCGTCATATTCTTGGCTCTAGTACTAATGGTAATCATAGTGGTCAAGAAGGAGCGAATAACAATGGCGACTTAGGTGAATTAACTGATTTCGCTACAGACTTAAATGAGTCTGCAAAACAAGGTAAAATTGATCCTGTTATTGGTCGCGATACTGAAATTCAACGAGTTATTCAAATACTTAGTCGTAGAACTAAAAATAATCCCGTTCTCATTGGTGAACCTGGTGTAGGTAAGACGGCCATTGCTGAAGGCTTGGCGCAACGTATCGTCAACGGGAATGTGCCAGAAATTTTGCGTAATAAACGCATTATTTCCCTTAGCATTAGCTCTATGTTAGCTGGTGCAAAATACCGTGGCGAATTTGAAGAGCGTTTAAAAAAAGCGATTGATGAAGTTCAACAACATAAGGATATGATTATATTCATTGATGAAATTCACACATTAGTTGGAGCAGGTGCCACTGAAGGCGCTATGGATGCGGCAAATATCTTGAAACCAGCTTTGGCACGCGGTGAATTCCAAGTTATTGGCGCTACGACACTTGATGAATATAAAAAGCATATTGAAAAAGATGCTGCCTTAGAGCGTCGTTTCCAACCTGTTCAAGTAGGGGAACCTAACGAAGAGGATGCTCTTGAAATCTTGAGAGGCTTACGAGATCGTTATGAGGCTTTCCATAAGGCTAAAATTACAGATGAAGCATTAAAAGCTGCTGTTACTTTATCTAGTAGATATATTACAGATCGATTTTTGCCGGATAAAGCTATCGATGTGGTTGATGAGGCTGCATCTAAGGTTCGTATGAAGGTATTTTCGGCGGCACCAGATGTTAAAGCTTTAGAAGACAGACTCAATACGGTTAAGAAGGAAAAAGAAGCGGCTGTCACATCACAAGATTTTGAAAAGGCAGCTAAACTTCGTGATGAAGAGCAAGCTTTAGTTAAAGAAATTGATGATAAAAAAACTGTAGCTAAAGAAGAAAGTGATCAAAAATTAATAGTTACAGAGGAAGATATCGCTTCCGTAGTAGCTCAGTGGACTGGTATTCCTGTAACTAAAATCGCAGAAGAAGAATCAGAAACCTTGCTTCATTTAGAAGATGAGTTACATAAACGCGTCATCGGTCAAGATGATGCTGTTACAGCTGTAGCAAAAGCTGTGCGCCGTGCAAGGGCTGGATTAAAGGATCCAAAACGTCCAATTGGTTCCTTCTTGTTCCTTGGACCAACAGGGGTTGGTAAGACTGAGCTAGCAAGAGCACTTGCATCCTCCTTGTTCGGCGATGAATCTGCTATGATTCGACTTGATATGTCTGAATATATGGAAAAACATACTGTTTCCCGTTTAGTTGGGGCACCTCCAGGATATGTAGGCTATGAAGAGGGAGGCCAATTGACTGATGCAGTTCGACGTAAACCATATAGCGTTATTTTACTTGACGAAGTAGAAAAGGCTCATGCAGATTTCTTTAATATCCTATTACAAGTTCTTGATGATGGACGTCTTACAGATAGTCAAGGGAGAACCGTAGACTTTAGAAATACGGTTATTATCATGACTAGTAACTTAGGTGCTAAAGCATTACATAAGAACTCTACAGAATTAGGTTTCTTGGCACCAAAAAAAGCAGAATCTCATTCTAATGATTCTAAAAAAATAGATTTTAAAGAGGCTAAGAAATCTGTTCTGGATGCAGTAAAACGTCACTTCAGACCAGAGTTTTTAAATCGCATTGATGAGATGATTGTATTCCATCCATTAACTGAAGAGGACTTAACAAAAATTGTAACAATTTTGATGAGTGATGTAACAAAGCGTCTTGGAGAACGTGATTTACATTTAGAAATTACACCTGAGGCTATGAAATTGCTCGTTAAAGAAGGTTCCGATTTTACTATGGGGGCTCGGCCTTTAAAACGCGCTATTCAACGCTTAATTGAGGACCCTGTATCCGATCTTATTTTGAAAGGAGAGGCGATAGCAGGAAAAACTATTAAAGCTAATGCAAAGGATAATGATATTGTTGTAACGATTTAATATAAATACAAAATTAATAGTTAATGACTACCTTTCATATAAATTATATGGCTTAAATGGTATACTATAGAATAATGATAGTAACCATGTAGTAAAATTATGCATAAAAGGTCATGAATGGTTATCATTCATGGCCTTTTTTATCTTTTATAAAAGTTTTGAGGTATTATGGCAAAAGCAAAATCAGTATTCTTCTGTCAAAATTGTGGAGCGGAGTCTTCTAAGTGGATGGGGCGTTGTCCACAATGTGGTGAATGGAATACATTAGTTGAAGAGATTATTAAAGAAACTAAACATAGCCGCACACCTTCACGAGGTGTGGGAAATCAAACAACAAAACCAACAGCTTTACCAGATATTGAAATTTCATCTATCGCTCGTGTCTCTACAACCTTTGGTGAAATCGACCGCGTATTAGGTGGTGGGATTGTTCCTGGGGCCCTTATGCTCTTAGGTGGTGATCCTGGTATAGGCAAGTCTACACTACTTCTTCAAGTATCTCAAAAGGTGGCTGATACGGTAGGTACTGTACTATATGCATCTGGAGAAGAGTCTCAATTACAGCTTAAGCTTCGGGCAGAACGACTTCATATCAATAGTGAGCGACTACAAGTTATTGCTGATACAGATTTAGATCATATCTTAGAGCAAGCTGATGCAATGACGCCTTCTTTGTTAGTTATCGACTCTATTCAAACTATGTATACTGGAGATATCGATGCTGCTCCAGGTAGTGTTAGCCAAGTGCGAGAATGTACATCGCGCCTCCTTCGCTTCTGTAAAGAACGAAATATTCCAACGGTAATCATTGGACATGTTACTAAGGAAGGCAATATTGCGGGGCCTCGTATGTTAGAACATATGGTGGATGTAGTGCTTTACTTTGAAGGCGAACGGTCTTACCAATTCCGTATTTTGCGCTCAATTAAGAATCGTTTTGGATCTACATCTGAAACAGGTATTTTTGCCATGGTTGAGGAAGGGTTACAAGAGTTATCTAATCCATCAGCTTCCTTATTGGCAGAACGATCTGATGAGGAAAGCGGCAGCGCCGTTATGATTTATCTTGAAGGGGTTCGTCCTATCCTTGTAGAGGTACAAAGCCTTGTTGTTACGACTGCTTTTGGTATGCCTAGAAGAACTGCAATCGGTTATGACCTTAATCGTTTAATTGTACTTTTGGCAGTATTAGAAAAACGTTGTGGTTTCACGTTAGGTAATAAGGACGTGTACGTTAACGTTATTGGTGGTCTCAAGGTAAATGAACCAGCTTGTGACTTGTCTATGGCTGTTGCTATCGTATCTAATTTAAAAAATCGCATTGTTCCTACCGATATGGTCATTTTAGGTGAAGTAGGGCTCACTGGTAATGTTCGTAGCATTCCACGTATTGAACAGCGTATCAATGAAGCTAAGAAATTAGGTTTTAAAAAGTTTATTATCCCTGAAGGCAATTATAAGCAAATCAAGGATAATGATAGTTCTATCAAGATTAGAGGCGTTAAATCTATTCAAGAGGCAATGCAATTGGTATTTTCTTAATTAGGAGGTGATGTAATGATTTATCGCATATTGCGCTATGTAATAGCCATTCTTGTGGGCACAGCGGCCTATGTTGGAATGGATAGCTTAGCACCTATTATCGACCCATATTTGGTCTCTCAATTTGAGTCCTTTGGGGATATGTCATTGACCATTGCACGTATTTCAGTATTAATTTTTGGTACTTTATTAGGCGTTATTATTGGGTATTTAATTTCTTCATTTATTTTAAAGCAAGGCTTAGTCATTGCTAAACGTTTAGAACGTATTCTTACTCATATTCCAAATCAAGAATTGATTGCAGGCACCATCGGTTTATTATTCGGTCTTATTATTGCAAATTTAATTGGTGTTGCATTCCATCAAGTACCTATTATAGGACCTTATATTCCTATTATATTGAGTGCTATCTTTGGATATAGTGGCCTTAAAATTATGGCTCGTAAAGGCCCTGAAATATACTATAACTATGTACAACAATGGGGTGGAGAAGGTACTAAAAAAACAAGTCGTTTTAAAATGTTCTCTACTCATAAATCTGATAAAACTACGAGCACACCAAAACTACTAGATACATCTGTTATTATTGATGGACGTATTAAGGAACTATGTAATACAGGATTTATTGAAGGCCCTCTAATGGTTCCCCTTTTTGTATTGAATGAGTTACAAATTATTTCTGACTCTGCTGATGCTACAAAACGAAATCGCGGTCGTCGTGGCCTCGATATTTTGAAAGAGATGCAAGATGCTAAAAAGGTAGCCATTGAAGTGGTAGAAGATGATTATGATGATCTTACAGAAGTAGATTCTAAATTAATGCGTCTTGCTTTGGATAAGCAGTGGAAGTTGATGACTAATGACTTCAACTTAAATAAGGTGGCTCGAGTGCAAGGCATTGAGGTGCTTAATCTGAATGAACTAGCCAATGTACTGAAACCAGCCCTCATTGCAGGCGAATGGATTCGCGTGCAAATTATGAAAGAAGGCAAGGAAATTCACCAAGGTGTTGCTTATCTCGATGATGGTACCATGATTGTTGTTGAAGATGGTAAACCTTATGTGGGTCAAACTGTAGAGGTAATGGTTACATCCATATTACAAACTAGTGCTGGTCGCATGATCTTTGCTCGTGTAGATGGAGGACAAAATGGACAAGGTAATTAGTTGTATTGTTCTCGCCGCTGGTGCTGGACGCCGCATGGGATATAAAGAAAACAAGATATTTATTCCTTTAGGTCGATTTTCTATTATTCAACGTACACTACAAAATGTAGCAAAGGTTGAAGGTTTGAATGAGATTATTCTTGTTGTAGCCGATGGTGAACAAGAGTATATGACAAAACATATTCAAGCGTTAGATTTAACTGTTCCAGTTCACATCGTACTTGGTGGAAAAGAGCGGCAAGATTCTGTAGCATGTGGCTTACAGGCTGTATCAGAGGATACCAATATTGTCCTTGTTCATGATGGAGCGCGACCTTTGGCTTCTACAGAAATGTTTAGTAATGTTGCTGACGCGGCTAATACCTATGGAGCGGCTACTGTAGGTGTTCCGGCTACGGATACCATTAAACGAGTTGATATGGACCATAATGTTCTAGAAACATTACAGCGTAGTGAGCTATACCAAATTCAAACGCCACAAGGCTTTCAAAAAGAATTATTTGTAGAGGCTCATCAAGCGGCATATGAAACAAAGTATCTTGGTACTGATGATGTATCATTAGTTGAGTATGTAGGTAAGCCTGTACATATAGTTGAAGGAAATTATTGTAATATTAAGGTGACCACTCCTAATGATATTGCAGTAGCAAAACGATATTTAGGAATTGAGGATAAGCGTATGCGCGTTGGATTTGGTTATGAT
>QWCR01000430.1_pt1 | contig 11273 bp, 8 predicted proteins | sample 1972581 | NCBI WGS metagenome assembly QWCR01 (sample SAMN09866703, study PRJNA288562) | Human oral metagenome isolate pre4_saliva, whole genome shotgun sequencing... | isolation source: mouth | host: Homo sapiens | place: USA: California
TGATGGACGTTTGGTTTTGTTAATGCTTGGTCCTACAGCTAAGGTTTTAGCCTATCAACTTGCTATCAAGGGTATGCAGGCCATTGATATCGGACATGTTGATTCTGAGTATGAGTGGATGCAGATGGGAGCTGAAAATAAGGTTTTATTACACAATAAACATACTGCAGAATACAATCTAGATACTGAAATAGAGCTAATAGAGGATCCAGAATACTTGAGTCAGATTGTTGCAGACTTGAGTGAAGAATAGTATAAATTCTTGGAATGTCGGAGGAGAAATGACATCAGAAAGACTTGCAATCGTTTTGATTGCTGATCAAGCTTATACAGAACAATTGGCTGTGACTATGAAGTCTATCATGTATCACAATAAATCAGTTGATTTTTATATCATTAACCAAGGCATTATGCCTGACTGGTTTAGAAAAATAAGACGCATTGTAAAAATGTTGGGAGGGAATGTATACAGTATTCCATTTGATATGGGGAAGATCTCATCTCAATTAGAAACGTCATCTTCTAGTAGTCTAATGCCCTATGCTAAGTATTTTATTGCAGATCTAGTGGATAGGGAGAAGGTTCTCTATCTTGATAGTGATACCCTTGTAAATGGTCCTTTAAAGTCGATTTTGTCTACGGATTTAGAAGGATTTCCAGTAGCTGCTGTAAAGGATATAGATGGCAGTTTTAATACCGGGGTTCTGCTTATTGATGCTGTTAAATGGAGAGATTTAAGTATTTCGACTAAGTGCTTAGAACTACATGCAAATTTGGAAAATGAACAGTTGGAATCAGAAACCTCCAAGAATGTCCATAGAGTTCTTAACCAGATCTTTAAGGATAATTGGTTGGAGTTGGATAAGCGATTCAATGTTCAGGTTGGTCATGATATCGTAGCATTTTATAGTAACTGGCAAGACCATTTTTATATGAAGGATAGTCCTCTTATTATTCATTACACAACCTATAGAAAGCCCTGGAATAGTTCGACATCATACAGATATAGAGAAAAATGGTGGGAATTTTATAATTTAGAACTTTCTCAAGTTTTAGCACATCACCTAGGGGAATTTTCTTTGCAAAAAGAAAAGCAAGGATTAGATTTCTTTACATTAACAGAAACAGAACAATTTGAAGGAATTGAACATTTAGCCAGTACCTTTCCAGAGCATCGTTTTCATATAGCTGCCTATACGGTGTTCGGACCATGGCTAAGTGCTCTGGGTAAAAGAGATAATATTTATCTACATCCTGAGTGTACCCCAGCTACTTTTGATCAACTACTAGAAAATATGGATGCTTATCTTAATATCAATCATGGGGATATAGATGAGGCGATTTTGGAAAGAATGAGTGAGATGAATAAGCCTATTTTTTCCTTTTATGCTACTCATAAAGGGAATGTACCTCAATATCTTTTTCTAAGACAGGAGTTAGAAAAAATGGAGGATGCGATCCGTTTATTCTATGAAATTGGAGCCGATAAATTTCGTCAAACATTTAAACAAGAAGAATTATTTGATATTTCAGTCATGTCTATAGATGAAACCTTGGATGAACTTTTGGAAACGGAGAAATCCTTGGTTCGATTTGGGGATGGTGAGTTCAACTTGATAAATGGAAATAGTATCGCATATCAGGAGTATCAAGAAGATTTAGCTCAAGAAATGAGAGAAATATTGTTACATGCAGATGATACAGAAAATAAAGTATTAATTTGTTTACCAGAGATTTTTGAGATATTTAAGGGAAGTTTTCTCCAAAATGAAGATTCAGAAAAATTTTGGAAACAAGTTTTGGATGATTATGGAAGATTTTTCCAAGAGACTTGTCGGGCAAAAGTATATGGTTCAACTTGGATTTCAAGACCCTACATTGATAATAAAGATAAGAGTCATGCTATTACTCAATTTGAAAAAATCAAATCTTTATTTGAGAATAAAGATATACTCATTGTTGAGGGAGCAACTACGCGATCAGGAGTTGGTAATGACTTATTTAACAATGTTCTTTCCATAAAACGCATTATTTGCCCTTCTCACCATGCTTTTTCAAAGGTGGATGCTATTCAGCAAGCCATTCTAGATCATGCGTCAGGACGAATAATTTTACTTATGCTTGGGCCGACGGCTAAAATATTGGCTTATCGCTTATCTCAATTAGGGTATCGTGCCTTAGATCTTGGACATATTGATCCAGAGTATGAATGGATGAAAATGGGGGCAGAGACAAAGGTACAACTAAAACATAAGCATACAGCAGAATTTAATTTTGACCAGGGAATTGAATTTGTAGAGGATGAAGACTATAATAGTCAAATTGTTGTAGATTTGTCTAAGTAGAAAGGTGTAAATATATGGATTTTCCATTAATATCAATTGTTGTCCCTGTCTATAATGTTGAAGAATATATAGAACATTGTATTCATAATATTTTATCGCAGACCTATAGGAATTTGGAAGTTATTATTGTGAATGATGGCAGTTTAGATGATAGTATCAAGATTGCAAAAGAATTAACAAAAGATGATTCACGTTTTATCTATATTGATAAGGAAAATGGTGGACAGTCGGATGCACGTAATGTGGGTTTGGATTGTGCTAGTGGAGATTATATCTTTTTCTGCGATCCAGACGACTTTATGTTCGAGAAAACTATCGAAAACTTGTACTATGCTAGTGTTTTGACAAATGCCGATATTGTTGTAGGATCATTTTGCCGATTTGATGAAGGGATGTTTTATTTTTATCCAGTCCCAAAAGAAGAACTACTGTATCCAGTGAGCTCTAAGGAAGCCATTATGGGAATGGATGATGAGGAAGATTATACTCTTCTTCGTTATTCGGCTGTATGGGGTAAGTTATTTAAAAAGAATTTGTTTGAGACAATCCGTTTTCCTAAAGGAAAATATGCAGAAGATCAATTTATCATGTGGAAATTATATCTTGCAAGTAAAGTGATTATTCGCTATCAGTCAGATGTCTATGCCTATAGGGTGAATTACAAGGGATTGACGCAAAATTATAGTCTATCTCACTTGGATTTTATTGAGGCGATTGAGGAGCGTATCCAGGCATTAATGGAAATGCCCGAATTGGGTTATCCTATGGAGTTGGCATTCAAGCAGTATAAGTTTGCTTTGAATAGGAATATTTCTATGTTAGAAGAGAGTGGATTTGTTCAAGAAGAAGCAACAGTGCGCGAAAAGTTGGAACATGCTGAGAATGGGGATTACCTATTTTAAAAAAAATAAAAGAGAGTGAAAGATGGAAAATCAATTAATCAGTATTATTGTGCCGGTTTATAATGTTGAAGAGTATCTTAAACAATGTTTAGATAGCATTTTAGAGCAGACTTTTAGTAATTATGAAGTTATTCTGGTAAATGATGGTTCGACAGATAGCTCAGGCCTCATTTGTCAAGAATACGCTGAAAAAGATTCACGTATTCGTTATTTTGAAAAAGAAAATGGTGGTCTTTCTGATACTCGAAATTATGGAATTGGACAGGCGCAGGGAGAATACCTTACTTTTGTTGATTCGGATGATTTTTTAGATAAAATGCATCTGAATGTTCTTTATACTGCATTAGTAAGCAATAATGTAGACATCTCTATCGTAAACTATTCTAATTATCAGACCTCTACTGCTACTTTCTATCTTCATACATTTGGAGAGTACTATGAAAAAAATTATAGTTCAGAAGAATTATTAGATAATTTAGCTATTCTTGAAAGAAATGATTTGTCGTTTTCTACTATATGGGGAAAATTGTACAAGAGGAGTGTATTTTCATTTTTACGCTTCCCCAAAGGTGTTATAGGTGAAGATGTTGCATTAATCTATAAAATTTACACTCAAGTAGACAAAATTGTATATGCTCACAAAGACACTTATGTTTATAGAGAAAATGACTCTGGAATAACTAAGAGCAAAATTTATCCTTTAGTCACTGCTCAACTAAATCATGTAGCAGAACGTCTAGCTCTTTTAGCTATTATGGGATATGATGTGACGAAGCATTTTGATCGTTATATAACCTTTTTGAAAATTACGGAATATAATATGAGAATGATTTGGGGTATGGAAGATACAGAAACATATCGCCATATTAAGGAAAATTTAATATTGATTTCTCAGGATGAGAACTAGATAGTGAGAGGGAATAATATGAGAGAAACTCAGATAAGCATCATAGTACCAGTGTACAATGTAGAACCATATCTTCGGCAATGTTTAGACAGTATTTTAGGACAAACTTTTACAAATTTTGAGGTACTTCTGATAAATGACGGATCTCCTGATTCTTCAGGGGATATTTGTAGAGAGTATGTTGCAAAAGATAGTCGCTTTCATTATTTTGAAAAGGAGAATGGGGGATTATCTGATGCTCGTAATTACGGAATAGAAAGGGCTCAGGGAGAATACCTGACTTTTATTGATTCGGATGATTTTGTAAATGAAAAACATCTTGAGAATTTGTTTTTGGCGAGTAGATTGACTAATGCCGATATCACGATAGGAGGTTTCTCTCGTTTTGAGAATGGAACTTTTTGGCTATACCAGGATCACTTTTCTAGTGATTCTCTGGTATCATTTACGAGTGCTCAAGCTATTCAACACCTAGATTCTATGTTTGATGTTCCCTTTTTAAATTTTTCTATTGTTTGTGGAAAATTATTTAAACGAGATTTATTCAAGGAACTTCGTTTTCAGTACGGAAAGTATGCAGAGGACCAATTTATTATATGGAAGTTATATTTGAAGGCTCGTAGTATATACACCTTTAACGTCGATTCGTATGTATATCGTATTAATAATACTGGAATGTCGAGTGTATTTTCTTTAAAACATTTAGATTATATTGATGCATTAGAAGAAAGAATAAAATTTACTAAGGATATTGATGGTATCGATATCGGTCTTTCTTTTAATATGTATCGTTATGTTCTAAAGAGAAATCTAGACCAGTTAGAGGAGCATCAATTTCTAGATGAGGCATCTCAGATCCGTAGAAAATTAGAGTTAGCAGAACGAGAGGAGTACCCGTTTTTATTTGACGAATCTTATAGTGATATGGGAGGACCTAAAGAATTAATTAGCATTATTGTCCCAATCTATAATGTCGAGAGCTATCTTCGAATGTGTTTGGATAGTATTGAACACCAAACCTATTCAAATATAGAAGTTTTATTGATAAATGATGGTTCACCAGATTCATCTGGAGAAATTTGTCAAGAATATGTTGCTAGAGATAGTAGATTCAGATATTTTGAAAAGGAAAATGGAGGACTATCTGATGCACGAAATTATGGTATTGAAAGATCAAATGGTATGTATCTAACCTTTGTTGATTCAGATGATTGGGTTGAACCAACATATATTGATGATATGTATCAAGCTGCTTTAAAAAATGATTCTGAAATCGTTGTTTCAAACTATACACAATTTGACGTTAAAGAAAACCATTATTTAGTTCATGTATGGGATGACTATTATGAGGAAACATATGAAAGGAAAGAGTTAATTAATCGACTCCCTTTGTTGGAACGACGTGATTATTCTTTTATAACGAGTTGGGGAATTCTTTTTAGTCGAAGCTTATTTGATAATATTCAGTTTCCAAAAGGTAAACTTATAGAAGACGGTCGAACAAATTATAAATTATTTGCGAAATCATCTTGCAGTACTTATATTAATAAATCTTTGTATATATATAGGATAGGTAAAGAAGGAAGCATTATTAATACAGTAACTGAAAAGCTCTTAATAGACAAGTTAGAGTATGTATTAGAACGTTTGGCTATCTATACCATAAAGGGATGGAATAGTTTTGATGAAAAGGAAAACACTTTAGGATACATAAGAAAGGGATGGGAAGAAGCAAAAGAAGCTGGTCTACAAGATACTGAAATTTTTAGGAGATATACAGAAATATTGAACCTTATAGATAATGATTAAAAGAATTAAGGAGGTCCAATGAACTGATAGTGGATAAAAATAATCTATTTGATTCACTAATATAGTACTTTTTCATTATTTCCCTGAGGGAGTTAGAGGCAGATTTTTTCTGCTTTTTTTGTTATAATGGTAACGTGGAAAATCAATAAAAAATTTTATAATACCTGATGGTGTATTGATTATAAATTACTCAGTAGAAATAGACTAGAAACGAGTTTTAGAGAGTAGGATTGAACATGAGAAATATTTTTTCATCTATCGCAGTTAAAAAAGGTCTAGCGACATTATTTTTTATATTCATATTTATAGTGGGGAGTAGATTAACCCTTCCCTTTGTAGATATGAATAATAGGGAATTCTTAGGAGGGACAGCTGCTTATTTGGCTTTTTCTACAGCAATGACAGGTGGAAATTTGAGAAGTTTATCCTTGTTTTCAGTAGGGCTATCTCCCTGGATGTCTTCGATGATTTTATGGCAGATGCTTTCTTTTTCAAAAAAATTAAATCTGGTATCTGGAGCTATTGAGATACAAAATAGAAGACAGATGTACTTAACCTTGTTTATTGCTTTGATTCAAGCATTAGCTATTTCTCTAAATCTACCAATTCAATCAAATGTACCTAAAATATTGGTTATCGTCCTCAATACCTGTCTGTTGATAGCGGGTGCTTTTTTCTTGGTGTGGTTATCAGACATCAATGCAACGGTAGGTATCGGGGGCTCTATGATTATTTTATTGATTGGAATGGTTTTAAACATTCCTCAAGATTTGATTGAAACGTTTCGGACTGTTCCCATACCTCTTTTTGTTTTAATCGGTTTGATTATTATGGGGATTGTTTTCACTTATCTGGTAGCTCTGCTTTATCGTGCTCGTTATCGTATAGCCGTTCATAAGATTGGTCTGCATAATCGTTTTAAGAGATATTCTTATTTTGAGATTATGCTCAATCCTGCTGGGGGGATGCCTTTTATGTATGTAATGACTTTTTTGAGTTTACCGACTTATATGTTGTTATTATTACAGACGATCTTTCCGGAAAATCTACTTTTCACTGAAATTTCATCTCAGTATACAATGGGGAAACCATTGTGGATTTATATGTATATGATTATTCTTTTTATTTTTAGTATAGCCTTTGCTTTTGTAAATATGAGTGGGGAACAAATTTCAGATCGAATGAAGAAATCAGGGGAATACATTTATGGAGTCTATCCGGGTGAAGAAACGAGTCGTTTCATCAATCGATTGGTTCTTAGGTTTTCTCTTATTGGTGCTGTGTTTAATGTAGTAATGGCTGGGGGCCCGATGCTATTTGTATTAGTTGATGAGAAACTACTTAGAGTGGCAATGATTCCTGGTTTGTTTATGATGTTCGGAGGTATGATTTTCACGGTCAGAGATGAAGTGAAGGCTCTGAGATTAAACGAAACTTATAAACCATTGATTTAGGAGGGTGTCATGTATTATTTTATTCCAGCTTGGTATGGTTCAGAACGCCAGTGGCATGCGGATGTGATTCCTTGGTACCATTCACAATTTCGTTTTGAGTTTGATGATACCTTTAATCAAATACGTCTTTTTCAAAGACAAGGTATAGCATCTCGCTTATTGGTTCTATCTTATCAACCGCATTTGCGTTATTTTTTACATAGACAGGGTGTTTTAGAGACAGATGTCTACTCTGTTTTTGATGATATGCAAGATTTCTATGGACTGCATTCTCAGGTTCTTAACATTAGAGACATAGAGTGGGATAGTGATTGCCAATTTCTTTATAGTCCCTTTGCTATTATCGTGCAAAAAAACGGTAAAAAATATGCTCAGATAGAGCATGGAGTAGAGGGTTTTATTAGTGACATTCGGTATTTTGATCCAAATGGTCAGATGAGCAAGCGCTATATCATGGATGACAGAGGATTTGTATCTAGTGTAATCTATTTTGAGGATGGACAAGCTATTTATCAAGACTATCTGGATCCTAAAGGAATTTGGCGATTTAGGGAGTATATTCAAGAGGAAGGTAGAATAGAGATCAATCCTATTTTTGCCTATCGATTTAAATTGCTTAAATATCGAAATATGGAGCATTTGGTGGCAGAATTTTTTGATAAATATTTGAAAAAAAATCAGAAAAAGCAAGATATTTTTATCATTCCGTCGCATCCTTACCATGATCAGTTTATCTTTGATCATATTCCAAGTACTAATCCTAAAATTTTGAGTCTCTTTATCAATCGTAATTCACAGAATACCTTTAGAGAGTTATCAGTATCGGTTGACCGAGCTAGTTTGGTGTTAGTGGATAGAGAGGATAGTTTACAACTTTTGCAGGAACTATATCCTGAACTTTCTAATAAATTTTACCATCTCTCTCCTTTTGATACACGCTTACGTCTGGGACGAAGTCAAACTCGAAAGGAATCAATCATTTACTATCAACTTGATTTCAACGAAGAAATTGATAGGGAAGCATTGACTCAAGTTTTGTTATTTATTTCAGAAACTAAAAATACAGAGGTCATTTTTGGAGCCTTTTCTGCTAGTCAGGAACAAATTGAAGAAGTGGAATCACTTGTCAATGAAATCATTCAGGATCAAATCCATACGGATAGTTTAGAAAAAGGTCTAGATTATGGTGGGGCAGAAAATCCTTTAGAAGAAAATCAAGAGCAGGAACTACGTTTTCAATTTGTCAATATGAATGATGAGTTGGATTTGATTAAGACATTAGAGTTTGTTCGTTTGATTGTAGACTTGAATAAACAACCTCATCTCTATACTCAAATAGCAGGTATTAGTGCGGGAATTCCTCAGATTAATCGGGTTGAAACTGTTTATGTAGAACATTTGAAAAATGGCTATTTAATTTCAGATGTGATAGAGTTTTCAACGGCTGCACATTACTATATAGATAAATTGAAAGAATGGAATCAAGCATTAGTTTACTCTATTGATAAAATCAAGGAACATACTGGCCAACGTTTCTTAGATAAATTGCATCATTGGATTGAGGAGGTTACTGATGTCAAAGGACTATAAAATCCTACAGATAGGGATTGATAATTGGGCTCATCATTATGAAATTCCTAAAAATATGGATTGGTACTATCTCTGCCCCAACTCACCGCTAGCCCTCCGTAAAATGATGAAGATGGATAGCATCACAAATTTTCATGCAATCTTGATAGAAGATGGTCAATATATAAGAGATTTATTGCCTTTTGTGCACCATATCGAACCCTATACTCTACTTTATAGTCAAGATTTTCAAACGTCAGATTTGGGCATTCTTGATTGCTTAAAAAAGCGGTGTGCTCAGGCTGTAGACTTCTCAGATCCTCAGCAATTAATCAATGATTTGTCCACTTCTCTCTTTGGTGGAGGTTACGGTGATAAACTATTTCCATCTGGTATCCAAATTCATCCCTCCTTTGAAGGAGCTATTTCTTATCAAGGATTTGAACACGTGACTTTGGAAGGGCATTTTGGAGAGGATTTCCAACAACTAGCTTACTGGCCTTATAATTTTATGGTCTATAAAAACTTACCCATAGAACTATGGTTAGAGTACGAAAAACAAGGAAATTGTGAATTTCGGATAGTGGTTCGCAAGATATGGGATGGTTCAGTAGATGAATTTTTTGAAGAGAAAATATATCTAGAAGCTGATTTAGAAAAAGCTATTATTATGGATAGTAAAGAGGCTAATTATTTGATATATATATCGATTGAAGGGAGTGGCGAAGGCAAACTTCAATTGGGAAATCTTCATCAGCGCTGGAGTCGAAAACAGTTTGGGAAGTTTGTTTTAGGGGGAAATATCATACATGATGGTAAACGTGATGAGATTAATTATTTCTTCCATCCAGGAGATTTTAAACCTCCCTTGGCTGTTTATTTTTCGGGTTTTCGTCCTGCCGAGGGGTTTGAGGGGTATTGGATGATGAAAAATTTAGGATGTCCTTTTCTTCTATTCTCAGATCCTCGTCTCGAGGGAGGAGCCTTTTACCTTGGTAGCCAAGAATTAGAGAATAAGATTAAGGAAACCATTCAATATTATTTGGATTATCTTGGTTTGACATCTAAAGATTTGATTTTATCTGGCCTTTCCATGGGAACTTTTCCGTCACTTTATTATGGAGCCGCTTTTGAACCGCGTGCAGTTATTGTCGGGAAGCCACTAGCTAATATTGGAACTATTGCAAGACGAGGGCGTTTAGAGGCACCAGGAGTATTTAATACAGGATTTGATGTTCTGAGACATCAGACGGGCGGAGTTAGTCCCCAACATATGAAAGATTTGGATCAGACATTTTGGAATGTTTTTAAAGAGGCTGATTTCACCCAGACAATTTTTGGCTTGTCCTATATGAAGGATGAAGATATGGACAGCAAAGCCTACGATCAGTTAGTAGAACATCTTTGCCATACAGGGGCTAAGATTTTGTCTAAAGGTACGGATGGGCGACATAATGATGATACAAATACCAATGTGGTTTGGTTTCTACATTTTTATCGTATGATTTTGGAATCAGATTTTGGAAGAGGTAGTCAATGATTATTAAACAAAGACAAGGTATTCAGTGGGGAACAGTAGGAGCGACATTCATGTATGGAACTAGTCTTACCTATCATTCAGATTACCATATAAGTATTTATAATCCTTTAGTAAAATCAGGAGAAATCTTAAAAACTTGGTTTTCTAGTGTGAACTATCAAGCCTTTAGAACTCAGCCCAGTCTTCCCTTACTTAAAAGAAAACAGGATTATCAATTATGTATGGATTTTGAATGCTATCCTACAAATGGAGTCTATACAAAGATTGCATTTTTTGATAGATATGGGGATGTGATTGAAGAGAAAATTGAAAAAATGAAAGTCTTTGATTTTACCTATCCTGATGATACCTATACCTACCAAGTTTCTCTTCTGAGTGCTGGTTTTGAGTCCTTAGATTTCTATTCTTTTTCTATAAAGGAGACGAATCGTGTTTAAAGGTATATATCAAGATTTTCAACTTCGGAAAGTCAAAAGGCTTTTAAGAAAGATTAATGCCCTTAAAGGAAAGATGGAGTCTCTATCAGACCAGGAACTAGCTGCAAAAACAGTGGAGTTTCGTCAGCGCCTTGCTAAAGGAGAGACGGTAGATGATCTTCTAGTGGAAGCTTTTGCTGTTGTTCGTGAAGCGGATAAGCGAGTACTGGGAATGTTTCCCTATGATGTCCAAGTCATGGGAGGAATTGTTATCCATCAGGGAAATGTCGCTGAGATGAATACTGGTGAGGGGAAAACCTTGACAGCCACT
>QWCR01001000.1_pt1 | contig 11220 bp, 9 predicted proteins | sample 1972581 | NCBI WGS metagenome assembly QWCR01 (sample SAMN09866703, study PRJNA288562) | Human oral metagenome isolate pre4_saliva, whole genome shotgun sequencing... | isolation source: mouth | host: Homo sapiens | place: USA: California
ACTTTTTATGGAGGAAAGTGACAATGACGAGGTATGTATTTCGACGCCTAGGTGGCGCAATCATAATCTTATGGGTCATCATTACCGTAACATTTGCATTAATGCATGCGATACCTGGTGGGCCTTTTACAACAGAAAAGAAATTACCGCCTCAGGTGAAAGCAAGTATCGAGGCTAAATATCATCTCGATGATCCTGTATGGAAACAGTATGGAGATTATTTAGGTGGCGTCATTACAGGTGACTTGGGCCCATCATTTAAATATGAAGGCCGTAGTGTAAACGATATAATTGGTGATGCATTCCCAATTTCCGCACAGCTTGGCTTATTATCTTTAGTGGTAGCTATAGTTGGTGGTATTACAGCTGGTGCGATTAGTGCCATGAGACCTAATAGCATTGTAGATTATGCGGTAACTGTATTATCTACAATAGGGATTTCGGTACCAACATTTATTATCGGTGCTGTTCTTGTGTACATAGTAGGCTTTGAATTGGGATGGTTCCCGGTAGCCTTATGGCGTGGCCCCTCTTACATGGTGTTACCTGTGTTGACATTAGCAGCGCAACCGATGGCATTTATTGCTCGTTTAACGCGCAGTGGTTTACTTGACGTGTATCAACAAGAATACATTCGTACAGCTCGCGCAAAAGGTCTAGGTTCTTGGACCATTTTGACACGTCATGCCCTTGGCAATGCAATTTTGCCAGTTATTACGTACTTAGGTCCATTGGCAGCTAGTTTGTTAACAGGCAGCTTTATCGTAGAAACAATTTTTGCGATTCCTGGTCTAGGTCAGTATTTTGTAACATCTATTTATAACCGAGACTATACGGTTATTCTTGGTATTACGATTTTCTATAGTGCGCTTGTAGTATTTCTTAATATTTTGGTGGACATGATTTATCCATTAATCGATCCACGAGTTACAACGGAGGAGGGGACAGATGAATAAGGAAGACTTTTTACCTATTGAACGAGCCCCTCAAGAAGAGATTACTAGCTTTATAAAACGTCCTAGTAAATGGGAACGATTTAAGGTAAATCGTTTAGCTGTAGTTGGTGCAACCATCATTATTGTGATGATGGTGCTTGCTATTCTAGGTCCACTTATTTCACCTTATACCTATGCGGACCAATCCTTAATTGATGCGAACCAAAGTCCAAGCTTTAGCCATTGGTTTGGTACGGATACATTGGGCCGTGATATCTATACACGTGTTATGTACGGCGCTCGTATTTCCTTAACCATTGGTTTTGTAGCAGCTTTTATTAATCTTGTGATTGGCGTTGCCTATGGCGGCATTGCGGGTTATATAGGTGGCAAGGTAGACCGTATCATGATGGGGATCGTAGATGTTTTGTATGGTATTCCACTTTTACTATACGTAATCTTATTGATGGTTGTACTTGGACCTGGGCTAATCTCTATTTTTGTAGCGTTGGGGATTGCGTATTGGCTTAATATGGCCCGTATCGTACGCAGCCAAATTTTGAAAGTTAAAAACGAAGAATACATCATTGCAGCAGAAGCTATGGGTATTCCTAAGCGTCGAATTTTATTACGTCATATTTTACCAAACTGTGTAGGACCGATCATTATTACTTTAACATTGGCCATTCCTGAGGCTATTTTTACAGAAGCATTTCTTAGTTTTATCGGCTTAGGTGTAAATGCACCTATGGCGAGCTGGGGCGTACTAGCTTCTGAAGGTATTAGTAGCATGCGCTCTTATCCGTTCCAATTGATTTTCCCAGCTGTTGCTATTAGTATTACCATGCTTGGTTTCGCATTTTTTGGCGACGGTTTACGTAATGTATTAGACCCTAAGGAAGGAGATAGATAATGAATAATGCTATTGTTGATGTACGTAATGTATCTATTACCATCAATACCTTCCAAGGTCCGTTGCGAGTTATTCGCAATCAAGATATTTCTTTATACCCTGGTGAGATTTTAGGTATAGTCGGGGAATCTGGGTGTGGTAAATCCGTTTTAGTTAACTCTTTAATGGGCTTATTGCCATATGGTAAAACTAAAATTAAAGCGGATACATTCATGATTGATGGTCATGATTGTTTAGGATTTACTGAAGATGATTGGAATGAACTTCGTGGTACGACGGTTGCCATGGTGTTCCAAGATCCTATGACCTCCTTGAATCCTATCATGACCATTGGAGAGCAAATGTATGAGGTTATCCGTCGTACAAATGCGTATGGTGAAGATTACGATGAAAGGGCCATTGCCATCGATTTATTGAAGAAGATGGGGCTGTCTACACCGGAACGCCGGTTATCTCAATATCCTCATGAGTTGAGCGGTGGAATGCGCCAACGCGTATGTATTGCTATGGCAGTGGCCGGTCGTCCCAAGATTTTAATTTGTGATGAGCCCACAACAGCTCTTGATATTACTACAGAGGCACAAATTTTGCGCCTTATGCAAACATTAGCCGTAGAGGCTGGCATAGGGATTATCTTTATCTCTCATAACCTACGTGTTATTGCTCAAATTTGTGATCGGGTTATGGTTATGTACGCAGGTAAATGTGTTGAGTCTGCTACAGTAGATGGTATTTTTAGCGAGCCTCGTCATCCATATACTTTGGGGCTGTTGCTTGCATTGCCTCAAGGTAAATGGCACGGCGAATTGAAGGCTGTTGAAGGTCAACCACCTGATCTATTTGATTTACCTCGTGGATGCGCATTTAATCCTCGTTGTAAATGGGCTATGCGAATCTGTGGTAGTCGGGTTCCGATGGTTACAAATGTTGGTGAAAGTCACCAGTTTACATGTTGGTTAGCTAAGTTGGAGGGACTTTAATGAGTTACGTATGGGAGACTGACAATCTCGTTAAAGAGTTCACCCTGTCAGGCGGCTTATTTAAGCCAAAACAAACGGTACATGCCGTACAAGGCGTGAGTCTATATCAATCACCAGGGGAAACCCTAGGTATCGTAGGTGAATCTGGATGTGGTAAATCTACATTTGGTTACACTTTGATGGGTTTATATCAAGCTACATCTGGTTCTATTTATATGAATGGTCGACATATCAACCCTTATGTGGATAGAGAGTCTGTTCACCCGGTGATGCAAATGGTATTTCAAAATCCTTATGCATCCCTTAATCCGCGGCTTACGGTTAATGCGATTTTAGAGGAGCCTTTAGAACTGAATCCAAAGTATACACCTCGAGATCGCGTGATTCGTGTAAAAGAGGTGCTTGACCAAGTTGGCTTAAATATGTCATTTGGTGAGCGTTATGCTCATGAACTATCTGGTGGGCAACGTCAACGTATCGGCATTGCACGGGCTCTTATTATGGAGCCTCAATGTATCATCTGTGATGAGCCGATTTCTGCGTTAGATGTATCTATCCAAGTGCAAATTATGACATTACTAGAACGGTTACAAGAACAACATGGTATTTCGTACCTCTTTATTTCTCATGATTTAAATATGGTGCGCTACATTAGTCATCGCATGGTTGTTATGTATTTAGGTGCCGTCATGGAAGAAGGTCCTGCATTGGACTTATATGAATTCCCTCAGCATCCGTATACCCGTGCATTGACGGCCTTAAATGGTCCAGTTATGCCACATGCACCAATTGGGGCACCGCTTAAAGGGGATCCACCAAATCCATTAGACCCACCAAAAGGGTGTCTGTTTAGTGGTCGATGTCCAGAAGCGGAAGGTCGTTGTTTTACAGAACGTCCGCCACTTCGAGATTGGGCAGATCGCCGCATCGCATGCTGGCACATATAATGGGAGAATAGTATGGAAAAACTAATTGTTGGCAAGTCCTTGGAACATCAACTAGATACAGTCATTAAAGAATTGGCACCAGCAGGGAATATATCTTATGCGGTGCTACAATTTGATGATGAAGAGGAACCAACACTCATCGCAGCTAAAGGTGAAAATACTGTACATTCTAGTGCGAGTTTAATTAAGGTACTTATCATGGAATATGTCTTTCATTTAGCTCGTACGGAGCAATTGGACATTAATGATACAGTTCCTTTATCTAGAACTCCACGCGTTGAAGGTGGCGGCGCACTACAAGAGTTAGTTGGTAAACATAGTTTTACATATCTTGAGTTATGTCGTCTCATGATGGTTCTTAGTGATAATATCGCAACAAATCTACTCATCACAGTGCTCGGCATGGAAAATATCAATGCTCGTGCAGAAAAGCTTGGTGTGGATGAGATGGAGCTTAATCGTATGATGATGGACCTTAACGCCCTAGCTGAAGGTCATGATAATCACATTACAGCTATGTCGTTAGCTCGTTTGTATAAACACATTTTTGAATGTCGTGATAGAGATGCTTATGGCAGAGAAATGTGGAATATCTTAGGTCGCCAACAATTCCGTGATATCTTACCATTTTACTGGGGAGAAGGCATACGCTTTCACCATAAAACAGGATCCCTTGATCGTGTAGAACATGATGGGGGTGTAATAGAAACATTTAGGGGTCATTTTTGTTTTATCCTTTTAATGAGCGATATCGATAATGACCGAGGTAAAGAGTTAGGCGCTCAAGTTGGGCGCATCATGAAAGAATTTGTAGAGGAAGCATTGCCATGATGGATAAACGAAACTTGTTAAAACTCATGGTCCTCGCTCTAGGGGTGAGCGTACTCTTATTCGTATTTGGGTACCCTCGTGGTGTTCAACCAATCGATGAACACACAATCCGCTATGTTATTGAGCAGGAACCATCCACATTGGATCCCGCAAAGTCTACTACCTCTCCGGAGGCTACGGTTCAACTTCAATTATTCGATGGTCTAGTTCGTTTGAATGATGAAAGTGAACCTGAAGCAGCACTTGCTAAAAATTGGGACATCTCCGATGATGGTCGTGAGTATACCTTCCATTTACGACCTAATTTAAAATGGTCCAATGGAGAGCCTTTGACGGCTTATGACTTTGAATACGCTTGGAAGCGCGTATTAGACCCTGAAGTCCATGCGGATAATGCATATATGTTATATGTATTGGAAAATGGTGAAGCTTTTAATACGGGTAAAGCTGCAGCTGAAGATGTTGGGGTTAAAGCTATTGATGAGGATACATTGGTAGTTACCTTAGAAAATCCAACGGCTTATTTCTTGAAATTATTAGCGTCTCATAGCTATTACCCAGTGAGTAAAAAAGCAGTAGAAGCTCACGAAAACTGGGCGGCTAATGCGGAAACAATAGTATCTAATGGTCCATATCGTTTACTTTCTTGGAAGCATAATGGGGAAATGGATTTCATTAAGAATCCAAACTATTGGGATGCAGAATCTGTGAAGACAGAGAAAATGAATTGGCCTATTAGTGAGTCTCAAAGTACACGCCTTACCTTAGTTGAAGGTGGCGAAGCTGATATGACGGTTGAGCCTCCTGTAGCGGATCAAAAACGTCTAGAAGAAGCCGGCCTATTACATATTGGCCCTATGCTTGGTAACTACTATTACGTATTCAATGTGAAAGCAGAACCTTTCACAGATCCAGATGTGCGTAAAGCCTTTTCTATGGTTATCAACCGTGCTAATATTGTTAATAATATTGTTAGAGGCGGTAAAGAGCCAGCTTATGCATTCGTACCATATGGTATGCTTGAAAGCAATGGTCGTGAAGACTTCCGTGAAGCTGGTAGCTATCTCGTATACGAAGATGTAGAGCAAGCCAAGGAAATCCTGAAAAAGGCTGGCTATGGCAAGAATCGTCCATTGCCGCAAATTACGATTTTGTATAATACAAGTGAATTACATAAAGCTATTGCAGAAGCGATTCAAGATGCATGGATAAATGCATTTGGCGCAGATGTACGCTTACAAAATCAAGAGACAAAGGTATTCTTGGCAGACCGTGAAGCTGGCAAGTACCAAGTAGCTCGCGCTTCTTGGGTTGCCGATTATAGCGATCCACAAAACTTTTTAGAGGTATTCTCTGCTGAAGATAACGATGGTCAGTATCATAGTGATGAGTATAATGAGTTGATTGCACGTATTCGTACAACTCCAAATGGGGCGGCTCGTGATGCGTTGATGCATGAAGCAGAAAAGATGATTTTTGATGAATCTCTTGTTATGCCGTTGTACTTTACAACACAACCATATGTGACAAACGGAACAATTCAAAATTATTTCTGGACCACATTGGGACTTGTTGACTTTAAAAAAGCATACAAATAAGATACACTTAAGACGTACACTTTGTGTACGTCTTTTGTTGTATGGGAATATTAATATATTATAAGTTAACAGGTATTTTCTGAGGATATATGGACTGGATTGAACCAAAACGTTTGGCACCGGGGATGACCATAGGTATTATGGCACCTGCTAGTGCTAGCGATGAAGATTTACATAGAATAGAAAAGGCTTTTGTTGGATATAGTGATTGTACAGCACTTCATATGGCTATTAATCGATATAGCCGCCTCATTACTTATCATGGACCTATGGGGGTAGATTTTAAATTAGACCGTAAGTCAGATATTGATACGCTATTTAATGCTTTAGAAGGCAAATTAAAAGTTATAGAACCCTTGCCAGAGCCTCCCCGAGGTGCGATTGGCACAGAACTCGGTGAGGGTATTTTACGAGGTGGTAATATGACGATGGTATCCATGTTATCGGGAACGCCTTATTTTTTAGAGAATGAATCATGGGAAGATACCTTACTATTTATTGAAGATGTAGGGGAGGCTCCTTATAAGCTGGATCGCATGTTACAACAATTTCGACTCAGCGGTTTGTTGAGCCGTATTAAAGGCTTAGTCATTGGTATCTTTACAGATTGTGAAGGAGATGAAGATGAGCGTGATTACGATTTAGGTTATGAAGCATTGCGCTATATGGAGGAAAATAGAAATCCAAAATTACCAGATCCTTTTGTATGCTATGTGCCAACGGGACATGGGGCGCCACATCAAACATTACCGCTAGGAGCGACGATTAGCTTTAGATATATTTCTAATACCATCATCGTTCATCCTTATACGAAATAGTTAAGAGCTTTTGGATGAACGATTTTACTTAATAGGCAAATAGATATTAGATAAAAATAGTAGTTACCGTGATATTAGGTAATAAAATAATAGGTAATAAGATATTAGATAATAACAAGGGGAGTTATGACACTACAAGAACGAGAGGCTCGCGCCTGTGCCATCATAGATAGTATGGCACGGGAATTGCGTGCAGTTTCCATATATTTACACGATAATCCTGAATTGGGCTTGAATGAGCATAAAGCAGTAAAGGTAATTCACCAATTCTTAGAAACACATAATTTTATATCTCATGTAAGTCTAACTAATCGGCCAGAGTTACAAACAGCGTTACGGGGCGACTATAACGGTACTGCACGGCATAAAATAGCCTTCTTAGGTGAATATGATGCGTTACCGGAACTAGGCCACGGCTGTGGTCATAACCTTATTGCTATGATGAGCTTAGGTGCTGCTGTTGCTTTTAGTCAAAGTGCACCACAGGATTGGGGTACAACATTCTTTGGGTGCCCTGCAGAGGAAACTATCGGTGGTAAGGTATATATGGCAGAAGCCGGTCTTTTTAAAGGCTATGAGGCAGCACTTATCATTCATCCAGGTGGAGAAAATGAGGTGGGAGGTACATCATTGGCGACACATCCTCTAGAGGTTACGTTCCATGGACGTTCTTGTCATATTGCATCCTTAACAGATTCAGGAATCAATGCCTTAGATTGTGCGGTAGACTTATATCAAAGGGTAAAAGATTTAAAAAAGACCTTTCCTAAAGGTGCTATTGTAGGTGCCATCTTTACAGAGGCAGGTACGGCACCAAATGTGGTTACACCAAAGGCTACGATTCGTATGACTGTTCGTGGTAGTACAGTGGATGATTTAGAAGGTATTATTTTGCCGGCTATTAAAGAGGCAGCCCAAGAAATCGGTTCATCCTATGGAGCTCAAGTTGAGATGCATCACTATGAGCCACTCTTTAAGGATATGCGTCAAGATAAACAGTTATTAAATCTCTTTAAAGATGTGATGACTGAATTTGGTGAAAGCCCACGTATATTGCCTGATGATGAGGCGGATGGTAGCACTGATGTAGGTAATGTGTCTTACGAAGTACCAACAGCACAGCCTACCTTGCAGATTGGATTAGGTTTAGAAGCGCATACGCCAGAATTTACTTGTGCTGCTGGATCTGACTATGGGTTAGACCAAGCGATTAAGGGTGCTAAGATTATGGCTGTTGTAGCCTTGCGTTATGCGATGTGTAAGTAAGTTCAATTTTTGACATATAGAGGTCAAAAAGGTACAATAGATATAATATTTAAGTAAGTATGAAATAAGCCGTCTTCAACAAGACGGCTTTTATTCCGGTGGAGATAGATATGAGTGTTTTAACCGTTTCAAATGTAACTCATGGTTTTGGAGCGCGACAAATTTTAGATGATGCATCATTCCGTTTGCTAAAAGGTGAACATGTAGGCCTCATTGGTGCAAATGGTGAAGGTAAATCTACGTTTCTTAATATCATTACAGGTAAATTGCCACCTGATGAGGGGAAAATTGAATGGTCCAATCAGGTAACTGTTGGGTATTTGGATCAACATGCTGTTCTTGAAAAAGGTATGACCATCCGTGATGTATTACAACGTGCTTTTGATGATTTATTCGTCATGGAGCAAAACATTAACGATGCGTATAATCGCATGGGTGATGTGTCCGAAGATGAAATGAATAAGCTACTTGAACAGGTAGGGGAATGGCAAGAAATTCTTGAGCAACGTGGGTTCTATGAAATTGATGCGGTTATTGAGCGTACCGCTGCCGGATTGGGACTTATGGATATCGGCTTAGATCGAGATGTAACAGAGCTCAGCGGTGGTCAACGTACCAAGGTTTTGCTCACAAAACTATTACTAGAGAAACCGACTATTTTGCTCTTAGACGAACCGACAAACTATCTTGATGTGGAGCATATTCAGTGGTTGCAAAACTATTTGCAAAATTATGAAAATGCCTTTATCTTGATTTCTCATGATATGGAGTTTTTAAACTCCGTAGTCAATGTTATTTACCATATCGAACAAGCGGTGCTTACGCGTTATACTGGTGATTATCATCAGTTCCAAGCTGCTTACGAGGTGAAAAAAGCGAGAAGGCCGTACGCCAAGTCGCTTTATCGTAGAGGCTTTTGGATTGCAATTAGGTTATGATGAACCATTAACAAGACCAGTAGACTTTCAAATTGAAAGAAACAAAAAAATTGCTATTCGCGGTGTCAATGGTTTAGGTAAAACAACGTTGTTGAAGACTATTTTAGGTCTATTAAAGCCTGTTAGTGGTGAGTTGGTAAAAGGTGAATTCTTACAAGTTGGCTATTTTGCCCAAGAGGATACGCCATCTAATTCTGAAACAGCATTAGATTATATTTGGAATGAATATCCGGCGATGACAAATGCAGAGGTGCGTGCAGCATTAGCTCGTTGTGGCCTTACAAATGAACATATTACGTCTCAAATGCGCGTACTTTCAGGTGGTGAGAATGCGAAGGTTCGCCTATGTAAGCTCATGCAGAATAAGTACAATGTGTTGGTCCTAGACGAACCGACTAACCATTTAGACATATATGCAAAAGAAGAACTGAGCCGTGCACTACGTGATTTTAAAGGTACAATTATATTGGTAAGTCACGAGCCTGAATTCTATCAAGATTGGGTTACGGATATTTGGAATATTGAAGATTGGACGACAAAGATTGTTTAGGAGGACCGATGAATCAACGTGCAAATGACGGGATAAAGCAATTCTTAGAGGCTTTATCTGTTGATACAGAGGCACCAGAGTTAGAAAAGACACCAAGTCGTGTAACAGAATTATATGGTGAGTTATTTAGTGGCGTAGGAGTCGAAACAAAATCGGTATGGGGTGAAACGTTTAGCACTGATTACAAGGGACTTATAGCCGTTACAGGTATTCCCTTTTATTCTATGTGTGAGCACCACTTATTGCCATTCTTTGGGACTGTAGACATTGTGTATCAACCCAAGGATGGATGTGTGGCAGGGCTCAGTAAGTTTCAAGATGTTGTTAATATACTCAGTCGCAGACCGCAATTACAAGAGCGGTTAGCATCTGAATTAGCAGATGCGATAATGAATGATTTATCTGCTCATGGTGTTTTTGTTCGTATTACATCGACTCAATTATGTATGCTTATTAAAGGAACTATGCAGCAAGATTCAAAGGTAATTACATTAGAAAGCCGAGGCGTATTAGCTGAAACAGGTACAGTAAGGGATGAAGCGTTGGCAATGTTAGGCGGAGGACAGGTAAATGTTTAAACGTAGAAATTATACATGGAATGATGGCAAAAACTTATCTTTGTGTGATCGTACCCTTATCATGGGTATACTGAATGGTACACCTGACTCCTTCTCTGATGGGGGGCAATTTAATACACCAGAAACAGCTACTGCTCATGTGAAACAAATGATTGAAGATGGTGCAGATATTATCGATTTAGGCGTTGAGTCTACACGACCAGGTTCTACACCTTTGACTACGGACGAAGAAATAGAACGTCTTTCTTTATTGATAGAACCTGTGTTAAAGGCCTCTACCGTTCCTGTATCTATCGATACATATCATGCAAAAACCGCAGAATATGCTTTCTCAAAAGGGGCACATATTCTAAATGATGTATGGGGCTTACATTATGACCCTGACATGGCCGCGGTGGTGGCTAAATATAAGGTACCTGTTATCATCATGCATAATAGTAATGATACAAACTATGGTGATATCATTGAAGATATGAAAGCTTTCTTCTTCTGCGCTATTGATAAAGCGTTGAAAGAGGGTGTAACGCCACAACAAATCTGGCTTGACCCAGGTATTGGCTTTGGTAAAACTGAAGAACAAAATATTGAAGTTATGCAACGCTTGGGTGAGTTAACTGCTTATGAATACCCTGTTTTGCTTGCTCCAAGCCGCAAGCGTTTCATCGGATCTATGTTAGGCGGATTGCCTCCAGAAGATCGCGATGAAGGTACGGTAGCAGCTTGTATTACAGGTGTATTCCAAGGCGTTGATATGGTGCGTGTTCACAATGTGAAAATGCACAAACGCGCCTTAGCAGTAGCAGACGGCTTGTTACGAGGTGAATAATGGATAGAATCGTTTTAAAAAATATGGCATTCTACGGATA
>QWCR01000511.1_pt1 | contig 11102 bp, 10 predicted proteins | sample 1972581 | NCBI WGS metagenome assembly QWCR01 (sample SAMN09866703, study PRJNA288562) | Human oral metagenome isolate pre4_saliva, whole genome shotgun sequencing... | isolation source: mouth | host: Homo sapiens | place: USA: California
ATGCAAATGTTACGGTAATGATGACCCATAAGATTATGATTGCGCCACCTAGGCGTCGAAATACATACCTCGTCATTGTCACTTTCCTCCATAAAAAGTCTATTCGTTTTATTATACTACATTATGAAGTTAATTTCATGATTAACATCATTACATTTACAGAAAGGCTCACATAACGTACAATAAAATATATGATTATTTGGAGGTGTCTATGATAGCAGTACCTAGAGTTTTAACAATTCAAGACATGAGCTCTATCGGACGCTGTGCCCTTACCGTTATGATTCCTATCATCAGTGCCATGCGCTGTCAGGCGGTTCCTTTGGCGACAGCGGTACTAAGCAATCACTTAGAGTATCCACACTATGAATTCGTTGATTTATCTGCTCATATGAGAGATTTTATGGACTGCTGGGATAAAAACGAAATTGACTTTCACGCTATCGTAAGTGGATTCTTGGCATCACCAGAACAAATTCACCTCGTTGAAGAAGCAATCGATCGATTTGCCTCTAATGGTCAGATGGTTATCGTCGATCCCGCAATGGCCGATGATGGTCGCCTCTATTCCATTTATACTCCTGATATGGTTGTAGCTATGCGCCAACTTGTATCTAAGGCCCACATCGTAAAGCCAAACTATACTGAGGCATGCTTCTTATTAGATATTCCATTCTCAACAAATCCTATTAGCGAAGATGAATTACGTGAGCGATGTAAACAATTACATCACATGGGCCCTGAAATGGTTATCATGACCAGCGTCCCATCGAAAACACATGCTGTTATTGCGGTCTATGATGGACCTACAGACTTTTTAAAAACATACTCTATACCTCTGGTTCCTGTAAAAGCTACAGGGACAGGAGATATTTTTACTGCTGTATTATCTGGTGCTGTAATGAGGGGATATTCTCCTTATGATGCGGCAGAACTGGCAATGAATTTTACTACCAACGCGATTCAAGCAACATTAGATACAGTACAATCGCTAAAACATGGAGTCGCATTTGAGTTAGTTTTGCCAGAATTAACTCAACTATAAGCTATAAATAAAGGGGAACTTATGGATTTACTTTATGTTGTATTAAGAACACTGCTCATATGTACCATCGGTTTACTCATTGCATTCCAAGGACGTCGCATGGGTTTATCGATTTTTAACTTAACGGGACGGTTAAATCGACTACAATTTATCATATGCTTCATCGCTTTAATGATTTTATTTCATATTGTCCACTACATCGATAACATATTCTTGGACTTTGTTGTATCACTACCAGCTTTCCTTTATCTTGTGTCTTATTTGGCCGTCGTATTCACGACATCGGCTTCAATGCATGGGCAGGAATCCTCTGGTCGGTAATCATGATTTTCATCAATACCTACTCTGCCGTATCTCCATTCAATTACATGCTAGAGCTTTTTATATGGCTCATCGGCTTCCTATTCTGGGTATTGCCAGGACAACCTGAGCCTAATCAATATGGCAACCCTCCATTTATGACTGTAAATCGGACAGTTTATGAACCAATACAGACTCCTATATCTAACAAAAAACAAGAAGGTCGAAAAACAGTTCGTAAGCGACGCAAAAAGCGATAATTAAAAATTAACACCCTACAATAAAAAACGTATCTCTATAAGTAATATATACCTTCTTTACTGGACAACCAGTAAAGAGAGTACATATCAAAGAGATACGTTTTTATTATGTCTTCTGTTTTTACAATATTAGTTCATTAACAACATCAACTCAATCAAAGTACAACCTATATATGCAATAATAAACTTAACCTTTTGTTTACGCGCTCTATCATCATCTGCAATTTTAAGTCGATTTGCAAGGAATCGTTTATCTCGAATTTGCAACAAAAGGTGTTTAATTCGCTCTTGGCTTTCATTAGCAGTATACTCATCACAATCAGCTGTCAATGTAGCTTGTTGCATGAAGATGCGTCGGTGTAGTTTACGCATTTGAATTTTAATATTGTTATGTACAAATGCACTTTGCCACTGTTTGCGAGAATCAAAATACATGTACAAATACCGAGGAATATTCATAACCAAGAAGGAAATGATAAAAATCCCTAAGGAAATTAAAAAGTATGTAGAGAATGAAAATTCCAATGTTTCTGTTGGTAAGTAGTGATGCAAGATAATAAATGTAATCCATACACCTATTGGCAATAAAAGAACCGCTGCAATATCGATAGAACGAAGCCAGCTAGTACGAGTTGGCACATCAGGTACTGTAAAAGTATCTACAGGATCATGGAATGCATAGTAATCCAACTGTAACACAGATTGACTGGTACGCGGGTTACCCAAGAGAACGGGTCCATTACTACCAATATGGCGCTCAGGCATGGGTATAAATTTCTTCACTTGTGTATTAGGTAATAAGTCAAACTGAATTATACCCTTCTTCTCAAAGCGTACAGTAGATCCTTTTTCACCTAATGCAATAGGGTTAAAGAAAATACCGAAGAGACTTAGACACCAGTTACCCAACAAGTGTAAAATAGAGTTCAAAATAAACCCACCTGTATCTATATTATTTGTATCTAAACGAATGGCAAAGGATGATGAATAATCATCGAACCATAAATCCTCTAAGGTGAATTCCACATTAATCACATTCCCCCATTTTGTAATAATGGATAGGAATATTTGATTGTTTGGTTCAAATTCAAATGTTACAGCATAAAAGAACCAATGATTACGAAGAGCGGCACGCAACATGCGATTAACCATATCTTCTTCTATATATAATAAGCGATGGTCAAACAAATCTTGTTCTAAAGGTGCTTTTTCTAATACGGGCGCCTTATCCACCACCGCATCTCGATCAGATAATGCTTCATCCACCAAAGCTCGTAATTTGGTGAAGATTTTAGTCATAACCCCTCCAAGGGTGAAATAATAGCTCTTAACACAAAAATTATACCATATATTGCATGATTTATCGATAAAAGTATACTACATATACTATTAAATATAAATATAATTAAAGCCCCTTTTTGCATAGTAAAAGGGGCCTTATTAATGTAGTTAAACATTAGTCATATTATAATTTAATATTCATAATAGATCTTAAATTGCAACGTAATATTAAACATTGTTCAAATCTATAATTAAGCATTAATAATAGATACTTTAAATGATATTTAGTTTTATTGAATACTTGCCATGGATAAATAACAGTATTCATAGAAACGACCTTTAAGCGCCATTAGCTCTTCATACGTTCCATCTTCAACAATTTGCCCTTTATCCATAAATAAAATCCGGTCCATTTGTTCTAAACCTTCCAATTGATGCGTAATATATAGACATGTCCTACCCTCTACATAATGCATCAAGTCACGATGTAAAGCTTTTCTTGTTACTTGATCCAAGCCTTCTAAAGGTTCATCTAATAAAACGATTTTAGGATTCCGCAAGAACAATCTAGCTAATGCAACTCTTTGACGTTCACCACCACTCAAACCTTGCCCTCCACTCCCTACAATCGTATTCATACCTTCTGGTAATTTTTCAACTACCGATCGCAATGATGCACGGTTAATGGCTTGATCTAAATCCGCCATAGAAGCTTCAGGTCTTGCAAGGCGTATATTATCCTTAAAGGAAGCATTAAAAATATACGTATCTTGAGTTATAGTCCCCAATGCATTACGCCAAGTATCAATTGAAATATCTTTCAACTCCACCGAGCCTATACGAATGGATCCACCATAATCATATAACCTCTCAAGCATATTAAATAATGTCGTCTTGCCAGACCCACTAGCACCAACGATAGCAATGGATTTCCCTTGCTGAATATGTAGTCTGAGATTCTCATAAATATGGCGATATTCATCATAACCAAAGGATACATCTGTAAAAATAATATCATCATTAGGGTTAAATGATTTTGGTGATATAGGTTCTACAATAGATATCGGTTCATTACTGAGAGCCATGAGACGACTTGTAGCAACTTTACTTTCTGCACCATGATGAACAGCAGCAATCATAGGCTGTAACGCTTCAAACCAAGCCTGTGTGCCAATGGCAGCCACCGCTACCATAACACTAGCCCAAGCACCTGTTAACGCATTAGAAGCCATAATAGCTACAATAACTACAGTTAACTGAACGCCGCCCATGAATAGTGTATTACCCATATTCATGCCTCGCTCAATAGTACCTTTTTGAGCATCTACATTGCGCATCATATGCTGAATACGCTTATATACCATGTCTTCATTGCCATAACTAATCACATCTTCCAAACTATCCATAGTATCACTTAAAAGCGCTTTATAATCGCCTTGTTGGGGCCCAATCGTACGTAAAGATTCTTTATTATACGAATAAACAACCAAAGGTACTATTACACCTAATACGAAGGCCGACAAAAGAATAGGTATAATCAAACTATTGTCAATTGTAGAAACTCCATATGCAATCAATATAGTCAAGGCAACGGCTGCTACGGGTGGAATCAAAGTGCGCAAGTAGAAGAATTGTAATACCTCTATATCCCCCATGATGCGTCCCAACATATCACCTGCCCCAAACCGTTTGAGTATAGCAGGTGCCAATGGTTCCAAATGAGCATAAAACCACAAGCGCAAGCCATAGAGTCCTTGGAATGCCATGCGATGAGATGTATAGCGCTCAAAATAACGACATACAGCACGACTAACACCGAAGAATCGAACTCCTACGATTGCAAGACTTAAATAAGTAAGTCCTGGTTGCAGTGCGGCAGATGCCAATAGCCAAGAGGATACTGTCAAAAGCCCAACATTCATAAACACTGTTAAGAATGTAAATAGCAAGGCCAATACTAATGACCACTTAGCGGGACTCAATACAGAAAACAACAATTTCCAACCTTGTAAGCCCATATTAGAACCTTTTGCATTATCTTTAAAGGTCTCAGTATATTTAACAAATTTAACAAAATGCTCTGTACTATTGATAGGTGTATCTACGACCAATGTATTCTCTGAATCAAATTGTTTTCCAATATACAATGGTTCTTCAAGAGTTGCTGATAATTGCCCTAAGCCAGATGTAACAAGGTCTTTAAAATACCCCTCTTCTTCAAGTAGGTCATGATAAGAACCTTCTTGAAGAATTGATCCATTTTTCAAGACATATAGCTTAGATGCCCAATGCATAGTTTGTAATCGATGCCCAATAATGATGACAACCTTATTTTCCATCAAACGCTGAATAGCTGTACTTATAATGGCTTCTGTTTTTACGTCTAGATGTGCTGTCACTTCATCAAGAATCAATACTTGACCCTTCCGGAGGAATGCACGAGCTAAAGCAATACGTTGCCGCTCGCCTCCACTAAGACCTAACCCACCTTCACCGATAACCGCATCAAGCCCATCTTGTTCTCGATTAATAACATCTAATAGCTGAACTTCTTTGCACGCATCAAGAATCTCTGCATCACTTACATCCATACCAAAGGATAAGACCTCTCGCAAGGACCCTTTCATAATATGTGGATGTTGAGATACATAGATAATTTGCTGACGCCACCAGTTGATATCTAAATCACATATATCAATGCCATCGATAGTAACTGTTCCTTTCGGAGCCTGTAAAAACCCTCCAACAATATGGGCCATAGTAGATTTACCAGCTCCGCTTTCACCAACGAGCATAATAGGTGCATTACGTTCAGCCTGCAGCGTAATGTGGTGTACCCCATTCTCACTATTTTTATAGGTGAAAGTTAAATCTTTAATTGCAATTTCCTGTATAGGCTTATCAAGTTTAGACTCACCACCTACTGGTAAATAAGGTGGACGCTGCATGAATTCTTCATACTTCAGAATAGATGTTTTCCCTGCCATCCCTGTGTGGAAAGCTGCCCCCAATTGTCTAAATGGAGTATAGAACTCCGGCGCTAACAACAAAATAAAGAAGGCTGAAAAGAATGTGACTTCACCATCTAATAAGGTTAGACCTAAATATACCGCAATCAGAGCAGTACTAATTGTACTCACTAATTCAAGTACTAATGCAGATAAAAAGGCTACGCGCAACACGCGTAAAGTGGAATCTTTAAACTCTTGAGATAATCGACCAATAACCTTAATTTGATCCTTTGCACGGCCAAAGAGCTTTAGCGTAGTAATCCCTTGTAGTACATCTAAAAAATGCCCCGATAGGAAGCTCATACGTTCCCATTGTTCCTTATTTAATCGATCAGCTTGCTTCCCAATCAAGATCATAAAAAATGGAATTAAAGGCACCGTAACAATCAAAATAATACCAATTATTGGCAATGTATTTACAATGGCAATCCCCATAATAAGAGGAATCATAATAGCATATAAAATCTGCGGAATGTAACGTGCTATGTAAGCATCTACTTGTTCTAAACCATCGGTAAGCATATGGATGACATCGCCATGACGTTCCTTATGCTGTATACCGAGCTTAAACATATGCGCCAAAGAGCGTTCTCTAAAGGATGCTTTTACAGCACTTCCCAAATGATTTGCTACCGCCTCTTGAACATAATGAGCCACCAATCTCACAATAATAGCAATAAACAAATAAATAATGGTGTTCGTTTCGTCAGCTAGTGTATGCTCCAAAAATATAAGATTATTTATTAAGGTTCCAAAGAACCAGGCTTGCCCAACAATGGACAGACTTTCTACTAAACAGGTTAAGCCGAGTAGCACAAGCTGTCCTTTATGTTCTAGCAGCGCTTTAAATGCGGTACGCTGTATCATACTATCCTCTACGGTAAATCTATTTAAATATATAAACTCAAACAAATTTAAATCCCTATTACTAAGCCTACAAGAGTCCAAGTGAATCTAAATTTATCAATATTATATTCATCTTACCATAAAAAAGAGGCGTGCCGCTACGGCACGCCTCACATTAAGACCTAATTTTTACAACTTACATAAGTTGTAAAGCTATACTATTAATAGTGTAAATCTTTTTCTGTTACACGATGACGGAATGTCCAATATACCCAAGATTGGTAAACCAAAATAATTGGCACAAATACGAAGGCTACACAAGTCATCAAAGTCAACGTATAAGTAGAGTTAGCTGCATTAGTAATAGTCAAGCTCCACTCAGGATTCAAAGAAGAAACCATGATGCGAGGGAACAAACCTGCAAAGTATGCAGCTGTTACAGAAATAACAGATAAACAACTGAATAAGAAACCCCATTTTGTATTTCGAGTGCGTGCTGCACCCCAAGAAATGAGGAAGGACATGATAGCTAATGCAAAGCAAACTATAGCTAATACAGAATTAAACAAATCTGTATACACGTAAGTTGCACCTACCAATGCCAATGCACCGATAGCTGTAGGAACACCTACTACCAAGGATGCCGCACGAGCGCGCTCAGAAACAGCACCAGCTGTTTTAATAGAAGTAAATAAACCACCATGGTATGTAAATACCAAAATGAACGCAATACCACAAAGTATGGTGTATGGACTTAATAAATCAGAAAAAGTACCAACATATGTCATACTTGCATCAATTGGAGTACCTTGAATCAAGTTACCTACTGTAACACCCCACAATAGTGCAGGAATCAAGGAACCAAAGAAGATGCAGTAGTCGAATGTTTTACGCCATAACAAATTAGGGCTCTTAGAACGGAATTCAAAGGATACACCACGAATAATAAGAGCTGCAAGCATCAAAAATAGAGCCAAGTAGAATCCACTAAACAATGTAGCATACACGTGAGGGAAGGATGCGAATAATGCCCCTCCGGCAGTAATCATCCAGACTTCATTACCATCCCACACTGGACCTAAGGCATTGATCATTTGTCGACGTTCAACGTCAGTTTTACCAATGAATGGCAACAAAATACCAGTACCATAGTCAAAACCTTCTAATAAGAAGAAGCCAGCGAATAGTACAGTAATTAAGATAAACCATACCACTTCAAGGTTATTAAAAATTAATTCCATAATCTTGCCTCCTCTTTTTCAACTACATCATGAGATGGATTTCCATCTGGACCTTTTTTAATGTGTTCTACAGCAAGGTAGATAGCCGCGATAGCAGCCACGATATACACAAGTGTAAAGCCGATGATTGTAGTCATAATTTCTGGAGCCGTTACGGATTTAGACGCACCATCTGCAGTCAATTGCAAACCATATACAAGCCATGGTTGACGACCTGCTTCCGCTACAAACCAACCAGTGGAGTGAGCGATGAATGGCAATGGCAACATCCAGAACATAATTTTTAAGAATGTACGATTTTCAACAAGCTTGTCTTTTGCATTTAGGATAAGACCTACAAAGGCAACAAGTAACATAAGAGAACCGGATGCTACCATGACACGGAATGTCCAGAAGATTGCTGGAACATCTGGAATATAGTTGCCAGGGCCATATTGAGCCTCCGATTTTGCTTGAAGGTCTTTAATACCTTCTACCTTACCAGACGTAAAGGAGTTTTGAGTCAAGAAGGATAAACCACCAGGAATTTCAAGAGCACCTGTATTCTTTTGTGCTTTAGTATCAATATTAGCTACCAAAGAGAATGGCGCTGGATCTTGTGTTTCCCACAACGCTTCCATAGCAGCCATTTTCATAGGTTGTACTTTTGTGATGTATTGACCTTGATGATGACCAGCTAATGCACCTAAAGTACCAAATACAAGTGCGATAACCATGCCCCATTTAGCGGAGCGGCGGTAGAACTCTGTCGCATTATTACGCAATAAGTGCCATGCACTGATTGCCATAATAATTACACCAGCTGTTAATAAACCATTCAATACGATATGGAAAAATTGTCCAGGTACATAGCCATTTTGAACGATGGTCAGGAAATTTTCCATCTCTGCACGGCCATTGCGTAATACAAAGCCTACAGGATGTTGCATAAAGGAGTTTGCTACGAGAATCCAGAACGCAGATAAGTTAGTACCTAACGCTACAAATGTAGCTACAAGGGCGTGAACACATTTATGTAAGCGGTCCCAACCGAAAATCCAAACGCCCATGAATGTAGATTCCAAGAAAAATGCCATTAATGCTTCAAGGGCCAATGGGGCACCAAAAATGTCACCCATAAAACGAGAATATTCTGCCCAGTTCATACCGAAATGGAATTCCTGAACAATACCAGTCACCACACCCATGGCAAAGTTAATTAGGAACAATTTCCCCCAGAACTTAGCCATTTTTTTGTATACTTCTTTACCAGTCGACACATAGGTCCACTCTAAAGCAGCAACAGTCACTGTCATACCTAGTGTGAACGGCACAAATAACCAGTGATAGATAGATGTTAGCGCGAATTGCAATCGGGCTAAATCTACAGCTTCAAACATGTGTTTTCCTCCTTAGAATAAAATACTAACATCACTTGACGAGCTTTTACAAAAAACCTTGCATCATTGCGACTGTAAAAAAGCTCAAGCCTCAGCACCAATCAACTGTTCTCGTTGGGCAAGGGTCTTAAAATTAACCGCTTCCAACTGATTAATCAATTGATGCTGAATCACGCCCATTGCTTCATTTATAGCGCAATGCCCCTTACAAGACTTAGAGCAAGAACCTACATCATATAAACAACGTTGTAAATACGCATCCCCTTCTACTGCTCTAATTACATCAAGCAACGAGATCTCTTGAGGGCTTCGATTCAGAGCAAACCCGCCATCTCCCCCTCGGAAAGATTTCATAATTCCTGCTGCAATGAGACTACGCATAATCTTGAGCAAAAAGCGTTCTGGAATCAACTCTTGCTCAGCCAATACAGCACCAGTTATCTTCGAGCCCGAAGGTAGTAGCGCCATATGCAAGACCATGCGAAATGCATAATCCGTGGCCTGATTTAACTTCATAAAGTCTCCTTTCTCATGCACTCGGACAAACGTATTACTAAATCTAGTATAAATGAAATAAAACAATACTGCAATGGTATTGTTTTAAACAGAATAAATTAATTCACTTACTTCTCATGCTCATATTTTATGAATCAATTACCTACTTTTATATCCATCAAATATTGATTGTCATCATATATAAAAAGACTGCTCTCAAAAGAACAGTCTCAATATATGTATTATTTTGTAATTTCTCGCACCAAATGGCCCATTTCAGGAATGATGAGTTTGCTCATCGCCAAGGTGACGGCCCCAACAGACCCAGGAACGGAGAACATTAAAGTATTGTTATTAACACCAGCTTCTGCACGAGATGCCATTGCTTTTGTTCCAATATCCTCCGTATAGGATAAATATCTAAAGATTTCACCAAAACCTGGGATATGCTTTTCATATAAGCTATTTACCGCCTCGATGGTAACATCTCTCATAGCAATACCAGTTCCCCCAGTAGATATAATGACATCAATAGACTCATCATTACACCATGGAGTCATAGCATTTATTATAGCCTCACAATCATCAATTACAATTTTTCGATCTGCTACAATATGATTTGCTGCTTCCAAAAATTCTTGAACTTTGTTGCCTCCTTTATCAGTTTCTAATGTACGAGTATCAGATACAGTTAATACTGCAACACGTAATGGTCTTGCTACAACTTCGTAAGACATAGTTCCTCCTAAAATAAAGGCACAATAGACGCCAATATCGTCCATCCATTATCGCGTAATGTATCACGCAATGCCCATGTATACTTAATAAGCGGTGCACAATGTAGGCGCAACCAGAAAGATAAATACGGTGTATCTCCTTGGAATACAGCTAGTCGATTTAGAGCATATAAATTATCCCCTGGCTTTACTGTCCCCGGTTGGACTGTGAAAGCCATTTTATACCCAGACTGTTTAGTAACATATTGAACGAGCATATCATTAAAACCACCAGGATACGCCAAATAATTGATAGGTTCTCCTAAAATACCTTCCATAGATGTTTTACCACCAAGAATGGCATCAGGCAATTCTGTAGGATCCATATGAGTTAGTATCTTATGATGATTTGTATGCCCTTGAATATCAAATCCTGCCGTCTCCATTTGACGCATTTGTGCTGTATTTACAAAACCAGGCGTATTGGCTGCGTCACTAATCATGAACAAAGTAGCTTTCATATTATAT
>QWCR01000569.1_pt1 | contig 11055 bp, 10 predicted proteins | sample 1972581 | NCBI WGS metagenome assembly QWCR01 (sample SAMN09866703, study PRJNA288562) | Human oral metagenome isolate pre4_saliva, whole genome shotgun sequencing... | isolation source: mouth | host: Homo sapiens | place: USA: California
AATGGTGCTCCTCCATTTCTTTCCCCGATCGGGGAAGTTGCCTTCGAGAGCTGGGGCAAGGGTGAAAATACAGCGTTGGATGAACTATTGTTTTATATTCCGTGCAAAGTTAAGGGGAGGGGCAGCGGAAAGAGGTAAATAGGCTTCGTGGTAGCGTGCGAAAAGTGCTGTTTTGCTTATCGCGATAGTGGGGCAAAGATATAGGAATAAATTGATATATCGAAATAAAAATCACCGAAAACAACGATCAAATTCTTTGACGTTGAATGTACGGCACGAAATACGCTTGCGGATCGCTATCAAAAATGTTGCATCGGCATGCAAAAAATGAACGCTCTCGCGTGCGCGCGCGTCAGCAGGTTTTCGTTTTTCGCCTTCACCGCTTCACCGGTAAGGCGTTTTTCGTTTATACACAGGGGGTTGTGGGTGAAGGCTTTCATCAAAAGGCTTCACCCTTTGTGCACCGACGCCGCCCCTTTGAAGGCATGCACACACACCGAGCCAATGGGCGGCGAAAAACGGGGACGAGGGACTGAAAAACGCCCAATTTACGCCGGATTACCCGCTCGTTTCTTCACTCCGGTGGGTGAAGGAGAGAACCGAAAAGGTGAACCGTGGATTCACCCTTCCCTTCACCCTTAAACAATTAACAACCAACCAGATGTGCCACACGGTGAAGGAGTGAAGGCAAAAAACGAAAAGCGACGGACGCGCGCGTGTATATACGCGCGCGAGGCGCAAACTCGTTCACCGGCGGAAACCGCAAGACAGCTGCTGCCCGCAGAGCCGACAAATCGCGCGACAAGATGCACATTTTTGTCGGCTCACGAATCTCTCGAGGAGACCTTGCCGAAAGGTTCACCCCGATGTCGCAACTCGCGCGCGTCTTTCGTGCGCGCGCACACACGGCAGGAGGCGCATTGTGCCGAAGAGGAGTCTACGAACGACGGGAAAAGAAGGAAAGCGGGAGGAGAGTGGGAGAACAAAAAAAATCCCTCACAACTTCGTGTTGTGAGGGATGGGAGGAGGGTGACTGATGGGATTCGAACCCACGACATTCAGAACCACAATCTGACGCTCTAACCAGCTGAACTACAGTCACCATGAGCACCTTTCCTCCTGAAAGGCGATGCAAAAGTACGGACTTTTTGCGTAGCCTCCAAATTTTCGGGGAGTTTTTTTTGATTCCGAGCGTTTTTTCTTTCCGATCAGTCCATTACGTCATCGGAAGCGGTGTCTTGATTGGTGTCCTGCACGATGTGCGGTTTGCCGGATCCGACGAGCGGAAGCGTGATTTTGAAGGCCGTTCCGCCCTCTTCGTCACCGGGTGCATTCAATTGGGCGCCGAAATGCAGGCCTTCGGCATCTGCTCCGCTGAAAGCGATGCCGCCGAGAATCTGATTCTTGGTGCCGTCGGCAGAGAAATCGGGGCATCGGCCTTCACGGTGCGTGCTTCGTCACGGCCGGGGCCGTCTTCTACGGCAAGGGGGACTTGGGTGGTATCGGTCGTGGGGCCTGACGAGGATTTTCCGCCGCAGGCTGCAAGACTCGAAAGGGCCAACGCGAGCGCGGCCATCCAATAGAGCTTTTTCATGCTTTGTGAAGAGTGTTTCTTTTTTCGCTGCGAATATAGCAAATTATTGCTACATGACAATTGTCCGACCGAAAATAATCGCTATATTTGCCAGACCATACTTACTTATATGACAAGACTATTTTTCATCATACTCCTCTCGCTGAGCCTCGCGGCCTGCCACAACAAAACAAGCGGCACGCGAGGAGACGATTCGTCGGCCGTGGCCACCGCACGCCCTCAAACACCCATCGACACGGTGAAACAGGTGGTGATGCGCGCGCAGCAGCAAAACAAGCTCTACACCACCGAGTGCAAAGTGCACAAAGTGGTGCTCTTTTCCGACAACGGGAAAATCGGCGGGCGCTTGCTCGACATCGACACGACTCGACCAACGTGCAGCGCACCGACTCGATGATCATCATCACGCTGCCCGATCCGCAAATCGTCATCACCGCATCGCACATCGACTTCAAGGCCGCACGACAATACGTGTCCACTTTCCGCTCGAATTTCAACGACGAGGAAATCACACAATTGGCCAAACAGGGCGAAGACAGCATCAAACAACACATCGGGCAATATGGACTGGTGGAAGCTTCGCGAAATGCCGCGGCGCGGGTGCTGATCCCGATGCTCAAGCAATTGGGCTACCCCGAAAGTAACATCGTGGTGCGATTTCGAAAAGACTATGACAACAAGGACCTCATCCGTCGCGTAAGAACCCTCAACACGCCCGCTTCATGAAGAACGACAACGAACTCCAAAACTCGGCGCAAGAGTCTGCAGCGCAGTCGCAAATGACCATCGGCCGGGTACCGATTTCGACGGACTCGACGACCGGCGACGAACCGAGCACCGCGGAGGAAAACGCGGCGGAACAACTTCCGACGAACGGAACGACGGCGGAAGAATCGGAAAACGCACCCACGGCGGATGCGCAACTCTCGAAGACGGCACTGCCCGCAACGAACGACCCGAACGCGGAAACACCCACGGCGGCGAAGCTTCCGCCCAAAGACAACGGTTGTCTGCTGGCGGTGTTGAGTGGCCTGTGGTGGTTCATCAAATTCGTCTTTCGCAAATGGCGTTTCACGCTCTCGCTTCTGGTGCTCTGTGCCTTGGCCTTCGTGGGCTATCGCATCAAAAAGGTGTATTTCGACGGCGACGGGCTGTTTGCCGAACAAAAACAAGCCATCGATTCCACACCCGAGGAGATTCGTGCGCTGCGCGACATCGGTCAATGGGAATTTCTTTCGGTCGACACGGAAGAATTGGTGGAAAAGAATGAGAAGTCGTTATTTTCCACCCAAAAACAATTGGTGTGCGTCTACCGCGGCACCCTGCGCATCGGCATCGACATGAACAATCTGCCCGCTGACTGGTGCAAGGTGCAGGGTAAAACCGTGCTGCTCCATCTGCCGGACGTGGGGCTGCTCGACGGCGATTTCATCAACGACACGCGCACCACGGTGTTCGTGCAAGAAGGCAATTGGAATGCCGACGCCAAACAGCAACTGCGCACTCAAGCCGCGGAAGCCATGAAGCGACGCGCGCTCAGTGCCGAGAATCTTAGCCTGGCACGACGCAATGCGGAAGAACAGTTCCGTAAACTTTTCACTGCTTTGGGATACAACGACGTCAACATCGTGTTCGGCGACGGTAAAAACAACTGATAGCTCATGAACAGACTTTGCTCTTTCCTCCTCAACACACTCTGGCTGGTCGGCATCGGCCTGTCCTTCGCAGCTTGCGACACAACAAATGTCGGACCAATACCGCAACCGACGAAGAAACAGACGGTGCTGATCTATATGGCCGCACAAAACTCGCTCGGCTACGGTCAATATTTTTTGCAAGACAGCACCGAAATGATGAATGGCGCGCCCTATCTCCACGACGGGGAACGGGTGTTGCTTTACATCGACGACGCGGGAGCGCCCCGACTCTACGAAATTGCTCGGGGATATGGCGCGCCGAAATTGGTGAAGCAATGGAAAGAGGATCTCAATTCGACAGATCCCAACACCCTCACCGAAGTGCTCAACATCATGAAAAATGACTTCACCGCCGAACAATACGGATTGGTGCTGTGGAGCCATGCGAGTGGATGGATTCCGGGGGCGCGAAACTATCGCGAAGCACATCCCACCACGTCGAATCCCATTCTCACCTCCGGCGGGAAGGCGGCGAAAAATGCGGTGCGCCGCTTCCGCCCCCAAAGCTACGGCATGGACGTGGGCAAGAACGGGAACATGGCCACGGACAAAGCGACGCTCGGCGACTTCCCCTACGAAATGAATGTGGAAGACATTGCCAAGGCCGTGCAACGCAGTGGTATTCATCTCCGTTTCATACACAACGACTGCTGCGAAATGCAATGCATTGAAGTGGCCTATGCGCTGCGCGATGTAGCGGACTATGTAGCGGGATCGCCCATGCAAATTTCGGCCATCGGAGGATTCTACACCGACTTGCTCCGCCAGGGCTACTTCTCACAAGACATTACCGACCTGGGCAAAACCTATGTCGACTACTATCTCGGTAAGGGCAGTCAGCCCTATGTTGAGAATTTCGGGGTGGTGTTCTCGATTTTGCGCACCGCCGATCTGCAGGCGGTGGCCGACTCGCTGGCGAGGGTGCTACCGAAAGATCTACCCGCGCTCAATGCACAGGGATTGCCCAACTACCCCAACACGGAGAACGTGCAACCTTATTCTCGCTATTCGAGCTATTTCTTCTATCGTCCGGAGTATTTCGACATGAGCGACGCCTTGCGCCAATTTCTGCCGGCCGAAGATTTCGAGAAAGTGCAGAAAGCACTCGACCGTGCCATTGTATATAAAGGAACCACGAAACGTTTCTACACCGGCATGGGCGCCGGACGACAATACTGGTGGAAAGGCAACTGGCGCAACACGCAGGATTACAACGACGTCATTTATGTGAACGAACGCAACTATTGCGGCGTTTCGATGTTCGTGCCGCAACAGCGCTATGCGGACAATGCGGCCCGCTGCCCGCAGGGTAATCTGAACACCACCTTCCGCGACACCGAATGGTACCGCGCAGCAGGTTGGAAAGCCGCGGGATGGTAATAGTTGGTGTGACGCGGGTGGCTGGAAAGCGGTAGGTCGGAAAAAATGGGCGCGCTCATAAAAAATACCGGCCGATGTGAAAGCCACCGCCCCGTAGTTTATATGACCGCCCCGACGGTATATAAGCTTCGTCGGTCGAAACAACAGTCGGCCGGCGAAGCGTGCGCGTCCACGCACTCCGTTCTTGCATTTCCTCCCTATTTTCCTCTTCTTCCTTCCTAATTTCTTTTCATTTCTCCCTCTCTCTTCATGGCAGCTATCATCCTTTGGGTACTCAACCACCTCAGCTATTGGGTCATCTTCGTCGGCATGGCCATCGAAAGCTCGTTTATTCCCTTTCCTTCGGAAGCCGTCGTTCCTCCCGCCGCGTGGTTGGCGCAACAGGGCACGCTCGACATCGTTTTGGTCGTGGTGGTGGCCACTTTGGGAGCGGACCTTGGCGGACTCATCAACTATGCACTGGCCTACTGGCTGGGACGCCCGGTCATCTACCGATTGGCAGAGACAAAATGGGCAAAGATGCTGCTGATCGACCGGGAGGCGATCGAAAAGAGCGAACGTTTCTTCCGCCACCACGGGGTGGTTTCCACTTTGGTGGGACGACTGGTGCCGGGCGTGCGTCAACTCATCAGTATTCCCGCGGGTTTGTCGCGCATGCACCTCGGTAAATTCCTGCTCTACACCACCCTCGGTGCCGGCGCATGGAACTGCGTGCTCGCTTTCCTGGGTTTCTACGTGATTCCCACCGCTTTTCCCGATCTCAAAACCACCGAACAGGTGATGGATCGCGCCAATCGCTACAGCCACGAGATCGGCTACGCCCTCATCGGCATCGTCGGCCTCTTGCTCGCCTATGCCGTCTACAAATATTGGCGTCATCAGAAAACGAAACAAGGAAAGACCGACGGAAACGCCCAATGCAGCGACGAAAACGTCCACTGACTTGTTTCTCTCTTCATTCAACCGCCAACGCACATGCTGATTCAACTTCCTCGTGCTTTCTGCGCGGAAATCACCCTCCCGACCAGTAAAAGCATCTCGGCGCGCGCACTCATAATTCGTGCGCTTTGTGGTACGCCCTGTCCTATCACTGCCCTTTCTGACAGTGACGACACCCGAACGATGGAAACGGCGCTGGAAAAAGTGGCGAGTGATTCCCAATCGGAGGAACCTCTTCTCCTCGACATCGGCGCGGCCGGTACCGCCATGCGCTTTCTCACGGCTTTTCTCGCCACGCGTGTCGGAAAGACTTTCCTCCTCACCGGCAGTCGGCGCATGAAACAGCGGCCCATCGCCCCGCTTGTCGAAGCCCTCCGCGCACTTGGTGCAGAAATCGACTATGCAGCGGAAAAAGGCTTCCCGCCCCTCCGCATCAGCGGGAAGAAATTGCGTGGCGGAACGGTGGAACTCCCCGCTCAGATCAGTTCGCAGTACGTCTCTGCCCTGCTCATGATCGCTCCCACCCTCGAACAGGGTCTCCACCTCCAATTGCGCGGAGAAATCGCATCGGCACCTTATATTTCCATGACGCTCGCGCTCATGAAAACCTTTGGCGTCGAAGCAAAATGGGAGGGAAATCAGCTCTACGTCCCGTCCGCGGCCTACCACGGCCCAACGTCTTTCGCCGTCGAACCGGATTGGAGTGCTGCGTCCTACTGGTATGAGCTCGTGGCACTTTCGCCCGATCCGAAAACCCGCGTGTTGCTCCGCGGATTGCACGCAGAAAGCGTACAAGGTGACGCGGCTTGTGTCGATCTCTTTGCACCGCTCGGCGTGAAGACCGAATTCACACGCGAAGGTGCCTGCTTGACGAAACAAAACGCCCCCATTTCCGCACTTTATCAACGCGATTTTTCGGCCACTCCCGATCTGGCACAAACGCTCGTCGTCACTTGCGCCCTCCTCCGACGCGCCTTCCGTTTCACGGGACTCGCCTCACTCCACATCAAAGAGACCGACCGCATCGCCGCCCTCACCCAAGAACTCCAACAATTCGGAGTGCACCTCACCTCCCCCGCTCCCGGCACATTGCAATACGTGCCCGAGGCCCCATCTCAGCAACCGCTTTACGAAGGCGGCGTTCCGCAAATCCACACCTATGACGACCACCGCATGGCACTGGCCTTCGCGCCTGCCGCCCTCGTGACCGGAGCGGTCGAAATCCATCATCCCGAAGTGATCAGCAAATCTTATCCTCATTATTGGAACGATTTGCGCCGATTGGGTTGACTTTTCATGTGCTAAGCCGATCCATCGTTTTCTTAGTTTGCTTCCTCATTCCCGGCGCGGCGCGGTCTGTCGTCAAATTCCCTCTTACACGTGACAAAACTCATACTCCTTCTCATCGTTCTCGGCGTTGTCGCCGCCATCGCCGGCCTCGTGCGACAATGGTGGCTGGAACGTGAAATTCGCGAGGGCCGACTCGAAAAAATGCCCGAAGTTCGCGAAAGTGCCGCGGCCGGTTGTTGTGGACTGCACGAAACCTGCGAAAAAGACAGCCTGCTCGCCGCTGTGAGTCGTGACATCGAGTATTACGAAGACGAAGAACTCGATCGCTTCCGCGGTCGCACCTCCGACCAATACAGCGACAGCGAGATTGACGAGTTCAACGAAGTACTCACCACCCTCCGCTCCGAAGAAGTCGCCGGGTGGATCCGTTCGCTGCAACTGCGCGGCGTGGCCCTGCCCGACGAACTCAAAGACGATGTGATCCTCCTCGTCGGCGAACGCCGCATCGATCGTCCACACTGATCAACATCTGTCTTTCCCACTAATCCAATTTCATTTTCGCCCCACGGCATGTTATCCATTCTCTCCTACACCTTTTTCCAATACGCCCTACTCGGCGCCCTACTCAGCAGCCTACTCTGCGCCTGCGTAGGCAGTTACGTCGTGACGCGCCGCTTGGTCATTGCCGGCGGAGGGATGGCGCACGCCTCTCTGGGCGGTGTGGGAATGGGTGCTTTCTTCGGTTTCTCCCCCCTGCTCGGTGCCGCCGCATTCGCCTTGGTCGGCGGGCTGGGCATCGACTGGCTCAGTCGTCGGCGCGACGTCCGCTCGGACAGTGCCGTCGCCATGATTTGGACCCTCGGCATGAGCATCGGCATTCTCTTTGCCTATCTCGCTCCCGGTTTCATGACCGATCTGCCCACCTATCTTTTCGGCGATATACTCAGCATCTCACGCAGTGATCTCCAACTAATGGGCCTGCTCACCGCCTTCACGCTCTTCTTCTTCTTCGCCTTCGAGCGCATCATCGTCACTGTCGCCTACGACCCCGATTTCGCCCGCACGCAAGGCTTGCCCGTGCGCACATTTGAAACCGCCCTCACCCTCATCATGGCCTTGACCATCGTGGGTTGTCTCCGCATGGTCGGTATCATCTTGGTCGTTTCGCTCCTCTCCATCCCCCAACTCACCGCCGGACTTTTCGTCCGCAGTTTCCGGAACATGGTACTCGGTTCCATGGTTGTAGGTTTTGTCGACTGCCTCGGCGGATTGTTCCTGTCCTATCTGCTCAATGTTCCCTCCGGCGCCTCAATCATCGTGGTGAGTGTCGTGCTTTATTTCCTTGCGCGCACAATAAAATCCGTCCTCCGACGTTCCACAAACAAAGGCACCGCCCAACAAGTATAACCCCACGACCTGCAGCTGACTCCGGCCGGCTGCCGGTCGCGCCATCGCTTTTCTTCACATCAAACACCTCGCGCCCCTTCTATTCGTCCTCAGCGTGCTGCTCGCCGGCTGCTCCACGCAACAGAACACCGCCCTTTCCAGGCGGTGGCAGTCGTTCGTGACTCGCTACAACGTGTTCTACAACGCCACCGTGGCCTACCAAGGCGGCGAAGAAGCCCAACGCAACGGACTGCGCGAAGACTTCACGCGACGCCTCCCCGTCTTCGAAGTGGGCTACACCAAGCAGCTCGGACTCGGCAAAACCAACTTCGAGCGCGCCGTCACTAAGTGTGAGAAAGCCATCCAACTGCACAGCATCAAGCGCAAGCCCGCCGTCAAAGTGGGGAGCAACGCTTCGCCTCGCCTCAAAGCCTATCTCTCGCGCAAGGAGTTCAATCCCTTCCTCAAAAACGCCTGGTTGCTTATGGGGAAAGCCCAGTTCCAACAGGGCGACTTCCTTGCCGCGGCCTCCACTTTCGCCCACCTCACTCGCTTCTACGCCACCGAACCCGAGGTCGTGGCAGAAGCGCGCATATGGCTCATTCGCAGCGACGTGGCACTCGGATGGCTCTACGATGCCGAGGACGTCGCCCAGCGTCTGGCTCGAGAGCGACTCCCCCAACGTTTGGAAACTGAGCGCGACCGTTCGATGGCCGACTTGCTGCTCGCGCGCAACAACACCGCCGAAGCCATCCCGTATCTCGAACGGGCGGCACGCCACGGGAAAAACGGCTTCGAAAAAGCCCGTCTTCACTATCTCCTCGCACAAGTCCAGCTCGAACGCGGGGAGAAAGCGGCGGCCTACCGCGCCTTAGATCGCTGTCTGGCGCAAAGTCCGGCCTACGAACTGGCCTTCCAAGCCCATATGCTCCAAACCGAGGCCGTCACCACCGCGCAGAGCACGCAAAAAATGCTTGCCCGCCTCAAACGCATGCTGCGCGACAAGAACAACAAAGACTATCTCGACCGCATCTACTACGCCACGGGCAACATCTACCTCGCCGCGCGCGACACCGCCCGTGCGCTCGAAGCCTACGAACTCGGCCGCGTCCGCGCCACACAAAGCACCCCCGAGAAAGGCGTCCTGCTTCGTCGGCTCGGCGATCTCTATTGGCAACGCCAACGTTTCGACAAGGCACAACCCTGCTACACCGAAGCCATCGGGCTCCTCGACAAGGAAACCCAAGGCTACGACGAACTCCTGCGCCGCTCCGAGGTGCTCGACCACCTCGTGCCCTACACCCACGTGGTCTTTGAGCAAGACTCGCTGCTCACTCTCGCTCGCATGCCCGAAGCAGCCCGCAATGCCGTGATTGACCACGCCATCGAGGTGCTCAAGAAACAAGAAGAGGCCGATCGCCGTAATCGCAACGACAGTCTCCGTCGCGCGCGCAACGAAGGCAATGGAGAGGATGCCGGCAATCTGCCCGCCGCCCCGACCGCACCCAACCGCACCTCGAACGACAAGTCGTGGTACTTCTATAATCCCACCGCTGTGCAGCAGGGCAAACAGGCTTTCGTGCGGCAATGGGGCAACCGTCGCAACGAAGACGACTGGCGCCGCGCCAACCACAGTCTGCTGGCCGACAGCAAGACCGAAGGCTACGACTACGCCGCCGAAGACAGCATCAAGGCGTTGATAGCCGCCCGCCGCGACAGCCTCTCGGCCAAAGGATTGAGTGGCGATGCCCTCGAAACGGCCGTACGCGACTATGCTGCTCAACTCGCCGGCGAACAGCCCAACACACCGGCCGACACCACGCGCAACGCCGGCAAGAAAGGCAAGGACGAGCTCGATCCGCACACCCGCGCCTACTACCTCGCCCACATACCTCTCACCCCCGAGGCGCAACAAGAATCCCACCGCTTGCTGCGCGACGCCCTCTTTGGCGCCGGCGTAGTCGAAAACGAAGAACTCGGCGACTATGCGCTGGCCGAACGCACGCTCCGCCGACTCGTTCGAGACTATCCGGATTTCGACCGACTGCCGGAAGCCTACTACCAGCTTTTCCTCCTTGCGCGCCGCGGAGGGAAACAGGAGACCGCCGACAAATATCGTGCCATCATGGCCCGTTCTTATCCGCACCACGTGCTCACCCGCACCATTACGGACCCCGATTTCGAACGCAACGCGCGCTATGGTCGCGAGCTCGAGGACTCCCTCTATGCAGCCACCTATGCGGCCTATCTCAACGGGCAGAACGACGAAGTGGCGCGCAATTTCGCCCGCTCGTCGTCGACCTACCCCGAAGGGCTCAACCGCCCGAAATTCCTCCTCGTCCACGCCCTCTCCCGCATCGGGACGGCGCCGCGCGACACCCTCATTGCCGAGTTTTCCACGCTGGCCAAAGATTTCCCCAAGAGCGATGTGGCCGAAATGGCGGCCATGATGGCCAAGGGACTCAAAGAGGGACGTACCCCGGCGGGCGGAAAGTACCGACCGGGCAGCCTTTGGGAACGTCGACTCGACGAAACCACTGCCGAGAATGCCGCTGAGGGCGACAAACGCACCCTCAGTCCCGAACGCAACGTGCCCTTTGTCTTCGTCGTGGCCTACCCCACCGACAGCCTCCCCGACGACAAGATTCTCTATGAGTTGGCGCGCTTCAACTTCAGCCGCTTTGTCTCACGAGGACTCGACATCAACAAACAACAGTTGGGCGCGCTCACACTCTTCCGCGTCGACGGATTTGTATCGTTCGCCGATGT
>QWCR01000528.1_pt1 | contig 11031 bp, 8 predicted proteins | sample 1972581 | NCBI WGS metagenome assembly QWCR01 (sample SAMN09866703, study PRJNA288562) | Human oral metagenome isolate pre4_saliva, whole genome shotgun sequencing... | isolation source: mouth | host: Homo sapiens | place: USA: California
CTTTTTGTTTCAATAGTTCATCATGGTTACCTTGTTCAATAATATCTCCATCTTTTAATACTAATATTTTATCTGCATTTCTAATTGTTGATAAACGGTGAGCGATAACGAATGTAGTACGCCCTTCCATAAGTTTATTCATAGCTTTTTGGATTAATACTTCTGTACGTGTATCTACACTCGAAGTTGCCTCATCAAGAATTAATATAGGCTTATCTGCAAGTATCGCACGAGCAATAGTTAAAAGCTGCTTTTGACCTTGTGAAATATTTGAAGCATCTTCATTTAATTCCATATTATAGCCACCCGGTAAAGTTTTAATAAAGTGATGAATGTGAGCTGCTTTAGCCGCTTCTATTACTTCTTCATCTGTAGCATCTAATCGACCATAACGAAGATTCTCCATTATCGTTCCTTTAAATAACCAAGTGTCTTGTAGTACCATTGTGAAGTAAGAACGCAATTCGGATCTGTCAAGTTTAGAAATATCTTTTCCATCAATATAGATACTTCCTCCATTAATATCATAGAATCTCATAAGAAGTTTAATCATCGTTGTTTTACCTGCACCTGTAGGACCAACGATAGCAACCATCTCTCCTTTTTTAACATCACTAGTAAAGTTTTTAATAATTATTTGATCTTCTACATATCCAAATTTTACTTTATCGAATACTACATTACCTTCTTTACTTGTAACTGTTTCTAGTACTTCTGCATCTTGTTCGTCTTTAGCATCTAAGAACTCAAATACTCTTTCACCTGCAGCTGCCATTTTTTGAATTTCTGACATAGACTGAGCTATTTGACCTATTGGTTGAGTAAAGTTTCTAATATATTGGATAAAAGCTTGAATATCCCCTACACCAATAGTTCCTTTAGAAACTAATAATCCACCTGAGAATACAATACCTACATAACCAAGGTTTCCTACAAAGTTAATCACTGGGAACATTAGCCCTGAGAAGAAATTTGCTTTCCATGATGATGTATATAATTGTTTATTTTTATCATTGAATTCTTTTACACTTTTTTCTTTATAGTTGAATGCTGCGATAATATTTTGACCTGAGAAACTCTCTTCAACCTGTCCATTTACATCAGAAAGCATATCTTGTTGACTTTTGAAATATTTTTGACTCCATTTTGTTATAGCACCTAGTAGTATTCCCGAAACAGGAATTAAAGCTAACGCAATTAGAGTCATTAGAGGACTTATCGTAAACATCATTACCAATACCCCTAATACCATTGCTGTATTTGAAATTATCTGAGTAAAACTTTGATTTAATGATTGACCTAATGTATCTACATCATTAGTAACACGAGATAAAGTTTCACCTACTGTACGTTGTTCAAAATAGCCAACAGGTAAAGTATTTATTTTTTTACTTATATCTTTACGAATATCGTATGTCATTTTTTGAGAAACATTACTCATCAGCCATCCTTGAATAAACATAAACAGTGATGACAGTATGTATAAACCTAATACAGTAAGTAAAATTCCTGCTATTTTTTCAAAATTTATACTACCTTCATTACTAATTTTAGCAACTAACCCTTCGAATAATTCTGTATTCTTTTTAATGTTCCAGAAAAATTATTAGCTTTTTCTATTTTTTGATCTTTAGCCATGATGTTTACCTCCTTTTTGTAATTCTTCTTCACTAAGTTGACTTTCTGCAATTTCTAAATATGTCGGGCAAGTTTCTAAAAGTTCTTGATGTTTTCCAACTCCCACTATCTTACCTTCATTCATTACGATAATTTTATCTGCATTTAAAATTGTTGCTATACGCTGAGCAACTATAATAGTAGTCACTCCAGACATTTCTTCTCTTAAAGTTTTTCTTAATTTCACGTCTGTTTTGTAATCTAATGCTGAGAAACTATCGTCAAAAAGAAGTATCTTAGGATTTTTTGCCAGTGCACGAGCAATTGAAAGACGTTGTTTTTGTCCTCCAGAAACGTTAGATCCACCTTGTGAAATTTCACTATTAAATTTATCTTCTTTTTCATTAATAAACTCTAGTGCTTGCGCAATTTCAGCGGCTTTTTTCATCTGTTCATCAGTAATATTTTCATCTGCAAATTTAATATTTGATTCAATATTACCACTGAATAATACTCCTTTTTGAGGGACAAATCCTAAAATGTCTCTTAATTTATTTAAGCTTATATCTCTAATATTAACTCCATCAATTAAGATTTCACCTTCACTAGCATCGAAGTATCTTGGAATTAAGTGAAGTAATGTAGATTTTCCACTACCTGTACTTCCTATGATTGCAGTAGTTTTTCCTGCTTCTGCTTCAAAACTAATGTTACTAAGCACTGGACTATCAGCTCCATTAAATGTAAAGCTAACATTATCAAATTTTAATGTACCCTTCACGTCTTGAAGCTTACTATCATCAATATGTTTACTATCCACTACAGTAACCTCTGTTTCCAGTACTTCATTAATACGACCAGCTGCAACTTCAGCACGAGGTAGTTGCATCATTAAAAATGTAAAGAATAAGAATGACATTACTATCTGCATTGTATATGTTATAAACGCCATCATATCACCAACCTGAATACTACCAGCATCTATATTTTTTCCACCAACCCAGATTATTAATAATGCAATACCATTCATAATTAGTATAATCATCGGCATAAGCGCTGATAAAGTTCTATTGATAAAAAGTTGTTCATTTTTTAAAACTGTATTTTCTTTATCGAATCTTTCCTCTTCATATTTTTCACGACCAAAAACACGAATTACAGAAATACCAGTTAATGCTTCACGAGTTACCAAGTTTACTCTATCAATTAGCTTTTGCATAATTTTAAATTTCGGCATTACTAAGAATGAAATTATTCCTAATGTTAAACCTAAGATACCTACACCTAATGCAATTATCCAAGTCATTCCAGTATCAGTTTGCGTAACTTTATAAACCCCATAAACTGCCATCATCGGCGCATAGATTGCGATAAATAACATCATATTTAAAGCGTTTTGAATTTGTTGAATATCATTTGTACTTCTTGTAATTAGTGAAGCTGTAGAAAATTTATCAATATCTTGTTTAGAAAATGATAGTACTTTATTATAAAGTTTTTCTCGTAAATTATAAGCTATTTTCGAAGAGATTCTACTAGCTATAAAGTTTGAGATAACACTACCTATACCTGAAATAAATGTTACGATTATCATCATTATTCCAACTTCTTTTAGATAATTTTTTCTAATCTCATTAGTATCAATTCCTACATTATTTCTATACTCTTCTTTAACATAACGAACTCCAGCTTGTTTAGTTATCATATCAGCCGAACTTCCTAAGTCACTAATTGATTTATTTTTTTGTTCTATTAAACTATCTTTCTTAACTAGTCCTAGTTTGACACCTTCTGCAACCTTATCTAAATCTAAGTTTTCAGATTTTGTACCAGATACTACAGTCATAGCATTTTTAAATATATCATTTAGTTCGCTACGTTCTTGTTCACTTATACTATCAAGTTTATATACATCACCATCTTTAGTGTATTTAGCAGTGACTTTTTTAATCTCATCATCAGTCATAAACAATTGTAACTCTTTAAATGATTTTTCACTTATTTTTTCCGGTACAGCATCTTGGATACCACTTTGTTGAATACCTTTATCGACAATATTACTTGTATATGTCGGAAGTGCTAGCTCTGCTACAACACGAACGCCTAATATCGCAACTAAAAATATCATCGGTACCAAGAAACCTTTTAAATATTTAATTAGTTTCATTATTTTCCTCCTTATCAGATAATTCTTCTCTAAAAATCTCATTTACTCGAGATAATAATATATCAAACGCTTCTTTTTCCCTTACATCAAATTTATTCCAGATAGATTGGAACCATTCTTCATAAGCTTTTCTATGTGATTCTATGCATTCGACTCCTTTTTCAGATAAACTAAGATATTTTTTTCTTTTATCTTTTTCATCTGTACTTTGAACAACAAAATCTTTTTCTAGTAATTCACTTACAAGTGCTGTAACTCTAGGTTTTGTCACATGTAGTTCTTCACCTAATTCCTGCATCGTAATTTTTTCTTTACAAGACAAAAATAACATTGCTTGGAATTCAGGTTTTCTATACGGTGCATCACTTTTCTTATGAAATCTTTTCATTATCAACCTAAAATCTTCCATCATATCCATTGCTTTATGATATGAAATTTCATCTACACTCATTTTCTACCTCCTTTATTACTTATCAAATAGTTAATACCATTAACTAATTAGTTAATAACATTAACTATTATATTGCATTTTAATCTTTAAGTCAATAGATAATTTAATTATTGCAATAAAAAAGATTAACCTAGAATTTTTCTAGATTAATCTTTTTTTCTATTTACTAAATATCCAAGCTTGAGCAAGGTTATTTTTTATGTCATTTTCTGTAAAACCATTATAACTTGTAAGTTTAACATCATCGTCATTCGGATCATTTATATAGAATTTATCATCTTCAAAACCACGAATAACTTTATAAGTTACTCTATCACCGAATACTCCAGATTTTAACCTGACAAGTATAGGTTTATTATCTCTCAGAGCATCTTCTAAGTTTTCTACTAGTTTATCAGTTTCAATTCGTTCAACTTTTAGATTATACTTTTCAGCAAAAGCCGTAATAATCGTAGGTTGAGTTCCTTGGTTTCTGATGTAGTACTTATTACCTGCCCAAGAAGCAAGTTCTTCTACAGTTGCTTCATCTTTACCAATATATTTTGCGATCATAGCAAGAGAAATAATTGCATCACCATTTTCTTCAATTGTTTTCTTTCCATCTAATCCATATGCTATATTTTTATATGCATCTTGTTTCATATAATACATAGGTACAGAAAGTCCTTTTTGAGGTAAATTAAGTAATTGTTCTTTTCGTTTTGCATTATAATTGTCAATATTTATTAGATAATATAGATAACCTTCGATACCATCTCTTAGAGATTCAATAAATTGCTTATTTGCTATCTCATTATTTAATAAATCTACATCTATTTTATTCCCAATATTAGCTGTAATCAATTTCACCTGTGGTAATTTATCACTCAATTGTGAGAAGTTAGCTTGTTTCTCAGATGAAGAAATCTTTGAAATATAGTGTTCAGAAAGATTTTTCTCGATACTTCTTGCTACAATTGAAGACTCCTGTGTTCCGTAATAAACTTTCACTCCAAATACATCTTTATTACTATCATTAGTAGTATCAATATCAACTAGCATTTCTACAGCATTCTCTGCAGCAATTTTTGTGATTTCTTCTTTTGAAGGATAAGTTTCATCATTATCCCTCGTTAAAATTGCTTTTATACCATCTTTTTCTAATATCTCTTTTAATTGTTTAGCTATTTTTAAATTATAAGACTTAGAAGATACTCCTTTATAATCAGAACTATCATCTTGTTTGCTAATTGGATTTAATAATATTGAATAAGAAGATAATTTTTCTTTATTTTGGTCCTCTGGACTTTTTAGCCCCGTACCTAAAATACTCCATCCTGGTATCCAACCAACAAAACTATCTTTTGTTTTCACTTCATACCAAGAATCAGCTTTGCTTAGCATTTCTACGTTATCTCCTGCAGTCACTTTTTTTAAAGTTGGATAGGTATCGTCAGGTCCAGTTCTAAGCTCAATTTCTTTCGAAATGGTAATGTTGTTCTCAGAATTAGATGCTAAATTCATCTTCTCCCCTATATAAGTAACTACTCCTCCAATAATTAGCACTAATAACAGTATAGATATTAGAAATAATACTCCATTCTTGTTTCTTCTTTTTATTCTCATTTTATTTTCCTGTTGTTAGTTTTTCGTAAACAATAGTTACAGGACCATCATTAACAATATTTACTTCCATCATGGTCTGAAAAATTCCTGTTTCTACCGTTACTCCTTCTTCTCTTAAAAATTTATTAAATTTTTCATATAATTCATTTGCTTTTTCTGCTCCTGCAGCGCTTGTAAAACTAGGTCTATTACCTTTTTTTGTATCAGCGTATAAAGTAAATTGTGAAACTGATAAGATACTTCCTCCAACATCTTTAAGACTTAGGTTTAGTTTATCATTTTCATCTTCAAATAAGCGCGCTTGTGCTATCTTTTTTGCCAAGTATTTCGCATCTTCCTCTATAGATTCTTTATGAACCCCTACTAAAAGACAGTATCCTTTATCAATACTCCCCACGACCTTATTGTTAACACTTACACTAGCTTTTTTAACTTTTTGTAATATAATTTTCATATATCCACCTATTTAACTATTCTTTCTACGCTATATACGTCTTGAATTTGTCGTAATTTTTTAATCATGTAATCACATTCACTAACATTTTTAACATATATTCCAATTGTGATGACACATGTTTTATCAGCTTTAGATTCAGAATTAAGTTTTTTAATCTCGACTCTACTTTCACTTAATGTCAATAGAACATTTTGTAATAACAATTCTCTATCGAACGCATGGATTTGCAATGTTACACTATAACGACGTGCATTTAAGCTTTCTACCCATTCAACATCCAATAATCTTGCATGATCTTCTTCACTTAAGTTTGGACAATTATGTCTATGAACTGTAACTCCTCGACCTTTTGTAATAAAGCCTACTATTTCGTCTCCAGGGATTGGTTGACAACATTTAGATAATCTTACAAGAATATTGTCTACTCCCTTTACATAAACCCCTGTTTCAGTAACAATTTTTTTAGTTTCTTCTGCATTGAAAAGTTTCTCAATTTTTGCTTGAGTCATCTTTTCTTTTCTAATTTTTTCTGTTAATCTTGCAAAAACTTTATTCGCTGTAATTCCACCATATCCTATGGCAACATACATTTCTTCAAGATTAGCAAATTTATATTTATTTAAAGCAATAGCAATATTTTCTTCTGTAAGAACTTCATCAATATCAAAGTTATTAGCTTTAATCTCATCTTTTAACAAGATTTCACCTTTAACTAGATTTTCTTCACGCGCTGCTTTTTTGAAGAATGCTTTAATTTTTGATTTAGTTTGGGATGATGTAGCTATCTCTAGCCATGAACGTTTTGGCCCTGTAGAGTTTTTACTGGTACGAATATCGCAGATTTCACCAGTTGATAACACATAATCGAATGGCTCAATTTTATCATTAACAGTAGCTCCTACCATCTTATTACCAACTTCTGAGTGAATCGCATATGCAAAGTCAACAATACATGAACCTTTTGGTAATTCTATAATATCACTATTTGGTGTAAACACATAGATTTTATCACTCAATAGGTCTACTTTCAATGATTCCATAAAGCTTTCGGCAGTCGCTTCAGTTTCATCATTTTCTGCAATTTTTTGGAACCAATTTAATTTTTCATAGAAGTTATTATTTCTATTAACCTTCTTACCTTCTTTATAAGCCCAGTGAGCAGCAATCCCTTTTTCGGCAATCTCATGCATTTCATAAGTTCTAATTTGAACTTCTAAAGTTTGCCCATCTGGTGCAATTACCGTTGTATGCAGTGATTGATACATGTTCGGTTTTGGCATTGCGATGTAGTCTTTAATTCTTCCTGGAATTGGAACCCAAAGATTATTTACAAGTCCTAAAGTTGCATAACAATCAGCTACACTATCTACTAAAACACGCACAGCTAACAAATCATAAATCTGGTCAAAAGTTTTATTTTGCTTAACCATTTTTTTATAAATACTATAAATATGCTTTGGTCTACCCGTTACCTGTGCTTTAATATTATTATCAGCTAAAATTGATGTTATACTTGAGCATGCATCTTTTATACTCTCTTCTCTTGCACTTCTTTTTTGTTTCATCATTCCTACTATTGAGAAATATTGAGATGGATGTAAATATCTAAGCGATGTATCTTCCAGTTCCCATTTAACAGAACTTATCCCCAATCTATGAGCTAAAGGCGCATAAATTTCAAGTGTTTCACTCGAAATCTCACGTTGTTTCTCCTCACGCATATACTTCATAGTTCTCATATTATGTAGTCTATCTGCAAGTTTAACGAAAATAACACGTAAGTCCTTCGCTATAGATACAAAAAGTTTTCTATGATTTTCTGCTTGTGATTGCTTTTTAGAACGGAATTTTACTTTATCTAATTTTGTAACTCCATCAACTATAACTGCTATATCTTCACCGAAAGTTTCTTTAATATCATCAAATGTATATTTAGTATCTTCTACAACATCATGCAAGAAACCAGCACAAATCGTTGCATAATCTAATTTAAGCTCAGTTAAAATTCCTGCAACTTGAACTGGGTGTAATATATATGGTTCCCCTGATTTTCTAAATTGTCCTTCGTGAGCAATTTTTGCAAATTCATAAGCTTTTCTTATTATTTCTATTTGCTCTTCTGGTAAATATTTACTCGCCATATCTTCAACATTTTCATAATTATATGGGTATTCAAGATTCACAGAAATTCCTCCTCTTTCAAAATTTAATCTATCCTTCATTTTACCATAAAATTAAAAAAATTTCCTTTAATTCAACCATAAATATTTCAAATTTTAAGTATTTATATCAGATCTTCACTGCATATAAATTTAGAACTCAAGCTACTTCTACATCTTGGTTTGTAGATTGATCAAAAAATCCTAGTTCGAATTCGAACTAGGATTAAATTTTTATTATTTTACATCTACATCTTGAGATAAATCAACTTTATCTAATGGTATTAGTTTTGTTTTATATCTAATTTTGTGATATAGATAGAAGAATAGGAAAATAGGAACTCCCATATATGTAGTTAACATTCCACTCCAGTTAACTACACCTTTAGTAATAAGTTCTGTATCTTGACCGATAATAACGATAATACATAATACTAGAGCGATAATTGGACCTACTGGGAACCATTTTGCTCTATATTTAAGATCATTTAAGTCTTTACCTTGTGCAATAAATGCTCTTCTAAATCTATAGTGACTTAATGCAATACCTAACCAAGCGATAAATCCAGTTAATCCACTCGCTGCTACGATATATGTATAAGCATTAGCACTTGTAAGTTGGATTAAGAAGATTAAGAATACTACTGCAGCTGTTGCAACCAATGATATAACAGGAGTACCATATTTAGTAACACGACCAAAAATTGGGTACGCAAGTTTTTCTTTACTCATCGCATAAAGCATTCTTGTTGATGCATACATACCTGAGTTACCAGCTGATAGAATTGATGTTAAGATTACTGCGTTCATTACACTTGCAGCTAATGCAAAACCTGCATTTTTAAAGACAATTGTAAATGGTGATTTAGCAATTTCTTCAGCACTTGCAGCACCTAATAAATCTGGTGAAGTATAAGGAATTAATAATCCGATTACTAAGATAGCTAGTACGTAGAAGATTAAAATTCTCCAGAATACTTGTTTTACAGCTTTTGGAATACTTTTCTCTGGGTTTTCACTTTCACCAGCAGTAATACCGATTAACTCAGTACCTTGGAATGAATATCCTGCGATTAAGAATACTCCAAGTGTAGCAAGGATTTGTCCAGATAATGAAGAATCTTCACCAACGAATGGCGCATCACCAATTGTTAAGTTTTTAAATCCAATATATTCTCCACCTAAAATACCGAAGATAGTTAAACATCCAACTACTAAGAAGATGATTACTACTACTACTTTAATAAGTGCAAACCAATATTCACTTTCACCATATACTTTAACACTAAGTGAGTTTAAAGCGATAATTATAACTAGGAATAATAAGCTCCAAGCCCAGTGAGGAAGTACTCGCATAGGCTCCCAATAACTGATTGCTAATGCAGATAACTCTACGTCAGCAGCTACTGTAATTACCCAGTTAAACCAATAGTTCCATCCTAAAGCAAATCCTAATGAAGGATCCACATAACGTGTAGCATATGTACTAAATGACCCTGATGTAGGGAGATATGTTGCCATTTCCCCTAAAGATGTCATTAAGAAATATACCATAAGCCCGATACATAGGTAAGCTACGATAGCTCCCCCAGGCCCCGCACTTTGAATTGCTTGACCACTTGTCATGAATAATCCACTACCGATACATCCTCCGATAGCAATCATACTAATATGACGTGATCGTAAATTTCTTTTTACTTCTGTTGCATTATTGTTATTGCTGTTGTTTGTCATAATAAAAACCTCCTTGATAAAAATAAAAAAGCATAACCTTCTACCATATTTGCACGGAGTTATACTTCACATTATCTCTCCAAAACAAGATATTAGTAGCGCAACATAGCCTCACGACTATGACAGTCCTATACTTAGTTCAGTATAGACCCAACAATATTAACATAGGATTAATATTATTTCGGCGACGTTTCCTTTCAAGTAATATCATCAAGCCCTACACTTTCAATTACCCTACTGATAAAAATCGCAACCTCTACCTCACTTACTTTGTGAGGTACATATTCAATTAACTGCTTATTAGTATAATATACTTTTTCAGGATTGTCAATAAGAATTTTAATTTTTCTAAAAATCCTCTTGAAATTGTATATAATGTACTATACTCAACTTTTACAAGAATAATATTCTTTATTTCAATACTTTGTATAAAAAAAGAAGGAGCTTGAACCTCCTCCTTTTTTTGATACTTACAAGCATCTTTTTATATCTATCATCTTGATAAACAAATGACTAATTAATCATTCTTTTCTTTTTTTCTTTTTTTTAATATTTTATAGTTTCTAATTATCCCTAATATCATTAAAATTTCTAATATACTTAATAAAATTCTCATCATATCTCCCCCTTAAATACAAAGTAACTAAGAATATCAATCTATATTATCTAATATCTTTCACAAATTGCCCCTTGTCGATATTCTTCTAATAAAATTTTTAATAATTCAATTTGTTTTTTTATCCTTGCACCGCTATCTGTGTCAGCTACTTTTTTTCGACATAATTTATCTACAACTCTTTTAGTTGAAATAATATCCGTCTCATTTTTTATTGATTCTTCT
>QWCR01000448.1_pt1 | contig 10994 bp, 9 predicted proteins | sample 1972581 | NCBI WGS metagenome assembly QWCR01 (sample SAMN09866703, study PRJNA288562) | Human oral metagenome isolate pre4_saliva, whole genome shotgun sequencing... | isolation source: mouth | host: Homo sapiens | place: USA: California
TTACAGGTAAAATTCGAGACCAAGGCTCGAATTTTAGCCATGAGCCTCGCATGCGAGGCTGCTGGCGACCTTGCTAACACAAAATTTTCTTTCATCTTTTAGCCTATACGTTCTATTCTCATATAACCAAAAACGCCTAAATCTTTTCATCGATTTAGACGTTTTCCATCAATATATTATGCTGTAAAATCAGACATATTCTTTTTAACAACTTCTCCGCTTGGTAAACGTAGTTCAATAGTTCCATCCATATTAAAGATAACACTATCTAATCCTAATTCGTATCTAGCAGCAAATTTTGCGATTTTCTCTTGTACTGGATCTACTGCTGGTGCTTCTTCTAGTCCTGGTTCTAGTATTGGATCAGTTCCTACATTTCCCGCAGGACTCAACATTCCATTATCTGTTGAATTTTCTGGTTTCACAGGTTTTTCATTCGGTTTTGGAGGCTCTGGTAAAGAATCTGCTGGTTTATTTTCCGTTAGTTGGTTTTCAACTTTCCCAGTAGGCACTTCTGCATTCTCAGATGGTTTATTTTCAACATTTCCTTGTGATGCCTCTCCTGTAAAATCTGCCATATTCTTTTTAACGACTTTTCCACTAGGTAAACGTAATTCAATTGTTCCATCCATATTGAAAATGACACTATCTAATCCTAATCCGTAACTAGCAGCAAATTTTGCGATTTTCTCTTGTACTGGATCTACTGCTGGTGATTCTTCTAGTCCTGGTTCAGAAATAGGATTCTCATTTGGTTTTTCTGTCTCAGGTTTTAGTCCTTCGCCTGTTGGTGTTGAACTTCCTTCATCTTTTCCATTTGGTTTTGAAGTTTCTTCTACTTTTCCAGTTTCTTTTGGTGATTCTTCACCTTTTTCGACAGGTTTAGAAGTTTCTTCTGTTTCATGTCCTTTAAATTGTGATAAAACTCCAGGTTTTTCTGTTTGATTATTTTTCTCTAAAATCGGCACTTCTACAATATAAGATGATTGATTTTCTAAATAAGCATTTGCCATGAAGGTTACCGGAATTTTATTTCCTGCTGTCATCGTAGTTCCTTGATTTAATTTTGGAATAGGGAGTTTAATTTCACCCACTTTGTAGTTATTTTCTAAGTACGCATTTCCATGAAATTCATCAAATACTCTGACTAAAGCATCAGTCCCTTTTGGTACTGCATATTGAGGTTTCACTCTTAAATAAGTATCCCCCGCATGGAATGGATAGAAAATCGTACGGCTTGCCATGTTATAAGCTAATGATGATGGAACTGTAAATCTTCCTTCATAATTTACTTCTGGATAATCTTTTGAAGTAATCGTGTATTTAAATGTTTCTCCTGGTAAATATGGTTTATCTAATTCAAAATTAGCAATATTACCGACACCTTCACCGAATACTTTTCCTGATAATTTTTCAATCGTTTTTCCATCTGGAGTCGTTAGTTTCACCATCATATTTGTTCCTAATTTTTTCTCTAATTCTGGTGGGAAACTGAAGGACACACGTTTATGTCCATTTGCTAATGTAAAGTTTTGGTTGTTAAATGTATTATTTTTCAATAATTTTATAACACTTGCTAATTCTTCACCTGTATAAACTTTATTCCCTTCTTTTTTAGCAACTCCTTCTTCTGGTTTAAAGAGTTCATAATTGCTATGAGAGTGCCCAATTCCAACTGGTTTATGTTCATCAATTGGATCAGCGTGATGGTGATCTCCGTGTGGATAAATAATGGCATTTTTTTCTTTATTGACTACAATACTTTCACGTTTTACACCGTATTGTTTCATAATACCTGCAATTTTTTCTTCGATTTTTTTATCTAACTCACTCATTTCTGCAGGTTTCGTTGCATCATCATGGTGATGTTCCTCTTTAGGTGCCGTTGCAGTCCCATTATAGCGTGCTTTAGCTGCTTCTAGATGTTCTTTTGGAATTAAATTTTCCCATTTTGTATGGACTAATTGTTCAAATGGAATCACATGAATATCTTTCATATTTCCATTATGCGCTACTAATAAATTTTCTCCTGATGTACCAATAATATGATTTCCATCAAATAAAAATCCATCGCTCGTTCTATAATGAATTCCGGCAAATTGTTTTTCTTTTGGCTGTGTAGTTGGAGCTTCAGTGTTTGGTTTTGTTTCAGGAGTTGTAGGTTTTGTTGCACTTCCTCCTGTTAAACCATGTAGTTCCTTTTCTACCTTTTCAACTTTTCCAATCGTTGATGTAACAGTATCAGGCTGTGTGCTTTCAGGATTCACTTGATTTTTATAAATAAAATGGAAGTGGTCACCATGGCGAACTACATAACCTTCTGCTGTTTCACTTACAATATCTTTCTTATCAAATACATACCCATCATGGTCATGATCATCGTGTTCACCTTCGTGCTCATGTTTCTCTCCCTCATGATCATGGTGTTCACTTTCGTGGTCGTGATGTTCAGCAGTTACTACAGGATTTCCTTCTTTATCTTTATAAATATAATGGAAATGGTCTCCATGACGAACGATATACCCTGATTCAGTTTCACTAACAACATCTTTTTTATCAAAAACATAACCATCTTCAACTTCTTCATGATGTTCATGTGCTACTGGATTTGTAGCCATTGTTGTAGCAAGTGTTTGTTGGGCATTATTTTTATAAATAAAATGGTAATGATCTCCGTGACGAACGACATATCCCATTTCATTTTCTTCTACAATGTCATTTGGATTAAACACATATTCGTCATCTGCAGAACTAATGGCTTTCGTAGTAGAAGTTTTTTGTTCATAGATAGCATCTGCTGGTGGAGCTCCGTATACAAAATGATAGTGATCTCCATGTTTTTTTAAGTATCCATTTTCGAATACTTCTCCCACAATTGTTTTTGGTTTGTTTTCTTTTACTTTTTCAGCAATTTTCTCAAATTTTGCTAAATCAGTTTTTGAAATTTCTGTTGTTGTCGTTTCTGATTCTGTTTGCTGACTTGTGTTTTGATTATTAAAAAGTGAACAACCTCCCAATAAAACAAGGCTTGCACTCCCAATTAGTAATGATTTTTTATGAATTTTCATTCTATCTCCCTCTTCTATAAAACGTAATCTTTACGTTTTATAACTTTACACTCCTTTTATCTTTCTGTCAATGTTTTTTGAACACGTAATAAAAGAAAGCAGAAAAATGCTTTTTTGTTTGAGAGGTCGCCAGTAGCCCCTATGGGTCTCTTGGCTAAAAATCGAGCCTTGGTCTCGATTTTTACCTGCAATAGAAACCAACCCTTGGTTTCTATTGCTTTCGCTACAAAAAGATTTTTCTGCTTTCTTTTATATTATTTTTGCGTTTTTTCACTGAAATGTATTAGTTCCTAAAAAATAATTACACTACGTTTTAAAATTTAGCTAAACGATGAAAGAAAAATTTTTGTTGCGAAAGTCATGGAAGTCACACCTGGCTTCCATGACAGGTAAAATTTGAGACCAAGGCTCAAATTTTAGCCATGAGACTCGCTTACGAGGCTGCTGGCGACCTCGCTAACACAAAATTTTTCTTTCATCATTTAGCTCATACGTTCAAACAAAAAAAGACTTCGAAACACTATTACGTTTCGAAGTATATTCATCGTTTTCTATTCAACTACTGTTTTATCTAAAAATCCTTTTAAGAATTTTTCAACAATAAAAGTACCTAAGAAGGCAAATAAAATATTAGACACAGCTACGCCAAATACGCTAGGCCAGAATGGCACTTGTAATGAGTAATACAATGCTGCGGCTACTACAAAACCACACCAAATTCCATATGCAGCACTCTTCACATAAGAATTTTTGAAAATACGGTTAAAAACATATAAACTCACTGACTGAATTAAAAATCCAGATAAAATATCAATCGGTCCAAGAGGGCTTGGAATATTACTAATCATTACACCGATTAAAATCCCTAATGACAATTGCGGTTTATAAAATGGCACACCCATTAATAAAGTTGATAAACGGAATTGAAACATCCCGTAAGAAATAGGATTAATTAATGTTAAAACAACATATAATGCCCCTATTAAAGTATTTTGTGTTAATAATCTAATTTGTTTTTTATTCACTATAAAATCTCCAATCCATTTGCTAAAAAGGCTTTGTTTCGATCAATACAAGTTCCACATTTCCCACATGGAGGATACACGCCATTGTAGCAACTATACGTCAATTCATAAGGAACACCTAATTCGACTCCTTTTGCGACAATATCTTTCTTTTTCACTTGTCCAAATGGAGCTGTCAATCGAACTTTGCCACCACTTCCTAATTGAACAGCCTGATTCATCGCTTCAATAAATTCAGGTGAACAATCTGGATAAATGACTCCTGAATCATCCAAGTGTGCCCCAAAATAAATTTCAGAAGCGCCTTTTTGCATCGCAATTCCTGCTAAGATCGAAATAAAAATTCCATTACGAAACTCCACTTCGGTATTCGCTTCTGTTTGAGTCGCATAATCTCCTGTACTTACTTCCATATCATTTCCAGCATTTAAAGAAGATTTACTTCCAGAAAACACAGAAGTAACATCCAAAATTTGATGCGGAACTTTGTAATACGCTGCAATTTTTCGTGCAGCTTCTAATTCCAATTCCTTATGCTTTTGATTATATGAAAATGAAATAGCTTCAACTTGAGGATCTTGACTTAAAGCAAGCGCTAATGCAGTCGAACTATCGACTCCACCACTTAATAATACTAATTTCATCACGATTCTCCTTAACGGTTGTCCACTTTTTCAGGATATAAATCATGATTCATCATACGGTGGTCTGCAACTTGTTCCCATTTAGTTCCTGGTTTTCCATAGTTGCAATATGGATCAATAGAGATTCCTCCACGTGGTGTAAATTTACCCCAAACTTCAATATATTTTGGATCCATTAATTTTACTAAATCTTTCATAATGATATTCATGCAGTCTTCATGGAAATCTCCACGATTTCTAAAGCTAAATAAGTATAATTTTAAAGACTTGCTTTCTACCATGCGTTCTCCTGGAACATAACTAATATAAATTGTCGCAAAGTCAGGTTGACCTGTAATTGGACATAAGGAAGTAAATTCTGGACAATTAAATTTTACAAAATAATCGTTTTCTGGATGTTTATTTGGGAATGATTCTAGCACTTCTGGTGCATAATCATCACGATAAACTGTTTTACTTCCTAAGTGTGTAATTTCTCCCATTTCTTCGTTTTTTCTCATTGTTATTCCTTCTTTCCGGACTATTTAGACATAAAAAAATTCCTGAAAAACACCATCGTTTTCCAGGAATCTATTGATCATTTCATGTTCAAATAAGCCCTAGTTTTGTTTATAGACAGGATGGTTACGAACTGTCTGACAAATATTCTACCATAAATGAAACGGATTGACTAGTCTTGAACTAAGCGATGTATCCATTTTTGTGAATAAACACGATAAAGTCCGACGACTACTTTTGTCGCTTCTTCCATTCCTGCACAAATGACAACTAGAGTAACTGGTAAATGCCACACTCCTGCTGCTAAAAGAGATAATGGGACGCCGACTAACCAAACACAACTCATTTCTAATTTCATTCCATAATGAGTATCGCCACCACCTCTTAATACTCCTACAACAATAATGGAATTAATTGTTTTTAAAACAAAAATAATACCCATCACTTGTAATAATTGTTGACCGAGGCTATACACTTCTGGACTAATATGCCCAAATAATAATAATGTCCATTGTGGAGTTAGACTTTCAATAGCACCAATGATTACACCCGTTATAATGGATAAAATAATAAATCGATTCGCATCTTTTTTTGCTTGATCAATTTTATTTTTCCCAATACTTTGCCCAAGCATAATACTACAACTACTTCCTAGTCCACGGACGATAACAAAGGCTAAGCCTTGAATCGCAACCGCAATTTGCACCGCTGCAGTTGCTTGCGTTCCTACCATCGCATAAGCTGCATTATAAAATACTTGCCCTAACGCCCAGAATGTTTCATTGACAATCACTGGTAAAGTTGTCTTCCAATAGACCGTCCAAAATTCTTTCGGAATCTTTTGCAAATGTCGAATCGGAATTTGAAGTGGACCTTGATATCGTTTGATAACAAACACTAACACGCCAATTTCAATCAATCTCGCTACAACCGTTCCTAATGCTGCCCCTACAACTCCCATTGCTGGCAATCCTAATTTCCCAAAAATAAAAATATAATTGAAGAAAGCATTGGCGACAAAACTACTCATCGTTGCCACTAATGGAACTTTTGGATTTCCGGTACTTCTTAAAGCACTACCTAAAGAAAAACTCCATGCCGTTATAACATATGTTAAAGCAGCTACACGTAAATAGTCACCACCTGCTTGAACAACTGCTGCGTCCTTCGTAAATAATTCTAAAATCCCATAAGGGAATAACATGGCAACAAGCATAAATGCCACAGAAATCGCTGTAGACAACATTAAACTTGCCTGATTAATTTTTCGAACTTGAGGAACATCCCTCACACCCCAATATTGAGCGAATAAAACTGAAGAACCTGTGTTAATCCCAAAACAAATCAATGTAAATAAGAAAAATACCTGATTCGCTAAGCCCACACCCGCAATACTCGCATCTCCAAGAGAGGAAATCATCATCGTATCTAATGTGTTCAAAAATGAAGTTAATAAACTTTGCAACGCAACCGGAATCGCAATCGCAAACATTTGTTGATAAAACGCCTTTGAATTCATCTCATCCTCCTTTTATCATGTATCTATTTCTTCTAAATCATTTTCTCTTAAACTATTCTATACTTTTGATGAATTTCTTTCAAATGATTGTATAACTCCAAACAAAAAAAGGATGAGTGACTCATCCTTTTTTTGTTTGAATTGATTAGATTCCAGGTGCTTCGTTTAGGTGTGCACGTAACATCCAAATGATTTTTTCAATATCGCCTTTGAAACCGATGCAGATATCTTGTGATACATCATCGCCTTCTTCTCCAGCTGTTTCTATACCTTCTTGGTATAAACCTATTAAGTATTCATATCCTACTAATAAATGTCTTACCCATTCATCAATTGAACGTTCGTAAGATGCAGGAATATCTTGAATCTTAGTGTTATCTGCAAATTCACGTAATGTTGAATATGGTGCTCCCCCAATAATGATTAAGCGTTCTGATACTTCGTCTAATTGAGCGTTAATTTCATCCATTAATTTATCCATTGCTGGGTGTAATGTTATAAATCCACGTCCACGCATATACCAGTGTACTTGGTGAATAATTGCTGCTTGTTGGCTTAAGTCAGCTACTAATTGATTTAATACTAATTTTGTTTTTTCTTTTGACATTTGTCATTCCTCCTTTATGAATAAAGTATATCACAGAATAGAATAATTCTAAACTAGAATGCTCATAATTTTTATATTTTTTTAAATAATAAAGAAATAAATAGACTTTTTGCTGTAGCCTTAACAATGAGACTCGCAAGGCGAGGTTACTAGCGTCCCTTGCTACAGCTAGACAAAGTCCAATTTACGTAATTACTGGACAGAATAATTAGGCGCTTCTTTTGTAATTTGTACGTCATGTGGATGGCTCTCTCTCAATCCAGCACCACTCATACGAATAAACTGCGTATTTTCACGAAGCTCCTCTAAATTATGCGCTCCAACATTCCCCATACCAGAACGCAAACCACCAATCATTTGATAAATAATATCACTCGCAGCACCTTTATATGCTACACGACCTTCAATTCCTTCTGGAACACGCTTATTCGCTTCATTTTTCGATTGGAAATAACGATCACTCGATCCATTTTCCATCGCAGCTAAACTACCCATTCCACGATATGTTTTAAAACGACGCCCTTGATAAATTTCAAATTCACCTGGAGACTCATCCGTTCCTGCTAATAAACTACCTAACATCACAACATGCCCACCAGCAGCAATTGCCTTTACAATATCTCCAGAATATTTAATACCACCATCTGCAATAATCGCTTTTCCATATTCTCTTGCAACGGTCGCAGCATCATAAATCGCAGTCACTTGTGGTACACCTACACCTGCTACTACACGAGTTGTACAAATCGAACCTGGTCCAATCCCTACTTTTACAACATCCACTCCCACTTCGAATAAAGCACGAGTTCCTTCAGCTGTTGCAACATTTCCTGCAATTAACGTTGCATCTGGGAATGTTTCACGAATTTCTTTAATTTTACGGATAACTCCTGCACTATGTCCATGTGCTGTATCAATGACTATCGCATCTGCTCCTGCTTCGAGTAACGCTTTCGCTCGTTCAAAAGTATCCGAAGTAATACCGACTGCTGCGGCTACTAATAATCGTCCATGTTCATCCTTCGCCGAATTAGGAAATTCAATCACTTTTTCAATATCTTTAATCGTAATTAATCCTGATAAATTTCCTTTTTCATCTACTAGAGGAAGTTTTTCAATCTTATGTCTTTGTAAAATACTTTCTGCTTCTTTTAAAGAAGTTCCTACAGGTGCAGTAATTAATGGTTCCTTTGTCATCACTTCTTCAATTTCAATAGAATAGTCCGTAATAAAACGTAAATCACGATTCGTTAAAATACCAACTAATTTTTGATTGTCAAATGATTCCACAATTGGAACCCCACTAATACGATATTTCGCCATCAATTCTTCTGCTTCTTGTACAGAATGTTTTGGAGTTAAGAAAAATGGATTCAAAATAACTCCACTTTCAGAACGTTTCACTTTATGTACTTCTTCGGCTTGCGCTTCAATCGACATATTTTTATGAATAACTCCTAACCCACCTTGACGTGCAATCGCAATCGCCATTGTTGAATCTGTAACAGTATCCATACTCGCACTCATCAATGGAATTTTTAATAATAAATTCTTTGCAAGTTGTACTTGTAAATCCACATCATTTGGCAGCACATGACTTTCTGCTGGAATTAATAGTACATCATCAAACGTATAACCTTCTTTTTGAAACTTCGTTTCCCACATGGACATAATGGAGACCTCCTAGAATCTGTAATTTTTTAATAGCTACTATACCACGAACTAAATAAAATTCAAGTAGTTTTTCATTAGAAAACGGTTAATTTATGAACGTTTTATATCATTACGAATAAAAACATTCATGTTTTTCATGTTTTTTAATCCACCATTTTTTCATTTCAATATCTGTGCTACAATAAATAATATGAATAAAGGGGGATTATCATGAAAAAAATCATTTATGCAGTGGTAAGTTTAGCATTTTTAACTGCTTGTCACTCTACAACAACAGAAAACAAAACAGAAACGACTCAAGCAACTGCTACAACTGAACAGACTACTGTAACAACTAAAAAAAGTAATGGAGAAGCAGATTTATCATTAGGCATTCAAATGGTTGTTAACAAGAAACATAAACTTCCTGCTGACTATAATCCAGGAGAAAATCCAATTGCAGGAGAAAAAGTTAGAGAACTGATTCAAAAAATGCAAGAGTTGGGATTCAGTATTAGTAATCAATATAGTGGATTTCGTTCCTATGAGTACCAAACTCAACTTTATCAAAACTATGTGAATAAAGATGGAAAAGAAGCAGCAGATACTTATTCTGCTCGTCCAGGATATAGCGAACATCAAACTGGCCTAGCTTTTGATATTTTAAACGGGGCTGGCGGATTATTAGGAGAAAATCCTCAAGATAAGAAAGCTATTGAATGGTTGCATAGCCATGCTCATGAATATGGCTTTATTGTAAGATTCCAAGAAGGAAAAGAAGCAATTACGGGTTATCAAGCAGAAGCGTGGCATATAAGATATGTAGGCGATATCGCAGAAAAAATCTACACATCAAAACAAACACTAGAAGAATACTTTGGAGTAGAAGGCGGCAATTACGCCGATTGATAATGAAAAATCCGTTAATCGGGAATGATTAACGGATTTTTCATATCTTTAATAAATCTGACAGTCAGTTACAATGGACTGTTGTTTTTCTTTTAATGATTCTAATCGTTCTTGATACAAACTTGGGAAAGTTGTCATTCTTGCACGAAGAGGTCTTATTTTTAATGCGGAAACTAAATAATCTACAAATAATAAACAATTATTTCTCCACATTGTATACAATTTAAATTGAGTTTTTCTAAATTTATAAAAAGTGACAGGCATACATTGCACCATAAAATAGGCATACATCTCTTCTAACTTCTCACTTACAGGATTAAACGAACAAATATCATCTGGAGGTGACCAAGTAAATGATTCCTTCAATACTTTTTCCAAACGATTTTTAATTAATTGAATTTGTTCATCAGTTACTTCTAAACTATAAATATACAGCATTTTTTGGTAATGTCTCTTACAAAATTTAAAATAATCTTCTCTTGGTGCTTTTAATAATACACCTTCTCCTCTAGCTCCATTTAAAATACAAGCTAATTCATCATAATTCCCATATGAGTATACATAACCTTCAATACAAATATCTACATGTCCTAAAACTCCCATGCCGATTTCCATTGCATGAACGATAATTTCTAATTTTGATTTTGCTTCTGGAATTGGTCTTTCAAGACTTGTATCCACTTGGGACAAGTCCATTAACGGTAATAAACGAATTCCTTTTTCAACAATTCTTTCCCCTAGTTTTACCATAGTGAAAGGGATACACCTCGATTCATTTAACAGTTTCGTTGTCATTATATCATAACAAACCTTAATTCGTTACAAAAATTAAAAAACTCCGGCAAATTTTGCCGGAGAAAAAAGGATAGAGTTTATTTACTTTTGGGAGGTAAATATTATTCTTTAGGAATGATTAAAGTATAGTCTCTAATTATGAAGATTTTATGACGAAACTATGCTCTTTTCATTTTTTTACCAACCTTGTGCAGCATGTAATCCAGCAACATATCCTGTTACAAAAGCTGAAAAGAGCATAGTTTCGTCATAAAATCTTCATAATTAGAGACTATA
>QWCR01000771.1_pt1 | contig 10985 bp, 13 predicted proteins | sample 1972581 | NCBI WGS metagenome assembly QWCR01 (sample SAMN09866703, study PRJNA288562) | Human oral metagenome isolate pre4_saliva, whole genome shotgun sequencing... | isolation source: mouth | host: Homo sapiens | place: USA: California
GCCACCCTTGCCGTATTCCCTGTCCCTACGGTCACGACTGCGGAAGACGTTTCCTACGGCATCAGGCATACGATAGTCGTCCGTACCGTCCTCATAACGGGCACTCATCAGACTGCCAACCGCATCATAGGCATAGGTTGTCCTGCCTCCCGTGATTCCGTCTATCACACTCTGCAGACGTCCCGACGCATTCCATGCATAACGGCGGTCGTAGCCGTCCTGACGCAGTGAGCGGCTCTTCTGTGAAATAACATTGCCATAGGCATCGTAAGTACGTGTCATACGGATGCCACCAGAGAATATCTTCTCTATCTTCAGCCCCTCGCTGTCACGTACGATTTTCTCTTCCCAGCTCTCACCACCACCATTGGCTGCCGTCACACGGCTGAGCAAACCATCCTCATCAAAGCTGTATTGAACGACCAGCTGAGACAAGTTTAGAGTACTAATTTACCTAATCTTTTAGTTAAAAATCTCTGTTAGAAAAGTTCTATTTAAATTCTGCCCTTGAAAATAAATCATATAATAAGGCTTCATTATTACATATCTCTCGAAACTTTATTATAAAAGCTTTTAAAACATCTGCATTTGAAGAATAGGCACAATACATATCCGCTTCTGGATCATGATGTATATTATCTTTGAATTCAGGCATATACTCTTTCAAGAAAACTTTTACCAGAGAACACCAATCATATCCGTTCCCTTCAAAGCCTTCTTCCTCTCTCGTTTCAAAAAGTTCATGCTTATATTCTCCTGCATTCAAACATACAGAAAACATATCTTTATGATTAACCCAAAAAAAAGGGGCAATCAAACTTTTGAATTGTTCAGTGTCCATACTGTTCTAACTGAATAAAAAGCTCATCACTATTACTTTTAATTCCGTCTCTGAATTTTACGGGGATTTTATTACCGCAACGCTCGAACCAATCGTTAAACACTTTTTTCCACTCTTGTACTTTCTCTTTCTTAATTAAAAGATTTGCATTAACTGGAAACCTCTTTGCTAAGAGTACTAATATATCGATATGGGTCATCAAAGCTTGAACTGGCTTATTAGCCGTTTTAAGCCATTCTACATTTTGTTCTATCTGCTTTAATGCTAAGTTGATATACCTTGCATTCTCCAACTCTGCCATTTCATTTCCTTCTGGCGCAGTGCTAAATATTTTCATACTTTAATAAAATTATAATTTACAACCTACATCTTTTGATTTTTTATGCATTTTATTTTTTAACTCCTCTAAAGGATTTTCCGATGTCCATCGTTCTTTTACTCTACCCCTATTCTTATTCAATAAGTTAGATTTTTTCAACTGGTCTTTTATAGAATCTGTTGCAGAATAATCATCAATATGTTCAGCCAATCTCTTTCGTATAAGAGCTCCTTCTATTGAACGGGCTTGATCATGATTTAATCCTTCAGCCAAGACTTGCATTTTTGCTATTTTACCATTCTTTTCAGGATTAGCTAAATGTTCTAACCATCGCTCGTCTGCAGTTCTGCTTGTAATCCCATAATAGACAACTTCATTATCAGAGTTTAAAAGCTGGTAAACAAGTTCACTTAACCCAAATAAATCGGTCCTCTTATTTAAATCCCTTACATACCCATACAGCGTAGGATTATTTCCTGCTAATCTTATCGGGTCTTGGCTTATGTAATTACCAATCCTCGGGTCGTAATATCTGAACCTGTTGTAATAGAGGCGCGTTTCATCGTCCTCATACTGTCCCAACTGTCGGAAAGGAATGAAGTCAACACTATGCAGTGGAAAAACCTCCATAATTGCGCATAAAATCATATTTTAATATACTACTCATACATTACGGCGAGATGTGTATATGAATGGTAGTCTCATTACGCATTATAAAATCTTGTCAATAAAGCCTCTTTCCATTCCTTACTCGGGCATTCTTGTATTAAGCTAAGATACTCGTCATTTGTAATTTTCCCATATAAACTTTCTACCAGCTTTAATAAATCCCATTGTAAATCATAAAAAGCTTCATCTGGAAACAAACTAACTAAAACTTTTCCCTCTTCATAAGAAAGAGGAAGTTCAATACTAGACAATAAGTCATCATAGTCCCTAATTAAAGAGTCTATACTTTCATTATCATCCAAACTCTCATTAGGCATTCTGCCTATTTTCTTAAGTTTTAAAAATTCTGTTCTCATTTACTTACAAAATTCTTTTATTTTAGATAAAGTTATGTCCCCCTTGTCTATCATACCAAGATCTTCGTATCCCTTGATAATTTTTATAATAGCATCATCATATTTAGGGCTTATCTTTCTCAAGTCCACCAAATCGTCTTTTAGTATATCTTTGAACGCTTGATTCTTATCTAAAGAAGCCGTAATTCGTCCCTTTGTTTTATAAGTTCTGGTCATAGCATGCTCTGATTTAGGCATCACAACTGCTATGCCTTCTTTTCGAGGCAAAAAACCTAACTTATCTTGTGGTATATGATGAAGTTCTAAATCATCACCAACAGTGCTGTTTTTTAATAACTCTCCATATGTATCAACCTGACCAATTGTAACAGCCAACCCCATAACATCTACCCCTATATTACAATCAAAAACATAGGCAAATGTATTTAAACCTCCTAAAATACTTATCGGGTCTTGGCTTATGTAATTACCAATCCTCGGGTCATAGTATCTGAACCTGTTGTAATACAGTCCAGTCTCCTCGTCCTCGTACTGTCCTAACTGGCGGAAAGGAATGAACTTCCTGCTGCCGTGGAGGTTGCGGAGATTACCATAAATATCATAGTCTGCCTGCCAGACAATATTACCATTATCATCGTATGCCTGTACAGGACGACCGATGTAGTCGCTGATGATACTGTAATGCCTGTCACCAACTATCTTGGCAGTTGGAACATAGCTGTCACTGTCGTAAACCCACGTGATGAGATTCTCAACTAGTTCTGGTCTGTCGAGTGTGACCTCACCAGTCTCGGTAACAACCGTGTTCGGACGGTCAGCCTCGGCATAGTCCCACTCGTGCAGGATGACATCACCATCCCAAAGGTAGCGATACACTCGTCCGTCAAAGACCTTCTCAATGCGTCTGCCTAAAGCGTCATACTTGAACGTTACGGTCTTTCCGTCAGGCCGTGTTACACTCCTAAGCATACCATTGCTCTGCCACGTATAGGCATAGTCACCGCTCTGCCAAGCAAGGAACTCATCCCGCATTCCAGTTTCAAGGGATGGTCCCGACCTGCGCATGGTCTTCAGCACAAGGTTGCCCTGGCTGTCATAATAATACCGCCACTTCTTGTCCTCACGTAGCTGTCCACCACGACCATAACTCCTGTCCGTACGGTCGGGACTATCATACACGTTACCCATCAGGTCCGGATTACGCCACTGACGACTTCCGTCACCATATACAGCCCCTGACAGAGAACCGAAGGTATCATAATCGTAACGGACACTTCTGCGGTTTATTGTGTCAAGCGTCTGCAGAAGACGAAGATTGTCACCCCAGATAATAAATACTATGTCTACCCATTACCATATATTTCCGCCTTCTACACACAACTTATTCCCATACCGACCGCTATTTATAAACTATTTTCGTACAGCTCAAAACCAATACATGACCTTTTGGCTTTGAAAAGACGCCCAATTGACTTGCAAAAGATGCCCTTTTGCGGTCTAACTAACGCTCTTTTGAAGTCCAACTAAGCATCTTTTCTTGCACGACTCCATAACCAATTGATTTACTGTCGGTTGCAGACTTGCTTTTTACACGTGCTTTTGCCTTTATCTGTAGATGTTTTATCCGAAATTATGTCATAATTTTTCAATGTCTTATCTCCAAATTTTAGACGTGTTAAGATGAAAAAGTATTCTGTGTCAGGAAATGAATAAAACAGACAGCCAAGAAAGTCTTGGCTATCTATTTGTTTACCATATAACCTCGGTTCCTCCGCTAAATCTATACGAAATAAGTCCACGTATTTAATGGAAGAACCTTTATTTCAGTTAAGTTGATTCAACTCTCCAAAGTTTCTCTCCATATATCCTTCAACTCTCTTTCGTATGTTGCTGCATGCGGAATGTGTATCCTCTTTAAATATTTACCTAATTCTGCAGGCTGCTTTTTAAGCAAATAGTACTCTATTAGATAAGCAATCAAAAAATTTTTATAGTAGGGTAGTTCAGTAATGGTTTTAGGCTTTTCCTCATCACTTAGCTCTTCCCCTTCAGGATATTCATCCTCATCCTCAAAATCATATTTCATTTTTCCTTCAACAAAAGAAACTATTTCCGTCATGTATGAGTTAAGTAAAGATTCTAAATCTTCTATTTCAATTCGTGCGGCTATTAACATTTCTTTGTCATAATCTAACAATACAAAAGGGATAGTACTATCAATCTCTATATTGCTTTTTTCTTGTATGCTTCTCAGGAGAAATTCATAATTTTCCCCGTTAATAAATTCATTTACTTTATTCATATTTACCAAGAGTTTGTTCCTTTAATCACTTTTATTAATTTATATCCAGTATGTCTATAGGAATCCATCGAAGCGTGTCCCCATGGGGTTGCTTTTGTCAAATTCCATGCTTTGTTTGCAGCCTGACCTCCGCCTCGTTGGGGAAGAAACTTGTGATGTAACTCCATAGAAACATCCTTCACACTTATCTTACCTGTCTTGGGATTCAAGACCTGTATTGTCATTCTGGGGGCTTTCCCCTTTTCCATTCTTGCTAAGTTATTCGAAGAGTACAAATGAGGATTATCTTTTGCCTCTTGCTGCCAAAACTTTTTTCTTGCTGTACTCCAACATTCTAAGCCGAGAATATCAAAATCAATATTACTATCTTTAGAATAGGCATATAGGTTAAAGCCTGTTCCTGCCAGCCTTATCGGGTCTTGACTGATGTAATTACCAATCCTTGGATCATAGTAGCGGAAGCGGTTGTAATAGAGCCCAGTCTCCTCGTCCTCATACTGACCTAACTGGCGGAAAGGAATGAACTGCCTGCTGCCGTGAAGGTTGCGGAGATTACCATAGATATCATAGTCTGCCTGCCAGACAATGTTTCCGTTATCATCGTATGCCTGGGCGGGACGGCCGATGTAGTCGCTGATGATGCTGTAATGCCTTTCACCAACTATCTTGGCTGTAGGGACATAGCTGTCACTGTCGTAAACCCAAGTGATGAGATTCTCAACTGGTTCTGGTCTGTCGAGTGTGACCTCACCAGTTTCGGTAACAACCGTGTTCGGACGGTCAGCCTCGGCATAGTCCCACTCGTGCAGGATGACATCACCATCCCAGAGGTAGCGATACACACGTCCGTCAAAGACCTTCTCAATGCGTCTGCCCAAAGCGTCATACTTGAACGTTACGGTCTTTCCGTCCGGCCGTGTTACACTCCTAAGCATACCATTGCCCTGCCACGTATAGGCATAGTCACCGCTCTGCCAAGCAAGGAACTCATCCCGTGCCTCCGCATTCCGCAATGGTTCCATCCTGCGCATGGTCTTCAGAACAAGGTTGCCATGGCTGTCATAATAATACCGCCACTTCTTGTCCTCACGCAGCTGTCCACCACGACTATAACTCCTGTCCGTACGGTCGGGACTATCATACACGTTACCCATTGCATCCGGATTACGCCACTGACGACTTCCATCACCATATACAGCCCCTGACAGAGAACCGAAGGTATCATAATCGTAACGGACACTTCTGCGGTTTATTGTGTCAAGCGCCTGTAGAAGACGAAGATTATCACCCCAGATAATAAATACTATGTCTACCCATTACCATATCTTTCTGTCTTCTACAAACAACTTATCCCTATACTAACCGATACTTGTAAACTATTTTCATACGACTCAAAATCGATATGAGATCTTTTGGCTTTGAAAAGACGCCTGATTGACTTGCAATAGGTGCCCTTTTGAGGTCTTAATAACGCCCTTTTGAACCCTTACTAAGCACCTTTTCTTGTACGACTTCATAACCAATTGATTTCCTGTTGGTTGCAAACTTGCTTTTTATACGTGTTTTTCCACTTTATTTTAGACGTTTTATCCGAAATTATCTCATGACTTTTCAATCTCTTATCTCCAAATTTTCAATGTGTTAAAATGGTAAGGTATTCTGTGTTGGAGGATAAATAAAACAGACAGCCAAGACAAGTCTGTCTATCTATTGTTTAACGCATGACTTCGGTTCTTCCTTTAAAACTATACGAAAAGTGTCTTCGCATTTTATAGAAGAATATTGGTGTCCGATAAAACTTTTGGGAGTTATCTGTGTTAGATAAAATAGGCTTAAACTTATGATTTCATTAATTTATTTGGTTATTATAGGACTCCCTTGTCAAAATAAGCACATTTTATAATACTTACAGTTTAAAACTGAAAACCAAGCCCATGGATAAATAAAACGGCTGCGACACCGATGGATAAAGAGATACAGAGCTTTCAGTTTATTTTACTAGACAGCAATAATAGAAGAAGATCCAATACTAACCTCCGTTCTAACTAAACCTTACTTAAACGGCAAAAGGTGGCTAGTTGAAGTCCAACTAAGCCTTGTTTGGACTCCAACTAAAAACCTTTCCTTTCATAGCTAACAAGGTTCTTCACCTTGAGGCTATAAGCATGGCAAGTGTCTACTCTTTCAAAGTAATGAGACTAATAAGATCCTACTAAATTATGCCAAAATGGCATGCCGGCAACTTGTGTTAGTGACTCTATAAGTTGTATAAACTCCGTCTCTCTTTTACTCCAGCAGGCATATTGTGCTGTTCCCATGCCTCTAACTAATAGCTCAAAATTTTCTGCTATCAGCATCCTATCTTCAATTCCAGTCTGACTATCAATGGTATATATTTTACCAGAAAAACATTCTAACAGAATGGTGTAAGGATCACCGTTGGCAATAATGATAAGGCCTGATTCTTTTAATGCCGGGTAATCTTCATATTCTAGATTCCTTTGTATTAACCAATTTAATCCATTGTCATCATTGTAACCAAACTGATAGCTGAGAAAACCAAAGTTGCCCCAACTATATTTTAGGATGAGGTTTATAAATTCCTGGTTTAATACATCTATTCTTAATTCTTCTTTCAAATGTACAATTTCAGTATCGGGAATATCTACCTCCTTCAGAATTATATCTTCAATAAGCTCTGAATCAAGATCCTTTGTTTCTTCAACTATCGTTTGAATTACTTCGTTTAATATTAATAATTTCATATGATTGCATTATTTTTATTTATAATGCCACATTCCTCCTGAGCCAACATGAGTACTTTCAGATATGGGTATGGCGTACTTACCTTGATCCACATGATGATGAATTAACTTTTCTCCTTTGTAGCCTCCATGCTCAGGGAATTCTTTTATCCACTCATCATCAATTTTAGGAGAAAGTCCATGCTCTATTTTCCATCTATTATTATTACTTATACTTGAGGGATTTAAGTTTTCCCATTTTTTCCAAAATTGTTTATTGTCTCTCAACCCTCCTTTTGCTGTAGGTGTTCCACCATCAAAAGTAGTAGTATCAATTGAATACCTAGGATCGGGCCGACCTGGGCAAGTTGGATTATATCTTATTTTATATGGTGAAACATCACCTTTATAGGAGATATCAAGCCCATATATATCCTGTCCTATATTAACATCTCTAACATAACCATACAGCGTAGGGTTTCCTCCTGCCAACCTTATGGGTCTTGGCTGATATAATTACCAATCTTTGGATTGTAATACCTGAACCTGTTGTAATACAGCCCAGTCTCCTCATCCTCATACTGACCCTAATATTTAAATGGAATGAAGGAGGAATTATTGTTGCCTTTCCTCTTTCTGCCGAATGCATCAAGTTCCTACTCTCATCCCTTTTTGCCATTGTTATTAAATGCCTGCAGGGTAGTATCGAGGTTGTAGGAAACGAAGACGAAAATCTCTCCGTTGGTTATAATCTTGATAGGTATATGCGAAAGTCTCCTACTCTAATAGCAATGTCACCTGTAATCTTATTTTAATCAGGAAGATTGTCTTCAATTAATTCCTCAAAAGAGTTTGCTAAAATAACAGAGTCTCCGTTGTCATGATCAAAAAGAACAACCTCTCCCGATTTATTCATCATGATTGGATTGCCTGATGAATCAAATGAAATAATATAACAATCATCTGCAATAGTCCAACCAGCTTCTTTGTATAATTTAGTTAGATCAACAATTGTCTTCTCTTTTAAGTCATTTGAACTTCTGACTCCATAAATATCCACCCCAACATAGCATCCTCCAAAGGTTTTTATGAATTGCTTATAATCTGAATCAAAGACTACATTTAACATTACCTCTGCTTGTTTAATATCTTTATCATTTGCCGGTTGTGGATTGAATGATTGATACTTGTTTAAGTAACTATTTATTCTTTCAATTAACTCTGTTTTCATAAAAATACTTTTAATTATAAGATAAACCTCTTTTCTTAATCTCAGTTTCTGCTCGGTATTTCCAATATTCTTTTTTCCAATTGTTGAATACGTCTCTATCTACAGGATTAGTTGGATGTGGATTTGGAAAATATGGATGCATCTTTTTATTTCCAAGACCTCGAACATGACCACTATTTGGCATCTCTATCACTGGCCCTAAATGATTTTGCTTTTGATGATGCAAAATAATTGTATCGCCATTTGCATGTTTGGGAGATTTCCCATATCCTTTTGGATTATTATTGGCATGATAGATATCTAGTATTTCACGATTTGATAAATGACTTAAATCTTGCACATTTCTAACTTCCAAAGTAAATCCGTCAGAAGATGTAAAAATTATATTTTCTAGCCCAAAAGAATCCACCCACGAATTTAAATCTTTAACGTATCCGTAAATCGTAGGGTTTCCTCCCGCCAACCTTATCGGGTCTTGGCTGATATAATTACCAATCCTCGGGTCGTAATATCTGAACCTGTTGTAATAGAGGCGCGTTTCATCGTCCTCATACTGTCCCAACTGTCGGAAAGGAATGAAGTCATACCATAGCTGTTGTACGCTTGGTTTATGGCAATATTTTTTCAGTTATATATTCTAAGTGCAAAAAACTAAGATTACTATTGAATGTAGTTTTGGCTTACAGGTAAAAATTACCATTCCTTTATCTAAATTATTTTAGATGGGCTAAGAAGAGTTTGATTTAGATAATCTAATCCCGTAATGTTTTTTCGTTTCAAAACATCTATCAATGAATCAGAGAAAAATATCCCTGTATTTTGAAGTCTGATAATATCATATTTATAATCAGTATTAAGTCGTATATTGTTTAACTTAGTAAATTTATATGTCCTATTTATGTATTCTTCGTAAGAATTAAATCTTAGTTGTTTTCCAGAAAAAGAGTCTATAATAATAGAATATTCATAATCAACATTTTCTAAAGATAATTCAGGAAATCCTAACAATAAATATTCTTTTTGGGAAGAGAATTCTGGAATTATTACTTTTAATTTATTATAGATAGGTAAGTTAAAATCCATAAGAAGTTTATGTGCCTCTTCAGATACAATAAAATCAAACAAATTAAAGGATTTATCCGTTAAATTTGACATAAAATCTGTTTCCTTAACACTCTTCTTTGTCTTATAATATGTAATCTTACTGATTTTTGAAGAATCAATCAAAGGAAATTCGTCGATGCTTATCTTCTTCCTATTTTCCCATAAGAACTTACAATAATCCAGAAAATAATTCTTTTCTGTATTATTTATAAATGAAGAGTGCATTTTTGTAAATCGAGTCTCCACTTGACTGGTTACACCGTCTCTTATTCCTGTTACACAGCTTTCAACAGATGGCCCAACTCTAAAATATTTCTTTTGCGTATCCATATTAATATCTATTATTTACATATTTCACCAACTTCTTTAAAATATTCATTTAAAGTCTTCCCAGACTCCTTAGCCTGTTCTATTAATTTGTCAAGTCTTTTTTGTAAGTCTTTAACGCTTGATAGATTAAGGGTTCCATCATCACCAATAAGTTTGACCAATTCTTCTTGAACATACTTATTATAATATGGATGATTCCCATGAAAAGGAGTAGGTAATGGTTTAAGATTTGATTTATCTATAGCTTTCTTTGTCACATTTTGAACATAGCCGCTTAGTTTTTTTAACGCATTATCGTAATTTCTATTTATATTTTTCCAAACTGCTTGAGGAATTATATGATGAAGCTGAATTTGGAGTCCAAAGACATCACACCAAATGTTACAATCCCCCACATATCCATACAGCGTTGGGTTATTTCCAGCTAACCTTATCGGGTCTTGGCTGATGTAATTACCAATTCTTGGGTCGTAATAGCGGAAGCGGTTGTAATAGAGGCGAGTCTCATCGTCCTCATACTGTCCCAACTGGCGGAAAGGGATGAAGTCACGAATGCCTTTTATGTTTCGAAGGTCACCATAAACATCATAATCAGCCTGCCAAACAACGTTACCATAACTGTTGTACGCTTCCACAGGGCGACCCATATAGTCGCAGATAATCGTGTAGCGTTCACCGTTCTGCAACTTTGCCACAGGAACGTACGAGCCTTCCTCATACACCCATGTGACAAGGTTCTCTACTGGTTCTTCACCCTGCATACGGATGCGGCCAAACTCGTCAATGCTATGCTGCGGACGGTCCTTCTCCTCATACTGCCACTCCTGCACCATCACGTTACCATCCCAGAGGTAACGGAAGACGTGACCATTGAAAAGCTTTGACGTGCGACGCCCAAGGGCATCATACTCGAAACGAACAGTCTTACCGTATGGAAGCCGCACCTCCTTGAGCATGCCGTTGCCATACCATTCATAGGCATAGTCACCAGTCTGCCAAGCAATATGCGTGCCACTTTCCTCCGATACCTCGTGGTTCGGATGCTGTGTCAATCCACGACGTGGAGTCTTCAGGATAAGGTTGCCCTCT
>QWCR01000600.1_pt1 | contig 10899 bp, 3 predicted proteins | sample 1972581 | NCBI WGS metagenome assembly QWCR01 (sample SAMN09866703, study PRJNA288562) | Human oral metagenome isolate pre4_saliva, whole genome shotgun sequencing... | isolation source: mouth | host: Homo sapiens | place: USA: California
AACCAAATGTGAGCTTACACCATCCTCACTCGCTAGAGAGGTTTACTACTCTGCTTCATCGCATATATTATACACAATATTGTAGCAATACAGAGGGAAGAATGTCAATCTTAATGTACATTTAATTGTATACCTACAAGTTATAAAAAATTATAACACACTATCTAATATATTTTAATGTAATATAGTCCATAAAAGAAACAGAATTCCAATTATGTATATATAATTTTCATTACGTCCGTCTTTATATGTACTAGTTCCTTTTTTTTGTATATTTCTAATGAAATCTTTAAAGAAATGAAATACCAAGACTGCACCTAAAGGATAAAAGTAATTATATCCTGAATGAAAAAATATATAATAAATAAGAAAGACAATCTCTAAACTAATACTTATAAGAATCATCATCTTATACAGAATAGGAAAATTCATATTATTAACCCATTCTTGTTGTTTATCAGTCAGATTTTTATGCATTATATTCTTATAGTATGCTCGTAAATCCCAACCTAGAATACATATTATAATAAAAGAAATATAATCAAGATTACTTAACATCTTTTTCTCTTTTCTCCTTCTCTTGCTTTAATTCATCTTTTCCTTTTTCGACACGAATACCTTCAATAAGATTAACTCCAATCCCAAATCTTCCGGCAGTTACAGCATATCGTCCACCACTTCCTATTAGAGCTAACTTTTCACCAGCAGATACAGTCTCACCGACCCAAAAGGCCTCCTTATCTAAATCATTTGCAGCTTTAAATAAATCAGGATATTTATAAAACTCCTTATAGTTATCTTGAACATTATTTATTAAAACAAAAGTATTAGCACTATGTCCACCCACTTCACGCCCCATACCAAGAATAATACCTTTGCTATATGGTCGTACATATTGTGGTACCATTTTATTGGCTATATGTTCCCCAGTAATCTCTCCAACTTTACTATAAGCAATACCACTGACAGTTGACCTCATACTTTTCTCTGCATGATTTTTAAATTCAGGAGATGATAGATAATCAGCCCATCTTAGTACCCTATCAGTCGAGGTAGCGTCTGTACTAGCTTGATATGCCAAACTATTTTCTATTGCGGCATCAACTATAGCATATTTTGTATTCTTTGAAAATCCATTCTCTCCTGCAATAGTATATATATCTTTACCTTCATGATTGTTGTAACTAACGGTAATCTTATCATCATTCCATTTTAAGTTATCTAATCTCTCTCTTGTAATATTATTTAAGCTTATATTATTTTTAAAATTTTTATAACCAATATTAGATAGAGGGTTCCCAGTATTACTGTTTATTATACGTGAATTTACAGGATCAAAAATAGCTGTAGCGCTTGGATCCCTAAGCATATCTAAATCTCCAGTTGTAATATTTAAACGTTCAAATGAAGTTCCATCAAGCTTTCCTATTTTTGCAAAATTATTTTCTGGTATAACAAGATGCCAATTTGGTGAACCATCAGAACCTCTATATAAGGTTACTCCATATTTATTTATACCATATACTAAATTACCAGTACCGACCTCAGTAAAAATGGCACGATTAAATTCATCATAACCACCTAGATCATTCACTTTTATTCCGCCAAATTCATACGTATTAGTTTTAATATATTGTTGTTTTTCATTATCCCATACACTAATTTGACCAGTTTGATTGTCTATATTAGGTGGAAGGTTATATAATTTATAATCCTCTGATTTTAAAACAACCGGTGATGATAGATTACTTGATTCAGTTAAATCTGGACCCGGAGAAATTACATCATCCATAGGTGTACTTTGATCAGAAACTCTATCACTAAATGAAACTGGCTTCGTTGTAACTTGATCAAATGCACTTGGGTTACCAACAAAAGGGCTAAACTCTGAAATTATTTCTCCAGATGTTGTATCTACAGCTATTTTCGACGTACTGACACCTAATCGAACCACTGCACCAGCAAAATTCCATTTTGTTCCATATTGAGCCTCTGCAGCACCAGTAATTGGAGATTTACCAAGCCCATGATTTACTAAAGCCCCTAAACTTGCACTTAACCATTGTGCTACAGCAGGATTAGATTTAGCAATTTTTTGAATTTCACCAATCAAAGCTTCATTTGTTGCACAAGCATAGAAGCCATTTGTTTTAGGTTCCCAATAATGAAGTTGTTCAAATGCATCTTTAGCAAATAATCGTGCGAGTTCTTGTCGTTCTTCTACCTTTTTCTTATCAAAAATAGTATCAAGTTTATTTAGGCTATTTTTAGTATCTTTGGAAATCTTATTAATATCAATATTAGATGATCCTGTTGTTATTGTACCATTAGAAATAACAGATTTAGTAGTACTTTCAGCTGATTTTTCTGAATCTGGTAATAATTTTGGTAGTAAGCCTAGAGAATTATATACCGCATCTTTACCGGCTTGATTTAAATTTTTAAATCCAGATACAGATGTATAACTTAAACCTGTATTACTAGATTTATACTCAGCTTTATTTTTAATATCTTTAACTGTTAAAGAATTCGTTGATAATTTATTCTTGTCTGCTGTTGCCTTACTATCAATAACAGCACCTTCTAATGTAGTATTTCCTTTAGTTATGATATTAAATCCTTCAGTACCCGCATATAGTCCAGCTTGCTCCGTAACACTTGCATAATCACTAGTCATTTTACCTTTTGAATATTCTGCAGATACTCCACCTAATTTTGTACCATTTGTAGATATGCTAAATCCTACATTTTTCTTTTCGCCTCTATAGGTTTCACTATCTTGCAAGCTTTTAATTGTTAAATTACCACCTATTTGAGATTGAATGGAGTCACCATATACTTTTGATCCCACAATAGCAGTATCAGCTCCAGAGTTTGTTATTACTTTATTTCCTTGAACAACCGTACCTAAATGAGTTGTTTTAACTGTAGTACCATTTTCATTTGCTTTATTATAATTAGCATCAATACCTAGTAAGCCACCACCATTTACACTAAGGTTAGCCCCAATTGACCAGCCCTTATTATCATATTTATCAGTTATAGTAGTTGTGTTTGTTCCAGCTTGTAGGGAGAGATTTCTACTCGCATCCAATTCAACAGATTCTCCTCGAATGGTTTCCCCTATAGCCACTATATCTCCTGACCCAGTAGTAGTTGGTTTTGTAACTAATTTGATTCCATTATCAGATAGTATATGCCCTCCTGCATATTTACTACTTTCCAATCTTGATTCACTTCTACTTTTACTGGAGCCAACGCTTACATGAATATTAGCTAATCCATCTTTTTTTGCCCGTTTATTTTCTTTGTATTGCTTTTGATCTCCATTTATGTCGTTTAAATCATTATAACCTTTTGCTTTTTCATATCTTGCTTCTTCAGCTAATCTTTTTCTTTCTTTTTCTAATGCCTTTCTAGTTTTATCGGTTAATTTATTATTTTGTAAAAGACTATCGATTTCTTTTACTTTTTGTTCTTTAAGTATTCCAGATGCTATTGATTTTTGTGCTTCATCTCGTACAAAATCAGGGGTAAAGTTTTTATACTCTTGAATCTTACTATAACCTTTTTTAAGTTCCTTGCCAGCTTCAAGGGATTCTAAAGTTCCTAAGCGTTTATCATTACGACTATTCGCTTTACGTTGTAATCCACGTGCAGTAGTCAGTGCTGATGCAATAGAGCCACCTAAGCTAACAGTTAAACCAGACTGTTTCTCTTCATGCACCTGTTTTGAAGCTATAGTATCATGTTTACCATCAAGTGTTATATCTGAAGCACTAACTTCAATATCATCTTTACCAATTAAGTCAGTACTAGTTAGATGAGCCTTATTATTAGCATCAATACTAATCTTACCATTAGCAGAACCAATTAATGTATTTACATTAGTTTTAGAATTTTCATCTAATGTATCCGTCACTTTTTTACTACCAATAGTAAATCCTATGCCAGCTCCCATTAAGCCAGATTTTTTACTATATTGATATACATCATCACGTTGTGTTTCTTCACCTGAATCTGTACGCACATCATTACCCGCAGATACTGATACATCATTTGTTCCTAAAATATTAGAACCTGTTACCGAAACATTACGATTAGCTTTCACATTAATCGTATCGCCACCAATCGTTGAAGATAAAACACCTGTATGCTCATGATCTGTACGTATGATATTAGTAGTACGAGATAGCAAACTCTTTTCTTTGTATTTTAGACCATATTCATCACGGCTATAACTTTTCCCATTAGTGATATTTACATCATTTCCAGCTTCAACAGATGTTAAACCATGTTCACTATTAACAATACCATTACGGATATTTACATCATTTCCTGCACGCAATGTAACATTACCATCACTTAAAATAGCTGTACCTAATTCTGTACGTCGATCAGTACGATTATAATTATCACTATTAACAGTCATATCCTTTTTAGAAGATAATGCCTCAGTTGTTAAATTAATATTCTGACCAGCCTCAATCGTTGCTTTAGAATTATCTCCAGTATGAACAATAGCACCTTTAAGGTTAATATCTCGTTTCGCAGATAAAACTAAATCACCATCTTTTGCTACACCTATAGTGCCTTGGCGACCAACAATATCGTGGTGTTCTAATTTATCTACATGGGTACCTACATTTATATCACGCCCTGCATTAATAGTAACCCGTTTATCACCATGAATATTACCTGTATTTATTACATCTTGAGATGCCTTAATAATCACTTGACGTCCATCTATACGGCCTGTATTTTGTACATCATGAGCTCCTAATACAATTGTATCCGCAGACATAATGCCTTGATTTAGAATATCTGCATTAGTATTGCTAACAATAGCTTTACCACTTATGATTCCACCCATTGCATCAACAGATTTTGCAGGTTGTTTCGCTAAATATACTTTAGGATATAGAACTTGTTGAGCTTTTCCTTCTACTACAACTGTTTTAGTTTCTAACCACACCATATCAGTCGTTATACTTTCCATTTGTTCTTTAGATAAAGCAATTCCTGGAGCTAATTTAAAAGCTTTACCAAAGGCTATACCGGCCTCTAACAACGCTTTATATTCAGCCTCATTATCTGTATAACCTTCTAAATATTGTTTGCCTGTAGCGGATACTATTTGATCATTAATAAGTTGTTGCTCATAGAATCCATCACCTAAACGTTTTAATCTTCTTTCAGGATCATTCGCTAAGGCATCAATCATATATTGAGAGGATAGAAAATTCTTTCTATTGGTAAAAGCAGAATCAGTCTCTATCAAAGCATTAGCGGTAATATCTGGATGAATTTGGTATAGCGCCTCTGTTGGTAAGGATAAACCATCTATAGTATGACTTTCTTTACCTTTTCCACCACCTAAACCATATGGATCTAAACTATCATTAACCCTTGCAATAGTAGCTTTAGACAATGTATCTTCCGCATGCTCTTGAACTGTACCAATTGGCTTTACATTTGATTCAGCAATAGTTGGAGTCATATAGACTTCAGGTCTCCACTTTCTACGTTTCTTTTTACGCCCTATGTGATGGCTTTTATCAACTTTTGTGGTATAACTTTCTTGTGTAGTACCCGTTATAAATGTCTTATCACTTATTGAATCTGATATATTTTGTATGGACCCTTTAGCATGAACAGTGCCCCCAGAAATAACTTTACTATTATCATTATGGAGAATACCTGTTGTTACAACGTCACCGCCACTACTAATAACACCCGGATCATCATTAGTAACCTCTTTATGAGTATGCTCTGTTTCGGTACGGATAATAGTAAATTCATTAACACGGTTTTCACGCTTATCCATTTCTTTATTATAAGCTTCATCTTCAGCAGTCTTAACAGGTTTTACATGAGGTGTACCATAGCCACTTTTATAATCAGCATAAGGGAATTCAGACTTATCAAAGACTTGGCCTTCTAATTTATGATGTGGATGAGTAACTTTTAATTTATCAGGATTTTTAGTAATACCATCTGAAACACGCTTAACACCTAATGCAACATTTTTATTATTTACTACAGGTGTATCTAGTTCAATAGACTTTACGGCTTTAATAGTTGATCCCGTATTATTGATACCTTCTTTAGCTGTTAGGTCCATAGTGCCACCACTATAGATGAATCCCTTACCCGTATTATTTATGGTATCTGAAGTTATATCAACGTGATTACGCCCTGCAATGACACCAGACTTATGCGTATCTAATTCTTTTTTTATAGTAGTAACATTCTCTTGTGCCTCATCATAAGCATTCGTTAACTCTTTAATGCGTTGACGATGTGCTTCTAACTCTGTTTTAGTTTTATATTTTGTGATATCAGCGTTCCATTCAGCATCTAGATCATTTTTAGCCTTTTCTAAAGCCTTACCAGCCTTATGGTAGCGTTGTTCTATTTCAGAATTTGTATGGTTTTTAACTGTATTTGCATCAATAGCTACAGTATCACCGTAAATACGTCCACCTTCATTGTTATCTACGGATTTAGCTTTTATGTCCGTAGTTTTTCCTGAGTTAATAAGACCACTATTATTTACTGCTTCTTTGCTATTTACCGTCGTAGATACATCACCTTGAACCACACCATTATTGTGAATGGCAATACTTTGACCTGATAAAGTAGTGTTGCCATTACTTGTAACACCACCATCAACTATGATTTTGCCATCACTAGTAATACTAGATGCTTGTGTAGAGCTGACTACACCTTTAACATTTACACCAAGACCAGTATTGGTACCTTTCATGGTAATAGAATTTGCATACATACCACCAATAGCAGAAACATCTAATCCAATATTGCTAGAATCCCCGATTTTTTGAGTGTCTAATGTATTAGCATCTATTGTATTCTTGCCAGTACGAGTTTCAATTGTATTAGCCCACACTCCGGCATTTACATTTGTAGCTTCTGTTAAAATTTGTAGTGAGTTAGCATCTTTAGCATTAAGACCGTTTCCGTTAATAGAAACACGACCTTGCTCTACACGATAGGAGTTTAAATTTCCCTTTGAATCATATTCTGTTTTACCTGTAGTTAATACTGCCCGATCTGTATTGATAAAGCCACCGCCATCTACAGTAATACCATTTGGATTGGCTACAACCACTGAAGCTTTACGACCTGCTACCTCAATAAACCCTTTCATCTCAGTTGGATTATGTGATGTAACCTCGTTAACTATAACATTGGCTGAACCGCGCATCATATTAGGATTACCAGGTACATAGCCACCTAATTTTGTATTAGCCATTTGGTTGGAGTTATTTAGTATTACACCATTTTGCGGTACATTAAAGTTAGTGTAATCATTTCTAGATACTCCACCAGCACTAGGGCCTGCAACATTTACTAATGTAATACCATTACCAGCTTGTCCAACCGTAGCTTGTCTTTCATGCGGTGCATTTGTGTCAACTTCGATAGGGTTTGCTGCATAGGCAAATGGTACTACTAATGGGTCTACAATCATTAAGCCCATTGTAAGCCAAACGGCAATTTTATATTGTAATCGTTTTTGTTTCATAATTACTCTCTCTATTAATACATATACTCAAACTATTTAGAATCGTATACCAGCTTGGAAACCTGTAGTTACAGAGTCTGTTCTATAACCTCTTGGTTTATATAAAGGGGCACCGACAAACACATCGTAAAACAATCCAGATTTAAACTGCCCTTTCATCCCTAAACTAGTACCAGCAATAAATTTACCTGTTAATATATCTGTACTCGGACCATATACAGCGCCAAAATCTACGTTAGCATAAATACTTGATTTCCATTTAGGAATATAGCTAGCAACTTCATTACGCATATACCAACCGCTTTCAGCCATTAATGTATTCTCACCATCAAACCCTTGTACTGTATATCGATTACCAAGGCTAATCATATCTCTAGAGAATAAACGTTTATCCCCTAATGTCCATTGTCCATGGAATGATGTAGTAATACTTGCTGGTCTATGCCCCCATGTACGAGGTATTTGATAATCCACATCTACTAAAAGTTGTGTAAATCTAGTACTAGGTGCTCCATTACCATATTCAGGTTGTGAACCAAACCAGCCAACACCTTGTTTAATAGCCGCTCTAGAATATAACGTATTTTGCTTAATATATCTTCGTTCTGATATACCAAATTCTACAGAAGCTGTATTGGCACGTTGTACAGCAACCTCTACATCATTAATATAATTTTTGGCATTACGTTTGCTAATAATAATGTCCCAACTACGTTTAGTCGTTCGATCTCGATGGAATACATGATTCCATGAACCTCTAACCGTCTTGGCATGGCTAGAACTAATAAATGGTGTAGCCATAGAATTAATCGTTTGGTGATATTTCATATCACTATAGGAAATACTAAAGGTATCCTTTCCTCTAGGTATGGAATAAGAAATACTATGATTTCTGGTACCTTTATGTTCACCGTCTTGAGCTGCATCTCGATTAACACTTAAATTCATAGAATCGTTGGCATTAAAGACACGATCAATACCAATAGCCGCAGTCCACTGAAGCTTTCCCGTTTCTTTTAATCCAGAATCATCTATGGACACCATCCCATGGATAGGCGGCTTTTTAGTCGTTTCAAGCACAATATTGGTAGCCAATGGTTTTGAACCAGGTTCAAGCTCAATAGACACATTTTGAGAGCCTAGACGCTTCATTTGCTCTATACCTTGTTCTATATTCCGAATATTTAAGATATCTCCTTTACGAATCGGAAATGCATTTTCCCATGGTAATGGCTGTACGTAAGGTTTATATAATATAGCTTCTACTCGACCTAGTTGTAAATTGAATTGTAAATTACCTGAAGCTAAGGATTGAGGTGGAATACCAATTCTAGAAGTAACATAACCATGCTCAATTAGTGCATTATTTAGTCTATTAGATAAAATGTTTATATCTTCAAGTGTAAGTTTACGATTCAAAAATGGTTTAATTGTTTTTCGTAAAAAACCAAATTCTCTAGGTACATCTAATTGAAGTTTCTTTTTTTGAGCTTCATAATACAATGGACCTTTAATCAATCGTGCACTTGCTACAGAGCTATTATCTACAAACGTAGTCTGATCCATAGTTGAATTTGTCATATCATTATATGTTAATTGTGCAGATTGACTAATAGGCTCTTCAACAATACGTATTTGAGATACAAAAAAAGATGGTCCTACATGTGCTGGCTGTTGTGCCGGTACTGTATAACCATCTTGTGATGATAAAGATCCAGATGTACTATCTAATCCACCTGTTTGTACTGTAATTCGTCCCTCTCCAAGCCGCGCCTCTCTCGCTAATTGCTGTTCTCTCGCTCTATCTAGTTGTGCTTGTGTATCAATCGGTCTCGCTCCATAAATATGTAATGGTAGCATACAAGCAAAACTAAGACAGAAAAGTAAATCTCTCTTTTTCATATACTTCCTCTAATAGTAAAAAATAAACTCATTTGTTATATTTTATTATGTTTATTTTTCGAAAGTCAATAGACAGTTTAAATTAAAAACCACCTACCAAAGATAATCAATTCATCTTCGATAGGTGGTTTATTTTATTCACCCTTAGCAATGCGATCTAAGAGTTCAATATAAGTTTCTTTGTTTAATGCTGGCGTAAAGTTGTCTAATACATCCTTAGCGCCTGCTGCGTCATCGTATAGTAAGTCTACGATTGTCATAGCCAAGGCTTGTGCTGTTTTAATGTACGCTACATCAGGGACAGAGATTTCGTATTCTGCACTGTGTAGTACACCACTAATACAGCCAACCCATGGATGGATAACCGGCATCAAGTGAGATACGTCCCCCATGTCTGTACTAGCTGTAATATGTGGGCCTTGGTATACATTGGCTTCACCAAAGATAGGATTTGAATTTTCTCGTAATAGAGCATTCATACGTTCATCATTACGCATCGGTAAATAACCAGGGAGGTCCTTGATAACACATGTGGCCCCTACTGCATCACCACCGGCTTTTAAGGCACGATTGACACGATGGTTACCATCTACAATAGCTTGAATATTTGAGGCACGCACATAGCTTTCAACTTGAACATAATCAGGCACACAGTTTACCAATGTACCGCCTTGATTAATGATTGGGTGGAATCTGAAATAATCGCTTTCTTTGAAAGTTTCACGAATGGAGTTAACCCCCATAACACCCATTAAAGCAGCATTAAGAGCATTGATCCCTTCATGAGGTGCTTGAGCCGCATGAGCTACCTTGCCGTGATACTCAATCAGTTTAGATACAAAACCATTGGAGGTACTACCAAGCCCCATTTCACCAGCTGGAGTTTTGGCAGTCTCCACATGCATTTGCATAGCCATATCGATATCATCGAAAGCACCTTCATAGATAAGCTGTTGCTTACCGCCCATATACTTGAGTTTTCCTTGCTCACGCAATTTGTTGCGGTAATCAATTTCAATCATTTCCTCTGCAGGGACAGCAAATAGTACAACATCACCAGCTAGCTCATCCATCACTGCTTGTAAGCCTATAGCTACGGCAAACATATTCGTAATTTGTACATTATGACCACAGCAATGAGCAGCCCCTGTTAAATCATCAGCGCGAGGATGGCGAGGACAGAGAATCGCATCTAATTCCCCCACCATTGCAACCGTATATTTACTATCTCGGCCTTTCATTCTACCTTTTACACCTGTCAATGCATGACCTGTAGTATAAGAAATGCCCAGTTCATCAAACATAGCTTGAACCTTTTTAGAGGTTTTTACCTCTTTAAAACCTAGTTCAGGTTCAGCCATAATAGATTCAGCCAATTCTCGTAAACGCGGTTGTGCATCAACAATAGCTTTACAAACACGTTGTTTTACTTCTTCCTTTGTCATACG
>QWCR01000829.1_pt1 | contig 10898 bp, 9 predicted proteins | sample 1972581 | NCBI WGS metagenome assembly QWCR01 (sample SAMN09866703, study PRJNA288562) | Human oral metagenome isolate pre4_saliva, whole genome shotgun sequencing... | isolation source: mouth | host: Homo sapiens | place: USA: California
TCCGCAAGCCTTAACCTTTGTACACGGGGAGGATGTCGCTCGTGCTGTCTGTTTCCTATTGGAAGATGGACGTGCCGTAGATAATAGATACATTATATCAGATGGAGATGTCTATACCGACATCGAATTTAGTAACCTCGTTAAGGAGCTTCTTGGTGTAAAGACAGTTGTCAATCTGCGTACTCCAATGCCTATACTGTGGTGTATTTGCCAGTTGGGCGGACTTTGGTCTCGTTTGATGAATAGAGCGACACCCTTAAATCCGGATAAGTATCCTTTGATGAAACAGCGTTCTTGGCGTTGTGATGTTACTCCTTTGATGGCTTTGGGCTGGAAGCCTCGTTATCGTTTGCGTGAGGGCTTAGAGGAAGCTATTGATTGGGGCAGAAAGCAAGGGCTGCTATAAGTGCACGATGATGAAGGCCAAAAAATGGCTACTAGATATATCATTCAAGGGGTAATAACCTTGAATGATTTTTTTATGCTCGTCCCACTCTAATGGATGTTGGAGCGTCATCGATTGGTTAAATTGCTCCAAGTCTGTCTGCGTTTTGAAGTATTCTAGCTGGAAGATTGCTCGTGAATTAGGGGCTATATATAGTTTGTCCAAATAGAACGATATTACCCCCATAGTGCAACGTACGTTAATCTCAACTGTAGGATTCAGCTTTAGCTGACCGCATTCGTCAAGATAAGAGAACATATCAATCCCGATATATCCGATGTACTTGCCGATTAAATGCTGTGAGAAATAAGAGCAGAGTGTTTGCTCTACTAACTGCCATTCTTCTAAGGAGCCTCCAAGTGCTGCCGCAAGCTCTGCTCTAATATCTTCCTGAGGAATAATAAGGTTGCCGGTATAGCTTGTTCCCTTTTTATCATCAATACTAAACTTGGAATAGCCTAGTAGCTCAACCTTTGAGGACGTAATGCGAAGAAGTACCGCATAATCCTGCTGACGATTAAGTTTTCGTTCAATGCTGATGCCATATTTAATTCCTTGTTTGTATAGGAGAGCAACTTGAGCTTCGTTGAAAGGCGGATTAAGAGGATAAACACCACGACCGCTAGATGTGAAAGGGCGTTTAATGATGAGGCTGTGTTCGTGGCTATCTATGCTCCATAGAGGGAGCAGGTCGAGTATCTTCTTTTGCTCTTCTACGGTATCTAAGTTTACATTGGGATACCACCAGAAGGGAAGCAATTTGTCTGAGAAAAAATCTTTGAGAGGGCTTGTAAGTAGATGTTTGAATAACTTATAAGCACTATCTCTATGAGAAAAAGCTAGATAGCTTGAACTGATGTCAGGTAGCGTTAAGGTGATATTGTGTAGCTTAGCCCAAGCTACGACTTGAGCCATTAGATGAGGCTCAAGAGCCCACATACATAGCTCAAGTGGCTTAAGTGTATTTAAATCAGTGTATTTCTCTCCTTGGTGATTGAGTAGATAAGCGTCTTTAATATTAGGTGCAGGAACGTAAATATAATCTCCTTCCTCTGTCAGTGCTTTCATTAAAGGGGCTAACTCTCTCATCATCATTTGCACTGTTCGAGAGGGCGTATATTGGAGTTTAGGCTCTACTAATAGAGCCTCTTCATGTCCGGGATTAAAGACATATAACTTATTCATTCTTTAGAAGAGAAGACCTTGCTATGGATTATAGGGTAGAGAACAAAGAACCCAGAGAAAGCTATAATCAATAAGCTACTAAGGCTAAACTTGATATTCAGAAGGTAAATAACCAAAAATACGAACCATAGAGCAATGAGTAGATAGCTTTGTCTCTTCGAGAGAGGTCTTTTATAAGCCATAGTTGCCTTACTTATTTCTACCGATGATGTAGTCGGCAAGTAATAGCATTGAACTGCGATAAACGCTATCAGGGTAGTGCCTGATTAGTTCTTTCGCTTCATCAACTAGGCTGTTCATACGCTCTTCTGCATACTGAATGCCTCCATTGTCAATGGCAAAATTGAGGAGTTTCGATATAGCTTCTTCATCTAACTGTTGCTTCTCAATGAAACTCTTACAGAGTTGTCCTTCTTCTGTATTGCAGAGGTCTGTATCTAGAAGACAGTGGAGTAGTGGTAATGTAACCTTTCCTTCTCGGATGTCATTACCCGTAGGTTTGCCTACATCTTTAGATGGATAGTAGTCAAAGATATCATCTCTTATTTGAAAGGCTAGCCCTAATAACTCTGCTATACGACCGACTCTTTGAATGTCTTCTTCGTTTGCATCGGCTGTTATGGCAGCGACTTCAGCACAACTGCGGAAGAGTATGGCTGTCTTTTGCTTGATGACTTCAAAGTAAACCTGCTCATCTAAGATAGCTTTGTGAGCTGTCTCATATTGGCGGATTTCACCCTCAGTAAGTTCACGTCCTATTTGTGAAACGATGCCAATAATGCGGAGATTGCGTGTCTGTATAGCTGCGATGAGAGCCGAGCTTAAAACAAAGTCTCCCATAAGAACAGCTATTCTATTATCGAAGATAGTTCCAAGAGTAGGCTTACCTCGTCTGACTTTAGCTTCATCAATGACGTCATCATGTATGAGAGTAGCAGTGTGAATGAGCTCAAGGAGAAGACCTGAATCGACAGCTAATGAGGGTACTTGTCCGCTAAGCATGCCTGCAGTGAGGCATGTTAGTACGGGGCGCACCATCTTACCTGTTGATTGTTCAAGTAGTTCGATAGCTTGCTGTAGCCATTCGCTACGAGCAGAAAGCATCTCTCTAAATCCTTCGTGGTAATTATCTACTTCTTGTGCTACAGGAGCTTTTATTTGGTCTAGTGTAATCATTTGTTATAGTGAACTGCGCTCAAGAACGCTTTGCAATTGGTCAATAGAGATATTCATTTGGATTTCTCCTTGGTGTGCAACAGAGATATGTCCTCGCTCTTCGCTGATGATGATGACGATGCCGTCTGTTTTTAGAGCAAGACCAAGGGCCGCTCTATGTCGCAAGCCTAGGTCTTTATTAAGGTCCGCATTATTCGCTACAGGAAGGATAACGCCTGCTGCTTTGATTTTATCGCCAACGATTACCATTGCACCATCATGGAGAGGGCTATTCTTGAAGAATATATTTTCGATGATGCGCGAATTTATATCACAAGTAAAGCGTTCGCCTGCATGCATCCAAGGGCTTAAATCGAGATTTTGTTGGATAACAATGAGTGCTCCCACTTTCTTCTTAGCCATGTTCTTACAAGCTAAGATAATGGGGGCTATGTTGTCAATCTTCTTATCTTGTCCGTTTCTGTCTCTCAATACACCCGTAAATCGTTGCCAATGGGATGCTGACCCAATGCTAATTAGGATTTTCTTAATCTCTTCTTGGAATATAATTACGAGGATAAGCAAGCCGATGTTTACAAACTTATCCAATAGAGCCCCCATGAGGCGCATCTCAAGTATCTGAGAGACGATTGCCCAGAGTACGAAGAAGGCGATAAAGCCCATAAACAGAGCCTTACTACCAGAACCCTTAAGGAGATTATAGGCATAGCGTAGGAAAAGGGCTAGTATAAAGATGTCTATTGCATCTTTAATTGATAGGGGGAGCCACCATAAATCTGCCATATATCTATTCTGATTTTATTTCTTAATTGCGAGTCGCTTCTATGTGAAAGATTGGATTTTCAGAGGGAAGGCTATTCTTCTTCAACTCTTCGGTTAGCTTTACTGCCTCCACTGCAGCTCTTACATCATGAACCCTTAGTATTTTAGCCCCAGAGAGTAGTGCATGTGTATTTAATATGCTTGTGCCGTTTAGGCTTTCGTTAGAGTCTATTCCTAGTAACTTGTAAATCATACTTTTTCTCGAAATCCCAACAAGCAAGGGGAGTCCTGTCGCTTCAATAAAGCGAGGGATATAGTTCATTAAAGTATAATTCTGTTCAAGAGTCTTAGCAAATTCTTCGACAGCCCAGCGGGCGATGTTGCTACGCCATGTGTCTACAGAGTAAATGAGTTGTGGATATTCATTGCTTAGAATGCGCAGAGCTTTTTCAAGACGAGCTTTTTCTTCCTCTTCGCTTATTTCGTCTGCCCCTGGGCGTGTGCTATACGCACCTAAGTCAATTATATCTCCTCCTTCGGATACAATCTCTAGGATACGAGCTCGTATACTATCCTCTGTTTGCGCCCTACTACCCGCATAAAATGAGTCCGGTGTAACATTCATAATCCCCATAACGAGAGGTTTATGAAGAGATATGATTTGACCTTTTACATTGATTGTCTCTTTTATCATTTGGGTGAGCTGTTGTTCTAAGGGGCAAAGATACGGATTTATTATACTTTAGTTTCGTTTGTAGCTAGTTCGTACTTGCGTATCTGAGTATAGAACCATAGGAAGATTAAGCCATATTCAACTGCAGCAAATATGAAATATGAGCGGATAAATGTATTAAAGTCTAAGTGAGGAGATAATTGCGTTATAAATAGAACCTCACAGCATAGGCGCGTTATTTGTATCCAAGCATATTCTTTCTGCTTCTTGATAACATCAGGGATAAAGCAGAAAATGTAGTTTAATGATTCCATCAACAAGAATGGAATAATCCACGGAATGATATGACCTAATGAAGACCAGTTTGAGCCAAGAATAAGGCTTACTAAGGGGTCTGCTATCCAAGGAGTCAGTATGCCACCGAGAAGGGAAAGAGCTAATAGACGCAAAAAGACCTTATTCATGTCTTGTAAAAATGAATGACCACTTTCGCGTACTTCAACTAGTCGACGAGCATAAATACGACCAGTAGCTTCGGAATAAACTTGTACAGGTCTTCGGCTAATCATATAAAGCATTGTGATGATACCTATGTCTTCCGTATGGTAGTAATTGGGAAGAAGCATTGCTAAAATATTGGAAATAAGCATTGCGGTCGTAATCATCCATGTCGTATAGATAGGAAAGCCTTTGTAATGTTTAGCTACTAAAGCTAGTCGTCTTCGAGTAACTCCCTTGAACCAATCTCGGTGTTGTTTCCAGCCGAGAAATGAGCAGGCTACAGCTAGACCACTATTGAAGGCTACTGCAAATCCCCATGCACCCATATTCGCCCACCCACAGATGAGTTTTAATCCGTTGTTGATGTAGCCTTGTATTAACGATGCTAAACCGATATTGCCATAGGCTCCTTGTGCATTCGCTCCAGCAGCAAGTACAGAGTACAAGCCCGAAAAGAATACCGTCAAAGGAATGATGAATAGGTAGGGGATAGCAACTTCATAACTAGTGCCCTGAAGCCATCTCGGAGCTAGCAGGCATAATATGATTAGTACACTTGTTAGACTTATGTTAATGCTTAAAGCAAGTATTCTAAGTAAGCGCAAGCGATGACCTTTTTTTGCGACTTGAATAGCCTGGTCGTAACGGGCTGATGCCAAAGGTGTGAGTAGTCCAACGACACTCATCAGCATGCCGAGAATACCATAATCCGCTTTCGTGTAAAGGCGACTAAAGAATGGTAATAAAATGAACCCAATAAGCTGTACAGCAGTAACTGATGCTAGCAGCTTAAGCAGATTTTTCCAATTGTGCACTGTAGTATTATGACTTAAAATAGGGGCTGTCGCATACGAAATGCAACAACCCCTTAGATATATTTGAACTTTGCTTTAGCTGCAAAGTCTTGAATGGGCAAGCGTAGGTCATGTTGTTTTAGACCAAATTAGCTTATTTCTTCTTGTTTAGCGTAATGACTAAGGCAAAGTAATCATATTCAGCTAGAAGAGATTGTATTTTAAGGTTTAATCAACGAACGGATATTCTCAATGAGAAGAGATAAAGCCACAGAGTTAAAGCCTCCTTCAGGGATAATGATATTTGCGTGACGCTTGCTAGGCTCAATAAAGTCGCGATGCATAGGCTTCACGGTACTGAAGTATTGCTTGAGTACAGAATTCATATCGCGACCGCGCTCTTGTACATCTCTGACTAGGCGACGAGCAAGGCGCACATCATCATCAGTATCCACAAAGACTTTCATGTCCATCAGTTCGCGCAACTCCTTATTCTCTAGAATGAGTATGCCATCAAGGATAATAACATGGGCAGGCGATACCGTGACAGTCTGTTCAAGACGATTGTGCTCCGTAAATGAATATACGGGACGCTCGATGCTTTCTCCTTGCTTGAGCTTAAGAATATGCTCAATCATCATATCTGTATCGAAAGCGTCTGGGTGGTCGTAGTTGAGCTCTGCTCTTTCCTCAAAACTGAGTTCGTTGTGAGCCTTGTAATAGAAGTCGTGACACAGTGTAATTACTTGCTCTTCTGCAAAGGCTTCTTGTAATTGTCTGACAAGGGTACTTTTGCCTGATGCAGAGCCACCAGCCACCCCGATTATAGTTGGTATGTACGTACTCATACTAAAGTTTAATTCATTTCTTGACCAAAGATACTCAATTCTCTACGAAAATTTCATTGATTTATCCTAGTTAAGGTATTTATATACTTAGAAGTATGGTCGTTTAGCCTATTTACTTAATTATATATGTTTGATGTATAGATATATGCGTTGAGCCTAAAATGGAGCAAAAACTGTTATCCCAATAAATGCTTATCTTTGCATTGCTATTAAAGCGTTGTTGGCTGAGTAGCTTAGTTGAATAGAGCGTCAGATTCCGGTTCTGAAGGTCGTGGGTTTGAGTCCCACCTCGGTCACTGAGGGAGATAGATTTAAGTAGTCTATCTCCTTTGTTTTTGTGTGTTAAGTTATTGAAATATGTAAGACAGAGAAAGGAAAGTTTAGAGTGTGTTTCCTATTCTCAAAACCACGGCGAAGTCTGTACAAACTACGGCTGAAGTTTGAAGAGACTACACGTGTAGTTTGTACAGACTACAGCTGAAGTCTCCAAAAAGTACTACGTACTTGCAAATTTAAGTACGCGTACTTACTGAAGTGTTTGCGCGTAAGTATATAGATAAGTACACGTACTTACAGATCTGATTTAACTAAAACACGAAATAGTTTCACAATCCTCCTTAAGTAATACCTGAGTACTGAATATGCTGGTGTGCATGTTCAATCTTAGTTTAATCCAACATGTTTCTACAATAAGTTGTACCTTAGCGTAAAATATCACAATAGTTATATGGTACTATCTATGACAGGCGTTGGTAAGTCCATTGTGCGCCATAATAATAAGACAATAATCATATTTGTAAAAACACTCAATAGCAAGCAGATAGATATATCAACTAGAATACCCGCTCTTTATAGAGAGAAGGAACTAGAACTTCGCACTATGGTTAGTGAGAAGTTGGTTCGCGGTAAGGTAGAGTTGAGTATTAGTATTGACGAAGCTAATACTTCTCTTAGTGGAGTTCAGCAGATTAATGTTGAGGCTCTTCGTTATTATAAAGAACAATTAGACAATCTTAATAAAGAGCTAGGTCTAGAACTAGGCTCGACCGAACAACTCCTTAAATTACCGGGTGTATTTGTAAGTACGGAAAGCAGTATTCAAGAACTTGGTGATGAAGAATGGGCTGTGGTACGTCAAGGTTTAGAGGAAGCTCTTGAAGCGGTCATTGCTTTCCGTTGTCAAGAGGGGGGTATGCTTGAAGATGTATTGAGACAAAGTATTAAAAACATTCGTTCCCTCCTATCAAAGGTGGATATTCCTGAGCAAGAACGTATTCAGCAGATTCGACAGAAAATAGAAGAGGGCTTGAAAAAACTATCTATTGACGGTTATGATAGAGGTCGTCTTGAGCAGGAGATGATTTATTATATTGAGAAACTTGATATCAATGAAGAGAAGAATAGGCTCCGTAATCATTTAGACTATTTCGAAGCAGAGTTGGACCTAAGTGAAGGTATTCAAGGTAAAACTCTAGGATTTGTTGCTCAGGAAATAGGTCGCGAGATTAATACTCTAGGTTCGAAGAGTAATAATGCCGATATGCAACAAATAGTAGTCAAGATGAAAGACGAACTTGAACAAATAAAAGAGCAAACTCTTAATATCCTCTAAAGCATTCAATTCTTAAACGTATCCCGATGTCAGCTAATTTAATTATTCCACAGGTTTCTAATGAAACCGACAAGTTAGATACCGTAGTACTAGGTCTACCTCAAAGTTTAGGTCCAGACCCTCTACTTAGTGAGGCTTATGATGCTAAGAGCTATGAGAGTATAGAGAAGGGCATTTATCCGAGTGCTGCCTCTGTAGAGCATGAAATGGGAGCACTCTTTCAGGCTCTAGAGAGTAATGGTGTGCGTGTCCTACGCCCAAGTTTGCTTACTGACTATAATCAGATATTTGCACGTGATGTCTGTTTTGTTATTGATGATACCCTATTTATTTCGAACTTAATTCCCGATAGAGAAAAGGAAACTGGAGCATTACAGCCAATCCTTGACCTTGTAGATTCTCGTCATATTGAGCGTATTCCAGAGCATGTACATACCGAAGGTGGCGATGTTATACTCTACAATGATATTCTTTTTGTGGGCTGTTATCTGCAGCCTGATTATCCGAGCTTCAAGATGGCACGTACTAATAAGTATGCCATAGATTTCTTTAAAGAACGTTTCCCAAATAAGACTATCGTTCCTCTTGAATTGGTTAAGCATGACCATGATCCACATAAAGGAGTGTTGCATTTGGATTGCACCTTTCAACCCATTGGGAAGGACAGAGCTTTAATTTATCCTGATGGCTTCTTAGATAAGAAGTATTATCATACACTAGTAGAGATTTTCGGTCAGGATAAACTATTTGAAGTTAGTGCTGAAGAGGCTTATCACATGAATACTAATATCGTGTCATTATCTCCAACGAAGATTATTAGTGATGAGTATTTTGCTCGTCTTAATAAGCATTTAGAATCTAATTGGGGTATTGAGGTTGTGTCTGTTCCTTATCAAGAAATAAGTAAAATGGGTGGTTTATTACGCTGTTCGACTATGCCACTTATTCGTAAGCCCTAAAAATGAGTAAAAAAGCTAGTAAGATAAGCTATTCTTGTCAGAATTGCGGTGCCACTTATGCTAAATGGCAAGGGCAGTGCTATGCTTGTAAAGAATGGAACACTATTGAAGAGGAAGTAGCTCTACCTGAGGTTAAGGGTAGTACTACTATGGATATTCTAGATAATGGTCAGAAAATAAAACCTCTTCGCTTTCGTGAGATTGATTCTACTAGCGAAGTGAGGCGGGATATGCTTGATCCCGAACTGAATAGAGTTCTTGGGGGAGGTCTTGTTGAAGGAGCATTTGTCCTTTTAGGTGGAGAACCTGGAATTGGTAAAAGTACACTCGTTTTACAAACAATACTACGTTTGCCTTGTAAGACTTTGTATGTGTCTGGTGAAGAGAGTGCTGCACAGCTAAAGATGCGTGCAGAGCGTCTAGGCGATGGCGGTGATAACTGCCTCATCTATACAGAGACCAATCTTGAACGAATTATCCATACTGCGATAGAGGAGCAACCGAACTTACTCGTCATTGATTCAATCCAAACGATTCAAACAGAACAGAGTGAGAGCAGCCCTGGAAGTGTCGCTCAAATACGTGAATGTGCTAATATATTGCTTAAGTATGCCAAGACGGAAGGTGTTCCAGTGCTTCTAATTGGGCATATCAATAAAGAGGGCAGTATTGCAGGACCGAAAATTCTGGAGCATACAGTAGATGTTGTACTTCAGTTTGATGGAGATAAGCACTATATGTATCGCATTTTACGAGGACAGAAAAATCGCTTTGGCAGTACGAATGAATTAGGTATTTATGAGATGCGTCATACGGGACTTTGTCCTGTAGAGAACCCAAGTCAGCATCTAATAGCGAAGAATAGGTCAGTCCTTAGTGGAATTGCGATAGCTGTAGCGATGGAAGGTGTTCGCTCTTTTCTCATCGAAACACAGGCACTAGTGAGTACTGCAATCTATGCGACACCTCAGAGAAGTGCTACGGGTTACGATACTAAACGTATGAATATGTTGCTCGCAGTCCTTGAGAAACGAGCAGGATTTAAGCTCATTCAGAAAGATGTCTTTTTGAATATAGCTGGTGGAATAAAAATTGTAGACCCAGCAACTGACTTAGCGATAATTACAGCGGTTCTGTCCTCAAGCTTAGACCTTGCATTGCCCGAAGGTGTTTGCCTAACTGGTGAGGTTGGTCTTTCGGGGGAAGTTCGCCCCGTCAGTCGAATAGAGCAACGTATTCTTGAAGCTGAGCGTATTGGCTTTCGTGCGATTATTATCCCCAATAGCAATTTTCAGAATATAAGTAATCAGAATCATAAAATTCGAGTAATGGGTGTAGAGACTGTCGAGGAAGCATTTAGAATGCTTTTCAAGAAATAAGATGCTTAGTAATGGGAAGCGTTGATTAATTTATTATCTTTGAGCATAATCTTATAAGTGCAAATTATGAATACATTAGGCAAGAAGCAAACTATACTTATCACTGGTGGTCGTTCTCTATTAGGACGTCGTCTAACTGAATATCTAAGAGGTCGAGGACATCGTATCTTGTGGCTAACACGTGACGTTAGTGGAGGTATGGATATGTGTGATGAGACTTTCTTCTGGGATGTAGATCAGAATATTGTAGCAGAACACCCTCTAAAAGAGGCTGATATTATTATACATCTTGCAGGTGCTAGCTTGTTTACAGAGCGTTGGTCTCAAAGGCGCAAGAGAGAAATCCTTCGTAGTCGCTTACGCTCATCAAGAGTTCTGCTTAATGCTCTGAGCAAAATTGAACACCACGTCCATACGATTATTTATGGCTCATCAGTGGCTATTTATGACCATTCTCAGATGGAAGTTGCTCATGAGGAAGATGCAATGGGAACAAGCTTTCTTGCGCAAGTATTTAATGCATTAGAGCATGAAGCTGTTGTTGCTCAGGAAAAACTTAATGTT
>QWCR01000458.1_pt1 | contig 10805 bp, 6 predicted proteins | sample 1972581 | NCBI WGS metagenome assembly QWCR01 (sample SAMN09866703, study PRJNA288562) | Human oral metagenome isolate pre4_saliva, whole genome shotgun sequencing... | isolation source: mouth | host: Homo sapiens | place: USA: California
TTTTTGATAAATTATGGGACCGTCATGTTATCACAGGAGAAGAAGGGCAGCCCCAACTCATGTATGTGGATCAGCACTATATTCATGAAGTGACCAGTCCCCAAGCTTTTCAAGGATTACGAGATGCAGGTCGCAGATTGAGACGGCCAGACTTGACATTTGGAACCTTTGATCACAATGTACCAACGGTCAATATGTACGATATTCGAGATGTGATTTCTAAGGCTCAAATTGATAAGCTTGCTGAAAATGTTGAGGAGTTTGGGATTGAACATGCTGCCCACGGTTCTGAAAAGCAGGGCATCGTTCACATGGTTGGTCCAGAAACAGGACGGACGCAACCAGGAAAATTCATCGTCTGTGGAGATAGCCACACAGCTACCCACGGAGCTTTCGGAGCTATCGCCTTTGGGATTGGGACCAGTGAGGTTGAGCATGTCTTTGCTACCCAGACACTCTGGCAAGTTAAACCCAAGAAAATGCTGGTAGAATTCACTGGTGTTCCTCAAAAAGGAGTTTATTCTAAGGATTACATTCTCGCCTTAATTGCCAAGTATGGCGTTGCTTGTGGTGTTGGCTATGTGGTGGAATATCGTGGGCAAGCGATTGATGCTCTGACCATGGAAGAGCGAATGACCATCTGCAATATGTCCATCGAGTTTGGTTCGAAGATGGGAATCATGAATCCAGATCAGACTACCTATGACTATCTCAAGGGACGGGAATGCGTTCCCGAAGCTTTCGAGGAGGCTGTTGCTGACTGGAAGACGCTTGTCAGCGATGAGGATGCTGTTTATGATAAGGTTATCCAGATGGATGTCTCAGACTTGGCTCCTATGGTGACCTGGGGAACCAATCCTGCTATGGGCGTTGACTTTGACAGTAGCTTCCCAGAAATTAAGGATATGAATGATGAACGAGCTTATCATTACATGAACTTGGAACCTGGTCAAAAGCCAGAGGATATTGAGCTAGGCTATATCTTTATCGGGTCTTGTACCAATGCTCGACTCAGTGACTTGCAACTGGCTGCGCGATTTGTCAAAGGGAAGAAAATTGCTCCCAATCTAACAGCAATTGTAGTTCCGGGCTCTCGTCCTGTGAAACGAGCTGCTGAGAAGTTGGGCTTGGACAAAGTCTTTCTAGATGCTGGTTTTGAGTGGAGAGACCCAGGTTGCTCCATGTGTCTAGGGATGAATCCCGACAAGGTACCTGATGGCGTCCATTGTGCTTCAACCAGTAACCGCAACTTTGAAGATAGACAGGGATTTGGTGCTAAGACCCATCTCTGCAGTCCAGCCATGGCAGCTGCAGCGGCTATCGCAGGGCGCTTCGTAGATGTTCGGAAAATGCCAGAGGCCCAGTAAGGAGAGGATATGGAGAAATTTACAGTTTATACGGGAACGACCGTTCCTCTCATGAATGATAATATCGACACCGACCAAATCCTTCCCAAGCAGTTTCTCAAGTTAATTGATAAGAAAGGCTTTGGTAAGTACCTTATGTACGCTTGGCGTTATCTGGACGACAAGTATACTGAGGACCCAGACTTTGTCTTTAACCGACCAGAATACCGAAAAGCTAGTATTCTCATCTCAGGGGACAACTTTGGCGCAGGATCGTCCAGAGAACACGCAGCTTGGGCTCTAGCTGACTATGGTTTTAAAGTCGTGATTGCAGGATCTTTCGGGGACATTCATTATAATAATGAACTCAATAATGGTATGTTGCCTATTGTTCAGCCTAGAGAGGTTAGAGAAAAATTAGCCAAGCTACAAGCAAGCGACCGGGTAACTGTGGACTTGGAACAACAAAAAATCATTTCACCAGTTGGAGAATTCGCTTTCGAAATAGATAGCGAGTGGAAACACAAGCTCTTAAATGGTTTGGATGATATCAGTATTACTTTGCAGTATGAAGATTTGATTGCTGCCTATGAAAAACAACGTCCAGCCTACTGGCAGGATTAGAAAAATAGAAAAGGACATATAGAACTATGACAAAACACATTCAATGGAACGGAACACTTTCTCAAGAAGGCTATGACATTTTAAAAGGTGAGGGCGGATGTATTGTTTGTCCTACAAAAGTTGGTTACATTATCATGACGAGCGACAAGGCAGGACTTGAGCGTAAGTTCGCAGCCAAAGAACGTAACCGTAACAAACCAGGTGTCGTTCTCTGTGGTAGCATGGATGAGCTTCGAGCTTTAGCACAACTCAACTCAGAAATTGAAGCCTTCTATCAAAAACATTGGGACGAAGACATTCTACTTGGTTGTATCCTTCCATGGAAACCAGAAGCTTTTGAAAAACTCAAAGCATATGGTGATGGCCGTGAAGAACTTATGACTGACGTTCGTGGTACTAGCTGTTTTGTCATTAAATTTGGTAAAGCTGGTGAACAACTGGCTGCTAAACTTTGGGAAGAAGGTAAAATGGTCTACGCCTCATCAGCTAACCCATCTGGAAAAGGAAACCGCGGTAAGGTGGAAGGTATCGGAGAACGTATAGAAGGAGCAGTGGACCTTGTCATCGAGGCAGACGACTATGTGGCATCTATCCAACCTGATAAAACGATTGAAACGCGCTACGAGCAAGGTGTGATGGTGTCTATGGTTGATAAAGATGGTAAGCTCATCCCAGAACAAGGAGGAGACCGTTCAATCTCACCAGCTCCAGTTGTTATCCGCAAAGGGCTTGACATTGATAAAATCATGATGCACCTGTCAGATACCTTTAACTCATGGGACTACCGTCAGGGTGAGTATTATTAATATTGAAAAGAAGTCTAGTGTTAAGAGACATTGAAGCTCCTAACGCTGGGCTTTTTGTTTAGAATTTCTTTTCTTTTTTTATAGGATATGATATGCTAGAGATGAACTATATATTAATAGGACTTACTTGTGAAAGTAAAAAGGAGTATTCAAATGAACAGTGAACAAAATAACTATTTTTTTGTTGGTACAAAATTTGGTGATGATGATTATCTTGAATATTTTATGAAAGAAGGAAAGTGGGAATTAGGATGGCATAATAACGAGGAAAATAAACAGTATCAAAGAATGTTAAAGTTGTTTAATAAAATTAAACCAGGTGACGTTTTATTTGCTAAATCCACATATGTCAAAAAGAAGAATGTACCTTTTGTAAAGAAAGATGATTTAAAGGTTTCTGTGATGAAAATTCGTGGAATGGCGACTGTTAAAGAGGTTTTAGATGATGGGCATACCATTATTGTTGATTGGAAAAAAGAGTATATAGAGAGGGAGTGGTTTTTCTTTACGGGGCAAGAAACAATATGGTTTCCATCAGATATTAAGTATCGAACTAAAGAGACTAACCAGTTAATAAAATTTGCTGCAAGTGATGAAATCATAATTCAAGACTATGACTATTTTTTGAATCATCCTAATTGGAAAAAGTATAAAAAATTAGAAAGTGAAACTATGTTAAGGAATGATTTTTTATTTAATTATAGTGGTATATTAAAAAAATCCAAAAACCTCATCCTCCGCGGTGCTCCTGGCACAGGAAAAACTTATCTTGCTAAAGAAATTGCCAAAGAATTAACGGGTGGCAACGAAGACCAAATCGAATTTGTACAGTTTCACCCTTCCTATGATTATACGGATTTTGTAGAGGGGTTGAGACCAATCCTGGTAAATGATGGACAGATTAACTTTGGCTTGCAGGACGGCATTTTTAAGAAATTTTGTCAGAAGGCTAAAGAAGCTCAAAAAACTGGAGGCCAAGATAATTTTGAGGAAGCGTGGGGTAAGCTAACGGATGCTATCAATGAAAAGCAAGGACAATACCTCTTCCCTCGTAGTTCTGTTCCAGCCAGTTTAAATAGTCAAGGGAATGTGAAGTTTGATTCTCCTGTTGCTACCAAAGAAAAAGTGTATCTTTTGTATAAGGGTGAAGATACTAATTTAAAGTACGAAACTTATCAAAAAATTGTTTTGGATCACATGAAAGAAAGTTATGGATTATGCGATTATGTATCTCCAACGATTGACACTGACAAGAAATTCGTCTTCATCATTGATGAAATCAATCGTGGAGAGATTTCTAAGATTTTTGGTGAACTCTTTTTCTCTATCGACCCTGGTTATCGTGGCGAAAGGGGGAGTGTTTCCACCCAGTATGCTAATTTACATGAGACGGATGACAAGTTTTATATTCCTGAGAATGTCTACATCATCGGAACAATGAATGATATTGACCGTTCAGTAGATACCTTTGATTTTGCTATGCGTCGTCGTTTCCGTTTTGTTGAAGTTACTGCTGAAAGCCAAGTTGCTATGTTGGATAAAGAACTAGATATCCATGCAGAAGAAGCAAAACTTCGTTTAAGAAATTTGAACGCTGCTATCGAGAACGTTCAGGAGCTAAACAGTCATTATCATATCGGTCCAAGTTATTTCCTTAAGTTGAAGGATGTAGACTTTGACTATGAAATACTCTGGTCAGATTACCTCAAACCTCTTTTGGAAGATTACTTACGAGGTTCTTATGAAGAATCTGAAACTCTTGCAACATTGAAAAAAGCATTTAATCTGACAAATAAAGAGCAAACAGTTCAGCAAGATACTGGTGATGATAATGCGGATAACTGATAATCAGCATAGAATTGCTAGAGAAGATTTTGTCGCAGAATTTCCCAACCTAAGTCAAGCCCTTCTTGATAGAACACTAGATAACCTATCTCGAGAGGACAATATTTTTATTTTCCCAAATGATTTGATGAATTCTCCTGATTTAGACAAGGACCAAAAGATTTTGGAAACAGTTAATCAGGAAATCAAGACAGGGAACGTGATTGGTTTTCTTGGATATGGTCAGGAAAGATTAACGATTTCCTCTCGTTTTTCTGATAAAAGTAACGACCATTTTTTGCATTATCTTTTACAAAAGGTACTTCATATCAATCTGACTAGTTTGGATGTTGGAATATCTCCCGAAGATAAGCTCTATCAGCTTTTGATTTACCTCTTTCCCAAATATCTGCAAGCTGCTCTCCGAAAAGGTCATTATAAGGAATATCAGCAATTTTTCCATAACGATAGTCATGTGAAGGGAGTGATAGATGTTGGAAATCATCTTAAAAGAAATGTTCCTTTTATGGGAAATATTGCCTATACAACAAGAGAGTTCACCTATGATAATCCCCTCATGCAGTTGATTCGGCATACGATTGAGTACATAAAGACTCAAAAAAGTTTTGGAACACTACTCGATAGTAATCGTGAAAATATGGCAGAAATCGTGCGAGTAACCCCATCTTATAAACTAGCTGATCGTGCTAAGATTATTCGGGGGAATCAATCTAAACCTATACGTCATGCATACTTTCACGAGTACAGAAAGTTACAAGAACTTTGTCTGATGATTCTAAGCCAAGAAAAGCACGGTTTAGGGTATCATGAACAAAAAATCCATGGTATTCTTTTTGATGTTTCCTGGCTCTGGGAAGAGTATATTTACACCCTGTTGCCAAAAGATTTCATACATCCACGAAATAAGGATAAGACGGACGGAATTTCAGTATTTTCTAATCGTGAAAGAAAAGTATTTCCAGATTTTTATCATAAAGAGTTAAAAATAGTTCTAGATGCTAAATATAAAAAACTTGAAGATACTGAAAAAGGAATCAACCGTGAGGACTTATTCCAGCTGATTTCCTATTCTTATATTTTAAAAGCTGAGAAAGCTGGATTGATTTTTCCTAGTATAGAGCGATCAGTAAATAGTGAGATAGGAGAAGTAGTGGGGTACGGAGTCTTGCTTAAAAAGTGGTCTATCCAAATTCCTCAGAATGCTTCATCTTATAATGAATTTTGTGAAATGATGGAAAGCTCCGAAGCAATTTTTAAAAGAAATATTGATAAGGAAGTGGGGAGAAACTAATCTCCTCACTTTTTATATTTAAATTATAAAAACCGAACATTATTGTTTTATAATTGAAATTATTTGACAAAAACTGTACTTTGGTTTATAATAAATCAAGGAAACGTCGCAAAAGGCGTAGGGATGCGCAAGCATAGGTAGGTCATTACAAAAGAAACGAGACATCGATATGTTAAATGAATTTCCAATTTTTGATTACGAAGATATTCAGTTGATCCCAAATAAATGTGTCATTAAAAGCCGTGCAGAAGCAGATACCAGTGTCACACTTGGAAATCACACTTTCAAACTACCTGTTGTACCAGCCAACATGCAGACGATTTTGGATGAGAATGTAGCAGAGCAACTGGCTAAAGGCGGTTACTTTTACATTATGCACCGTTTTGACGAGGCTGGGCGCATTCCTTTTATCAAACGCATGCACGATCAAGGGCTCATTGCTTCCATTTCTGTCGGTGTCAAGGATTACGAGTATGACTTTGTTAGCCGACTCAAGGCTGATGTTCCTGAGTATATCACGATTGACATTGCCCATGGTCATGCGGATAGCGTGATTTCTATGATTCAACATATCAAGAAAGAATTGCCAGATACTTTTGTCATTGCTGGTAACGTAGGAACACCAGAAGCTGTTCGTGAATTGGAAAATGCCGGTGCGGATGCTACTAAGGTTGGAATAGGTCCTGGTAAGGTTTGTATCACAAAGGTAAAGACAGGTTTTGGTACAGGTGGTTGGCAGTTGGCTGCCCTACGCTGGTGTGCAAAGGCTGCGCGTAAACCGATCATCGCTGATGGTGGGATTCGTACTCATGGCGATATTGCTAAGTCTATCCGTTTCGGTGCCAGCATGGTCATGATTGGTTCCCTATTTGCAGGACATATCGAAAGCCCAGGAAAGACGATTGAAGTCGATGGCGAACAGTTCAAAGAATACTATGGTTCAGCTTCTCAATACCAAAAAGGAGCATATAAAAATGTGGAAGGTAAACGCATCTTACTTCCTGCCAAAGGGCATTTGCAAGACACCCTTACTGAGATGGAGCAAGATTTACAAAGTGCTATCTCTTATGCAGGTGGACGCAGGCTTGCTGACCTTAAACACGTTGATTATGTTATCGTGAAAAACTCTATCTGGAATGGAGATGCTTCCCATTAATGGACGCTTAGTCTACCCATAAAAAACTTGTTATTAGAGCAAATTTCTGTTATAATAAAACAAGTTTCCACCCTTAGTGTAATGGATATCACGTAAGATTCCGGTTCTTAAGATGGGGGTTCGATTCCCTCAGGGTGGATGTAAACAGCCTAAGAAAGCCTTAAATAAGGCTTTTTCTTTATCTCGCCTCAAATTTGTCCCTAAAATTGAAAATTTTATTCTAAATAATGCTCAAATCCCCTCTAGTCCCGTTTTAAAGTGACTCGGAGGGCTTTTTTTGATATAATAAAAGAGACTGTTATCAGTTAGAAAGAGGTTGGTATGAAAGAATTACAAACTGTACTAAAGAAGCGTTTTGCAATCGAATTTGCAGATAAAAACTTACTAGAAACGGCCTTTACTCATACGAGTTATGCCAATGAGCACCGCCTCTTAAAAATTTCACACAATGAGCGCTTGGAATTTTTAGGAGACGCTGTTCTGCAATTATTGATTTCAGAATATCTTTATAAAAAATATCCTAAGAAACCAGAGGGAGATTTGTCTAAACTCCGTGCCATGATTGTTCGTGAGGAGAGTTTGGCTGGTTTTGCGCGTGATTGCCAGTTTGATCAGTTTATCAAGCTGGGGAAAGGGGAAGAAAAGTCTGGTGGGCGCAATCGTGACACCATTCTTGGAGATGCCTTTGAAGCCTTTTTGGGTGCTTTGCTTTTGGACAAGGATGTTGCTAGGGTAAAAGAGTTCATCTATCAGGTCATGATTCCCAAGGTTGAAGCAGGTGACTTTGAAATGATTAAGGATTACAAGACACACCTGCAAGAGCTGCTCCAGGTTAATGGCGATGTGGATATTCGCTACCAGGTGACCTCTGAGACGGGGCCTGCCCATGATAAAGTTTTTGATGTAGAAGTTCTTGTTGAGGGCAAGAGTATCGGAAAAGGTCAAGGCCGTTCTAAAAAATTGGCAGAGCAAGAGGCCGCCAAAAATGCAGTTGAGAAAGGGCTGGATTCATGTATTTAAAGGAGATTGAGATTCAGGGATTCAAGTCCTTTGCTGACAAGACCAAGGTCGTCTTTGACCAAGGTGTGACAGCTGTCGTTGGGCCCAATGGTTCTGGGAAATCAAACATCACAGAAAGTCTGCGATGGGCCTTGGGAGAGTCCAGTGTCAAGAGTCTTCGTGGTGGCAAGATGCCAGACGTTATCTTTGCTGGGACTGAAAGTCGTAAACCGCTCAATTATGCCTCTGTTATCGTGACCTTGGACAATGAAGATGGCTTTATCAAGGATGCGGGGCAAGTTATTAAGGTAGAACGCCATATCTATCGTAGTGGTGATAGCGAGTATCGGATTGATGGCAAAAAAGTTCGCTTGCGTGATGTGCACGACCTTTTCTTGGATACAGGTTTGGGACGGGATTCATTCTCTATCATTTCTCAAGGGAAGGTTGAGGAAATTTTTAACTCCAAGCCCGAAGAACGCCGAGCTATTTTTGAAGAAGCTGCTGGGGTTTTAAAATACAAGACTCGTCGAAAAGAAACAGAAAGCAAACTGCAACAAACTCAAGACAATCTCGACCGCTTAGAAGACATTATCTTCGAGTTGGATAATCAAATCAAGCCCCTTGCAAAACAAGCTGAAAATGCTCGTAAGTTTCTTAACTTGGATGGTCAACGCAAGGCGATTTACTTGGATGTACTGGTTGCTCAAATCAAGGAAAACAAGGCTGAACTAGAGCTAACAGAAGAAGAGCTAACGCAGGTTCAGGAACTTTTGACTAGCTATTACCAAAAGCGTGAAGAGTTAGAAGAGGAAAATCAAACTCTTAAAAAGAAACGCCAAGATCTCCAAGCTGAAATGGCTAAAGACCAAGGAAGTTTGATGGATTTGACTAGTTTGATCAGTGACTTAGAGCGAAAACTAGCCCTATCCAAACTGGAATCTGAGCAAGTAGCCCTCAATCAACAAGAGGCACAAACCCGTTTGGCGACTTTGGAAGATAAGAGAAAGGTTTTAAGTAAGGAAAAGGCTGAAAAAGAAGCGAACTTGGAACAGTTAGAGAAAAGTCTAGCTGAAAACAACAAGGAACTCAATCGCCTAGAAGCAGAGTTGTTGGCATTTTCAGATGATCCTGACCAAATGATTGAACTCTTGCGTGAACGTTTTGTGGCGCTTTTACAAGAAGAAGCGGATGTCTCCAACCAACTGACCCGCATCGAGAATGAGTTGGAAAACAGCCGTCAGCTGTCTCAAAAACAAGCTGATCAACTTGAGAAACTGAAAGAACAACTGGCTACAGCTAAAGAAAAGGCCAGTCAACAGCAGGCTGAGCTTGAAACTGCCAAGGAGCAGGTTCAGAAATTATTGGCTGACTACCAAGCTAGTGCCAAGGAGCAAGAGGAGCAGAAAGTTTCTTTCCAAGCCCAGCAGAGCCAACTCTTTGACCGTCTGGACAGTCTCAAAAATAAGCAGGCTCGAGCCCAGAGCTTAGAGAATATCCTTAGAAATCATAGTAATTTTTATGCGGGTGTTAAGAGTGTTCTCCAAGAAAAAGACCGTCTTGGTGGGATCATTGGTGCAGTCAGTGAACATTTGACCTTTGAAGTGCATTATCAAACTGCTTTGGAGATTGCGCTTGGAGCTAGCAGTCAGCATATCATTGTAGAAGATGAAAACGCGGCAACAAAGGCGATTGATTTCCTAAAACGTAACAGAGCTGGTCGTGCAACCTTTCTTCCATTGACGACTATCAAGGCGCGTACGATTTCTAGTCAGAACCAAGATGCTATCGCTGCAAGTCCAGGATTTCTGGGAATGGCAGATGAGTTGGTGTCGTTTGATAAGAGACTAGAAGCCATTTTTAAGAACTTGCTTGCTACGACGGCTATCTTTGACACAGTAGAACACGCGCGTACGGCAGCTCGTCAAGTTCGCTATCAGGTTCGTGTGGTGACGCTTGATGGGACAGAGTTGCGTACAGGTGGTTCCTACGCGGGGGGTGCCAATCGTCAAAACAACAGTATTTTCATCAAGCCAGAGCTGGAGCAATTACAAAAAGAAATTGCTGAGGAAGAAGCTAACTTGCGGTCAGAAGAAGCGAGTTTGAAGACCTTGCAAGATGAGATGGCGGTATTGACTGAAAGATTAGAAGCTATCAAATCTCAGGGTGAGCAAGCTCGTATTCAGGAGCAAGGCTTGTATCTTGCTTATCAACAAACCAATCAGCAGGTCGAAGAACTGGAAACGCTTTGGAAACTTCAAGAAGAGGAATTAAATCGCCTATCTGAAGGAGATTGGCAAGCGGACAAGGAAAAATGCCAAGAGCGCCTCGCTACTATCGCCAGTGAAAAGCAAAATCTGGAAGCTGAGATTGAAGAGATTAAGTCTAACAAAAACGCTATTCAAGAACGTTATCAAAACTTGCAGGAACAGATTTCTCAAGCGCGCTTGCTTAAGTCCGAACTGCAAGGACAAAAGCGGTACGAAGTGACTGATATTGAACGCCTAGGTAAGGAACTGGATAATCTGGATATCGAGCAAGAGGAGATTCAGCGTCTCCTCCAAGAAAAGGTTGATAATCTTGAGAAAGTGGATACGGATTTGCTAAGTCAGCAGGTGGAAGAGGCCAAAACTCAGAAAACAAACCTCCAACAAGGTTTGATTCGCAAGCAGTTTGAGTTGGATGATATCGAAGGCCAGCTGGATGATATTGCTAGTCATTTGGACCAGGCTCGCCAG
>QWCR01000943.1_pt1 | contig 10783 bp, 8 predicted proteins | sample 1972581 | NCBI WGS metagenome assembly QWCR01 (sample SAMN09866703, study PRJNA288562) | Human oral metagenome isolate pre4_saliva, whole genome shotgun sequencing... | isolation source: mouth | host: Homo sapiens | place: USA: California
GCAGATTTATAGAAGTGAAAGACAGTAAGACAAAAGAAGTTGAAGTTTTAGTAGAACTTATGATTAAGTTTTTAGAGCAGTATCAACTTACTTCAGTATATGAAAGTTATGAGAATTACGAAATTCTTGATGAATTAAATGATCGAGTATTTTTCACTAATGATACTAGTATTAAAAATTATTTATCTAAAATAATCAGAGATTATAAGTTTCAACTTAGTTCAGAATATATAGACGAATTTTTAGAAGTTAAGAAAGAAAGTTTTTCTAAGTTTAGTATCTCTAAAATTTCTGATTTCGAAAGGAATCCATATCAATTCTTTGTTAAACGAGTACTTGGAATAGCAGAGGAAAGAGATATTGATATTGATAATCTTGTTACTGGAAAATTCTTCCATGCAGTAATGTCGGAAAAAAGAATTACTAATTTTATAGCTGAATGCGGAAGTAAATTTGATATAGATATGACGAAAGATGAAGATATCGCAAGAAGGTTTAATATTAAAAAGATATTGAATGATGTTATTTATTCTAGTAATAATAAAGATATATTAGAAACATTGCAGTTAATAGAATTGTTAAATACTCATAAATATATTTTAAATAATATGATTATGAGACTTGAAGTAGCTATAGCAATAGAAATAAAATATTTTGCACTAACAGGATTTATGCCAACATTCTTAGAAAGACCATTTACTCTGGAAATAGTAGATAATGTTATTACATGTGAAAATGTTGAAACTGGGGAAATTAATAAGAAAGAATTGAAACAAAAATACAATATACCACCTATTAAATTTACAGGGGTAATTGACAGAGTAGATGTTAATGGAAAGAATATTTCAATAATTGATTATAAGAGTAGTCAAAGCGATTTTTCTTTAGATAGTTTAGAATTAGGGTTTATTTCTCAGATTTTAACTTATGCATTGGCATGTGAACTGATGTTTGACAGGAATTCAGAGGACATATTAGGTATATTTTATAGAGAAATAGCAAAATTAGGAAAAGATTTAAAGACCTATAGATTAAGAGGATTAGCGAATAGTGATTTAATATTAGATGATGAATTTTATGAAAAAGCTCCCGAAATTATGTATGTTAGAACTACAAAAGCTAAGAAAATTCATGGAGCAGATAGTCATAAAGCATTTACAAGTCCTGAACTTGAAAAATTAGTTAATAAAAACCTTGAAAATATAATGATGCTTATAGAAAAAATCTTTGCATTTGACTTTAATTTAGATAATTATGAAATTAAAAATCAATATTCTGCTGAGAAGGACACTTTATTTAACTTTGCAAGTAATAGTGATACACGACTTAGTTATAAAGAGAAGGTAAATCTTAAATCAAAAGATTTAAAAGAAAAGTTACTTAATGACCTAAAGTAAATCGAGTTTAGAAAAAAACTTATGAAAATTGATTTGTTGTTTTGAAAATAAAAAGCAATAAATCAATTTTTTTATAATTTTTTCTATTTTTTAATCACATTTTTTAAGTTTTATATTATAATAGTATAAGGAGTATAATGTCGACTTTTTGATATATAGTGATGTAAAATTAAAAGTCGATAAAGAATAGACATAGAGGCAAGGATAAAATAAATATGAAATTAACTTTTTTTGAAAAACTAGAACAGTTTAAAAATAGTTCTAAAGAAGTATATATTAATAATATATATCAGAATGAAAATTTAACATATAAAAATTTAATAGAGTATTCAGATAGACTTGCGTCTTATCTTGAAGAAAAACTAGGCGCAGACAAAAGCCCTATAGTAGTGTACGGACATAAACATCCATTTATGTTAGTGTACTTCTTAGCGTGTGTAAAATCAGGAAGAGCATTTTGCCCAGTAGATATAAATACACCGAAAGAAAGAGTAGAAGAAATAGTAGAAACAACAGACTCAAAAGTAGCACTAGTTACAGAAGAAATAGAGCTAACTAGAGAGATACTAGATGTTAAATCAGCTAAAGAAATAATCTCAAGTACTCAAAACGCTATTTCAAAAGAAAACTATGTAAAAGATGAAGATATATTCTATATAATTTTCACATCAGGAAGCACAGGAAAACCAAAAGGAGTATGTATTACATATAATAACCTAAATAACTTTTTACACTGGTATACAGGATACTATGATGAAAAAGAAGAATTAGTATTCTTAGGACATCCACCATTCTCATTTGATCTATCGGTAATGTCATTATGGCCAAGTATTTATTTAGGAGCATCTTTAGTGCAAATAGATAAGAAGCATCAAGAAAACTTCAAAGTAATGTTTGAAGAACTAAATAAATCCAATGCAACAATATGGATTTCAACACCATCATTTATAGAAATGTGTTTCATAGATAAAAACTTCAATCAAAGTCTAATGCCGAAGGTGAAACAATTCGTCTTTTGTGGAGAAAAACTATTCAGCACAACAGTAGAAAAAATCCACAAAAACTTTGAAGATGCACAGGTAATAAATACATATGGGCCAACAGAATCAACAGTAATGGTCACATGGGTAGAAATAACAAAAGAAGTGAATCAAAAATACTATGAGAACCTACCAGTAGGAGAAGTAAAATGGGGTACAAAAGTACACCTAGCAAATCCAGATGAAGAAAACAAAGGTGAAATAGTAATTACAGGAAATACAGTCGCAAAAGGATACTTCAAAAATGACGCTATAACAAATGAAAAATTCGGTGTAGGGGAAGTAGACGGAAAAGAAGAAAGAAGTTACCTAACAGGAGACTTAGGGTACTTCAAAGATGGCATGCTGTTTTGTGAAGGGCGCATAGACTTCCAAGTAAAACTACATGGCCACAGAATAGAACTAGAAGACATAGATAACAATCTACTAAAAAATAAAAAAATACGCCAAGCAGCGACAGTACCAAGCTATGAAGATGGAAAAGTAAAAGCATTGACATCATTTATAGTATATAATGAAGAAATAGAAAAACGCTTCGAAGTAACAAAACAAATAAAACAAGAACTAAAAAAATTAGTGCCAGAATATATGATACCGAAAAAAATAGTATTCTTAGGAGAAATGCCACTAAACAACAATGGGAAAATAGATAAGAAAAAGTTAAAGGAGTTAGTATAAAATGAACTACTTTGACGGAAATGAATTTTTCTTAGTATTAGCTATAGCACTAATCATAGGCTTTATAATAAACTATCTAGGTAAAAAAATAGAATATTATATCTTAGCACTGTCGGTAATATTTGCGATAGCGATATACGGTAAAAGTATAACAATGATAACTTATCTGGTAGGATTTATTCTATTTGAATACATTTTAGTATTAATAGCTCAAAAAACAGAAAGCAAAAAACACTTAAAAATATTAGTAATACTATCGATATTACCACTAGTAATAAACAAAGTATTCGCAATAACGCACTTACATCTATTAGCCTTTATAGGAATATCATATATGTCATTTAAGACAATACAAATTATGATAGAAATATCAGATGGGTTAATAAAAGAAAAAATTAGTGCTTTAGAATATGTACAATTCCTACTGTTCTTTCCAACTGTAAGTGCAGGACCGATAGACAGAAGTAGACGATTTATGAGCGAAATAAAAGAAAGAATGCCGAGGACAGAGTACTTAGAATTAGCTGGAGAAGGAGTCTACAGACTAATATTAGGATTACTATATAAAATAGTATTCTCAACATTAAGCTACCACTACTTAGTAGGATTAACAAACCATGGTACATTTATCTATTCATTAAAATACATGTACCTATATACATTATACCTATTCTTCGACTTTGCAGGATACAGTTTAATGGCTGTAGGTAGTAGTAACATCTTAGGAATAAGAACACCGATGAACTTCAATAAACCATTCCTAAGTATAGATATAAAAGACTTCTGGAATAGATGGCACATAACACTATCAATGTGGCTTAGAGACTTCGTATTCTCAAGAGTCTTTATGGAAGCAACAAAGAAAAAAAGATTTAAGAAAAGACTAAATACAGCAATGTATGCCTACATGGTAAACATGGTACTTATGGGATTTTGGCACGGCTTAACAATAAGCTATGTAGTATATGGATTCTACCATGGAATACTTATGGCAGGATTTGAGTACTATCAAAAGAAAAGTAAGTTTTATAAAAAGAATAAAAACGAAATATGGTACAAAGGACTTAGTTGGTTCATAACGATCAACTTAGTAATAATAGGTTTATATATTTTCTCAGGAGAACCATATAAACTAATAAGTCATGTATTAAAAAAATAATAAAGAGTTAGGAGAACAAGCATGATAAAAGAACAAGTATTAGAAATGTTAGAAGAAATCTGTGAAGACGAAGTAGTAAGAGAAGATTTAGATGGACTAAGTATAGCTCCGACAGAAGTAACATATGAAGAAATCGATACACCAAACAAGGTAATTTCATATATAGAAAATAGGAAATAATAACATGATAAGATTAAAAGCATTTTTAATATCAATAGTATTGGTATTAATTACACTTGTAATTTTAGATATGACCCTCTTAAAGAAGGTAGAAACTTATTATAAGTCGAACGACAATAGCGTCAGATATAGTACCAGTTTTGAAAAATATAAAAGTAGAGATATAATAGTCGAAAACATGACGCCTAGAACACTTTTACTTTTGGGATCTTCAGAGTTAACAACGACTATTAATGAAAATTATCACCCTAAGAAAATATTCAATTACGAAGATTTTAATATAATGCAAGTAGGGGTTGGGAACTCTCAAAATATTATTCATGCGGCTACTATTGGATCAATAGGGAATGATGTGAAAAATAATGAAATAGTAATGATTCAATCTATTCAGTGGTTTGATAACAAAAACGGTATTTTAAAGGATGCATTTCTATCTAGGATTTCTAGTGAGCATGTCTATAATACTATGAAAAATGATAATATTAGTAGAAATACCAAAGAAAAATTTATTAATAGGGTTATAGAACTATCATCTACAAATAAGGAATTGAATAAAAAGTATAAAGGTTATAAACGATATTTTTTAGAAGGTAAAGGTAATAAATTTACAGGTGAGTTTATAAAACTTGATAACTACTTTTATGTGTTAAAAAATAAATTAAGTTTTTATAAAAATAAAGGTAAAGAAAACTATCCGGTTAGTGGCGAAAATACTCCAAATTATAATTGGGAAGAATTAGATAAACAGGTAACCAAAGAAGCTATAGAACGAACTAATAATAATGATTATCAGATTGATAATACGTACTATGATAAATATATAAGAGTTAAATATAATCAACTAAAAGATAGTTCAAAAAATACAAAGTATGATGATTCTAAAGAATACGAAGACTTAGATTTACTATTATCTATTGTTAAGGACTTGAATTTAAATATCAAGTTTGCGCTTCTTCCTGCTAATGGTAGATGGAGTGATTATACAGGGATAGGCAGTGAAAAAAGACAAGTAGCCTATAATAAATTAAAAGAAATTGCTAAAAAGAATAATATAGAAGTAATGGATTATTCAAGTAAAGAATATGAAGATTATTATATGTATGATGCGATGCATCTTGGCTGGAGAGGATGGATTGATTTTGAAAGAGATCTTTACAAACTTAAAAAGTAAATTAAGCTATAAACAAAAACTAACACTATGGGTACTATTTTTTTATATAGTAATAATGGGAATAATAATATACTGTTTTTTAACGGATTTTTCAAATGTCCAAGAGTATGTATATAGTGAGTTTTAATAGAGAGGAACGGATTACCATGTGGTAATTCGTTTTTTTTATATTTAATTATGAACATTGCACTAGTATATAAATAATCAATAATAATTAATTTTCAGAAAAATCACGAAAAATTACACTCAATTAATTGATTTTATAAGAGAAATAAGGTAGAATTATAGCTATAATAATAATTTAAAAGGAAAATATTAATGAACAGAGACGCGTATTTTTATCTAGAAATGAAAGAGCATGAGTTAAAAGTTCCATATACGGGGAAAAATCGTCGTATTAGAGTTCTTTTACCAAAAGGTTATGCTCAAGATGAACATAAACACTATCCTGTAGTGTATATGAATGATGGACAAAATGTTTTTTATAGCGGTGAATCATTCAGTGGACACTCGTGGAAAGTTATACCAGCGATTAAGAGAAATCCTGATATGCCGAAAATGATAATAGTTGGAATTGATAATGATAATGAGGGAAGAATGAATGAATATGCACCTTGGAAGTTTTCAAGTTTACCAATATTAAATTTTGGCCTAACATTAGGAGGATTAGGTTCCGAGTATGCGGATTTCTTTGTAAATGTAGTTAAACCATTTATTGATAGTACTTATCGTACTAAGCCACAGAGAGAATATACGGCGATGATTGGTAGTTCTTTAGGTGCCAATATATCACAATATATTGGTTTAGAGCATAAAGATGTTGTAGGGGCTCTTGGAGTATTTTCATCTGCAAATTGGTTGAATAAACCAGAATTTGATAGATTTATTTCGAAACATAAGGTCTCAGATCAAAGAGTATATATAGAAGTTGGAACGAATGAGGGAGATGATACAGATAAGCAATTAGCCAATGGCAACCTAAAACAATTATATATTGATGCAAGTTTAGACTATTATCGTCAGTTAATTGATGCTGGATTATCAACAAGCGAGTTAAAATTAAATGTTGTGGCTAATGGCGAGCACAGTGAAGAGTGTTGGGCTAAATATTTACCAGAATGTTTAAGATTTATAAGTGAAAATTGGTAAAAATATTTTTTAGAAAATGGAGGTTTTTAGTTTGAATATAGAAAATTTAAGTCATTATAGTGGAAATTTAGGAAGAGAAATGGTTCTTAACAGGTATGGACACGGTGGATTACCGATTGTTGTGTTTCCGTCATCGGGTGGGACACATAATGAGTATTATGATTTTGGAATGATTCATGCTTGTGAAAGATTCATCAATGAAGGAAAAGTACAATTTTTCACATTATCAAGTGTTGATAGTGAATCGTGGTTATGTGATTGGAAAAATGGTCATGATAGAGCATTAGCACATACTCAATATGAAAAATATGTTATCGAAGAAGCAATACCATTTATTAAACATAAGACAGGATGGTTTGGACAAATGATGGCTACTGGTTGTAGCATGGGGGGATATCACTCGTTTAACATTTTCCTACAACATCCGGATGTATTTGGAAAAGTGATTTCACTTAGTGGAGTGTATGATGCTAGATTTTTCGTAGGTGAATATGGAAATGATGAGTTAATATATAGAAATTCACCTAGTGATAATATTTGGAATCAAAATGATGGATGGTTTATTGATCACTATAGAAACGCTGATATTATTGTATGCACAGGATTAGGTCCATGGGAACAAGATGGATTACCATCATTTTATAGTTTAAAAAGAGCATTTGAAGAAAAGAATATTCCAGCATGGTTTGATGTATGGGGTGAAGATGTTGCCCATGACTGGCCTTGGTGGAGAATACAAATGCCATACTTTTTAGATAAATTAAATTTATAATAAAGTTAAGAGGAGACAAAGATTTATGAATTACATAGTTATATCACCATATTATCCACACAATTTTCAAAAATTTTCTATTGAGTTAAAAAATCAAGGTGTTAATGTACTTGGAATTGGAGAAGAACCATATGAACAGTTAGATCAAAGACTTAAAGAAGCCTTAACTGAGTATTTTAGAGTTAATAGTCTTGATGATGTTGATGAAGTAAAACGTGCTGTTGCATTCTTATATCACAAACATGGGCATATTGATAGAATAGAATCACAAAATGAGCACTGGATGGAATTAGATGCTGCACTTCGTACACAATTTAATGTGTTTGGTTTAAAAGAGCACGATCTTAAAAAAACAAAACATAAATCAGAGATGAAAAAATACTTCGAGAAAGCAGGAGTGCCTGTAGTACCAGGTTTCTTAGTGAAAAAAGAAGGTGACATCGAAAAAGGTGTTAAAAAATTAAAATTACCATTGATAGCTAAGCCTGATAATGGAGTAGGAGCATCAGCCACTTATAAGCTTAAAGATAAGAAAGATGTAGAAAACTTTAAAAAAGAATGGGATGGAAATACTCATTATTTCCTAGAGCCTTTTGTTGATAACTCTGATATCGTAACTTTTGATGGATTGGTAGATGCTAAAGGGAATATTGTATTTTATACAAGTATTGTATACTACCACACTCCGTTAGATTTATTAAATAATAATACGCTAGATTGGGTTTATTACATAGACAAGGATTTAGATCCAAAACTAGTAGAATACGGTAAAAATGCAGTAAAAGCATTTGGTATGAAAGAGAGATTCTTCCATATTGAATTTTTCAAAACTAAAGATGATTATATAGCAATCGAGTATAATAATCGTCCAGCGGGAGCTTTTGCAGTAGACGTGTATAACTTTGCGCATTCAACAGATTATTTTAGAGTTTATGCTGAAGTGGTTAATGGAACATTTAATGGATTAAATGTTGATGAAAAATATGGATTAGCGTCAACACGTCGTGATTATAAAGATTATGTACATTCTGATGAAGAAATTAGAGAAAAATATCAAGATAAACTAAAGGCTGTTCTAAGAATGCCAGAAGCCTTTGCTGAACTTCAAGGAAACACAATGTATGTTCTTGTTGCTGATACTCTTGAAGAGATGAAAGAGATGGAAAGATTTGTAGGGAAATTAAAATAATTATATAAGAGAAATATGAGACTAATGTTAGACAGTTAGTATCATATTTCTTTTATTTTATATCTTGAGGAATAATATGTAATAACTATTTGACTATTTTTGACAACGTGTACATTTCTTGAATTACCAAAAGAAGTATGTTAAGATTTAGATGAAAATCATAAAAAGGAGATTAGCATGAAAATATCTAGAGAACATTTAGAATTATTAGCGGGAAATTTTCAGAGTATAGATGAAACAACTAAGGAAATAATTAATTTAGAGGCTATATTAACGCTTCCTAAAGGGACAGAACATTTTTTAAGTGATATTCATGGAGAATATGAAGCATTTGATCATATTTTAAGAAATGGTTCAGGTATTATTAAAGAAAAACTTAAAGAGGTATTTGGCAACAGACTTCCTAGGAAAGATTTAAATCTTCTAGCTACTATTATTTATTATCCAGAAGAAAAACTAAATCTCATTAGAAAAGAATATGATATATGTGATTATAAAGAATTTCAAAAGATAATTCTTCTCCGATTATTAGAAGTAACGCAAGTAGCAGCAAGGAAGTACACTAGATCCAAAGTAAGAAAAATTTTACCAAAAGATTTTAAGTATATTATAGATGAATTACTTTATAAAATGCAAAGTAGTGATAAGAATGATTACTATGATAAAATTCTTGAGAATATTATTGAATTAGGTGCTGGTGATAAGTTTATCATTGAATTATCATTAAGTATTCATAAGTTAACAATTGATCACTTACATATTGTTGGAGATATTTATGATAGGGGACCTTTCCCGGATAAAATAATGGATAGACTACTAGATTATCATTCTGTTGATATTCAATGGGGAAATCATGATATGCTATGGATAGGTGCTTATCTAGGAGATAGAATTTCATTAGCGAATGTAATCAGAATATGTGCAAGATATGATAACTTAGATATTATAGAAGATAGATATGGGATTCCTATTAGGAATTTATTAAATTTTAGTGAAAAGTATTATAAAGATGATGATTGTAAAGAATTTTTACCAAAATTATCTAAAGATGATGAGTTAAAATATAGTGAACACGAAATTATGCAAATAGCTAGAATGCATAAGGCTATGGCAATAATTCAATTCAAATTAGAAAAACAGATTATTGATAAACATCCTGAATTTGATTTAGAGTCACGCGCATTGCTAGATAAAATTGACTTCGAAAAAGAAACCGTAAAAATTTATGGTAAAGAATATCCATTAACTTCATGCAATTTCCCAACAGTGGATAAGGAAAATCCATACTTATTAACGGATGAAGAAGAAAAAATTATAAATAAATTAAAAGAATCATTTATAGCGAGTGAAAAGCTAAAAAAACATGTAGAATTATTTATTAACAAGGGTGGTATGTATTGTTGTTATAATGGGAATCTACTTCTTCATGGGTGTATGCCGGTAGATGAGAATGGAAGCTTCCAGGAATTCTCTTATGGAGGAAAGAAATACTCAGGTAAGAATCTACTAGACTTTTTTGATAAAAAAATTCGTAGTATATTTTATTGTGGTTGTAGAGAAGATAACGGGTTATTCTTTTACTTATGGCAAGGTCGCTACTCTCCATTATTTGGTAAATGTGATATGACGACCTTCGAAAGATATTTTATAGATGATAAATCTACTCATGAAGAAGTAAAAAATGCGTATTATAAACTTAGAGATAATGAAGAGTTTTGTATTAAGTTATTGAATGAGTTTGGTTTAACTAGTGAAGGTCATATTATAAATGGACATACTCCTGTTAAGGAAACTAAAGGAGAAAATCCGATTAAAGCTAATGGTAGAACAATTGTTATTGATGGTGGAATGTCTAGAGCTTACCATAAAACAACAGGTCATGGTGGTTATACATTAACTTACAATTCTTATGGGTTACAGATAATGAGTCATGATATTTTCCAAAGTAAAGAAGAATCAATAAAAAATGAGACGGATATTATTTCAACTAAAAGAGTTGTAGATAAATTATGTCGAAAAAAAGTAGCTGACACAGATAGCGGTGCAAG
>QWCR01000460.1_pt1 | contig 10736 bp, 8 predicted proteins | sample 1972581 | NCBI WGS metagenome assembly QWCR01 (sample SAMN09866703, study PRJNA288562) | Human oral metagenome isolate pre4_saliva, whole genome shotgun sequencing... | isolation source: mouth | host: Homo sapiens | place: USA: California
CTTTGATGTGTTGATTTTCAGTGTTGATTTCTGTAATCCGAATAATAGAAGAATAATCTTGTAATTGATGTCCAGAGACTCCTGATTCACAGAAAACAACTGCACCCACTGCATGAGAATCGAATTCTTTAATAAGGCTTCGCATCCCATTAATGGTACCACCGGCTTTTAGAAAGTCATCGACAATCAGTACATTTGATCCACTTGGGAGAGTACGTTTAGATAATTCCATTTTTTCAACCCGAGAAGATGAACCAGATACGTAATTAATACTTACAGTGGCTCCTTCTGTAATTTTCGAATCACGACGAACGATAACAAATGGAACATTTAAATAATTGGCAACTGTTTGAGCAATCGGGACTCCCTTAGTTGCTACAGTCATAATGACATCGACTTTTTGGTCTTCGTAGGCAGAAGCAATCATTTTTCCTAAGTGATGAAGAACGTCCGGTTTTCCTAGTAAATCAGATAAGTAAATATATCCACCAGGAAGTAGACGAGTTGAATCATTCATCTGGTCACAAATTTTTTGTGCTGCTTCTAATGCTTGTTCTTTTTTAATTTTTGGAGTGAAAATCACGCCTCCTGCAGCTCCAGGAAGTGTATTAACAATACCAATTCCTTGAATTTCAAAGGTGCGTTTAATAATGGCAATATCTTCACTGATGGAAGACTTTGCAGATTGGTATAAATCTGTAAAAGTTGTTAATGAAATCAATGTGTGAGGATTATCGAGTAATCGTTGTGTCATATCGATTAAACGTTCGCTTCTCTTTAATTTCATCGGTTAGCCTCCTTTAATTTGGATCAAAGCTTATAAGACAGCTCTGGCTGAAGAATGCTCCAGTAAAACTATTATACAGAAATTTACGAAAATTACAACAAAAAATAAGGCGAACATTCGTTAAAAATCGATTTTTCTTTTAAAAGTTATCGTTAATAATCGTGTTTTGTGAAGAGTTTCTTTATGTTACAGAGTAAATAAAACCCAAAGGAGTGAAAATTCTCCTTTGGGTTTTCGTTTGATTGTTCTTCTTTGAATTAGTTCTCTGTATTTAATACATGAGTTTCTACAGCTACTGCAACTCCATCTTCATCATTTGTTGTTGTAATGAAGTTTGCCAGTTTTTTAATTTCGTCAATCGCATTTCCCATTGCAACGCCCATTCCTGCATACTCAATCATATCTCTATCGTTTTCTTGATCTCCGATACACATGACTTCGCTGGCATCTAATCCTAATAGTTCTGCTAGTTTAGCGACTGCATGTCCTTTACTTGCTTGTGGGTGTAGGACTTCTAAGTAAACAGGCATACTACGAACGATATTATGGTTTTCTTTGAATGAGTCACTTAAATTTGGAATAAGATTTTCTAAAATTTCTGGTTCATCTACGAACATCATTTTTGAAAAAGTAGCATTTGGATCAAATTGATCCAGTGTTTGTTGTACAATTGGCATACCAACAAGGTCACGTTCCATATAAGAGTATTTCCCAATATCTGGAGTTGTTACATAAATGTTTTTTTCATCGATTACGTGATAGTGAACGCCGTATTGTTGATGGTAATCATCCATTTGTTTAAAATCATCCATCGTCATTCCAAAACGTACTAAGCTTTCTCCAGTTCCTGTTTTTTGAACAAGTGAACCATTATAAGTAACGACAAAATCACGATCATTAATTAAGTTTAATTCTTTTAAATACCCTTGAACGCCTGGAAGTGGACGTCCTGTACAAAGAACAACATAGACACCTTGTTCTTTTGCTTTTGTTAATGCTGCATGAACACGAGGAGTAATTTCGTGTTTTGAGTTAATCAAAGTTCCATCGATATCAATGGCAATTAATTTAATCATAGTTAGTCTCCTTTATTTTGTATCGTTGTTATTATAACATATTTCACAACTGAATGAAAAAGTACAAAAGACTTTCCTTCGTAGCTGAATTCTATGGTGAGTTCGCTAGTTTAGAAAAGTCTTTTTCCATTATTTCATTTGATTTGAGTAGACATCAAGTTTTGAAGCTAATGCTTGGAATTCTTGATAATCTTCGCTAAATAATTCTGATGTTCCTTCTGCAAACATTTCTCTAGGGAAGTATAAGCGTTCATCTCCACGAACTCTTCCTGAAATAGCAGATACTATCGAACTAACAATAGATAATTCGACCATATTTCCATTTCGTTCCATTAATTCAATTTGCGTTCTTGGTTTCACTGAATCTGGACGATAGAAATCATATGGTAAATCATAACTATTATTAATCGCAGTATAATACTCGGTATTATAACCAACATTTTGTACTAGTTCTTTCATACGTTCAATTGTTGCCACGTCATTGACAGGGTTAAATGGCACGGATTTAAATGGTCTACGATTAATAAAACGATCGGCTAAATCACTTAAAATCGCATCGTCTTCAATTTGCCAATGAGCAAAATAAGTGTTTAATACACTGTCGTCTAGACGAAGGTAATCTTCTAATGTCCAATTTTTTTCAAAAAATGGTTTTAAGAAAGAGGCGGTATATTTTAATGGATTAGTCGTTGAATGATAACATTCAGTAGCACGTTTTAATAAGTGATTTAACACCACTTCCATACCTCTTGATACTGGATGGAAATAAACTTGCATATACATTTGGTAACGGCTAACGACATAATCTTCTACGGCATGCATTCCTGAGAAGTTAAAGGCAATCCCACCTTTATAAGGACGAATCACACGTAAAATACGAGTTAAATCAAAGGTTCCATAATTTACCCCTGTGAAATAAGCATCTCGTAGTAAGTAATCCATACGGTCAGCATCAATTTGACTAGAAATTAATTGAACGACTTGTGGATTTGGATGTTTCTTTTGAATGACACTGGCTACTTCCTCTGGGAAAGTAGGAGAGACCGTTTTTAAAATTTTGTTCACTTCAGTGTCTGGTGACAAAATAATATCAATCGTAATTTGTTCATGATTTGTATCGAAAATTTTCTCAAAAGCATGAGAATAAGGGCCGTGTCCGATATCATGTAAAAGAGCGGCACATAGGACAACAAGTCGGTTAGAGTCATCCCATAATCCATCTTCTGGAGTTGTAGAAGGGTAGTTACGAACAAATTTATCGCAAATTCTTCTAGCAATTTCATAGACGCCTAATGAATGAGAAAAGCGAGAATGTTCAGCCGTATGGAAGGTGAACATAGAAGCGCCAGTTTGTTTAATTCGGCGTAATCGTTGCATTTCTCGGCTATTAATTAAGTCTAAAATAACACGGTGTTGAATGTGAATGTAATCATGAACAGGGTCACGTAATACTTTTTCACGGGATAGTTCTTCAATATACATCAATCTTTTCCTCCTTATATTGTCTGGATTCACTGTTAAACTTTTCGAAGGTTTAAACGATCCATGGCTTTTTGATAACTTGCTTCGGTTGCAAAATTAATTTCTGACTCTAATAATTCACATTGTCCATCTAATAGAGCTGTTAAAATGCGTTCTTTAACTTCTTGAACCGTTAGAGTTAAGTCTAATAATTGGGATAAATTTGCCATACTATCTGCATTGATAGTTGGATAATGCCAACGAGTTTCTTCTCCCTTAATGCTTTCTTCATAAAAATCATGGATTAAGGTTCCACGTTCTTCTTGATTTCCATTAATGCTAAGATAAATAGAGACGCAAATCGAATTTTTAAAACGTCTTTGCGCAATTCCAGCAAATTTCTTCCCTTGAATATTTAAATCATAGTCTCCTGGGCAATAGGAATCGCTCACTTCAAAGGCTTGAATTTCTTTTTCTCCAATAGCTTCTGGAAAGGCACGTGTGATGAGTTCTTGCATCCATTCATACACTTGTTGAATCGTTGCATTTTGTCTAGAAAATAATAAACTAATATTCAAAACGCCTGAATTACTCACAACGGCTAAGCCCCCAGCGTGTCGTACCACTGGTGTGTAAGAGCGTTGTTTTAATAAGGCAACTCCCTCTTTTAAATAGGGTGTTTTCGTATCTGTCATTCCTAGAATCACTGTATCTTCCATTTCCCAAAAATGTAGAAAAGTTTCCGATGGGAATTGCACGAGATGATGTAAAATGGATTCATCCACTGCAAATGGAACAAAATAATCTTGTATTTGTTCTGATGAAGAGACAATCGTTTCTAGTAATTGTACTTTTTGATTTGTAATAGGTGTTTGTGTCATAAAAAATCCTTTCCAATAAATTAGGAATACACTTACATTATAGCAAAAAAACGTGTATTCATGCATATAGAAGCGATTTTTTTGTCAAATTATTAAAGAATTTTCAAGATTTTAATGAAATGGTGGAGTTTTTGTTAGAGATTGAGTAGGATAAAGTTGAAAAGAATACGAAAAGAGGGATTTTTATGAAAATTTTAGTCGTAGATGACGATCGCGAGATTGTTGAATTATTATCCATTTATTTAAGAAACGAAAAATTTGAAATTGTAAAGGCCTATGACGGAAAACAAGCATTGGAAAAACTTCAGGCTTATCCAGATATTGATATGGTGATTTTAGATATTATGATGCCACGATTAGATGGAATTTCTGTTGTACATGAAATTCGTAAAACAAATGATGCTTTACCAATTTTATTACTTAGTGCCAAATCAACCGATATTGATAAAATTCAAGGATTAACAAATGGGGCAGATGATTATGTAACGAAACCTTTTAACCCATTAGAAGTCATTGCACGTGTAAAATCATTATTACGTCGAACTTCAGCTTTAACAAAAGAAAGTGAAAGTGCTGAAGAAATTACGATTGGTCCATTATTAATTAATAAAGGTTCTCATCAAGTAACAACATTAGATGGTTTAGAAATTCAATTAACGGTGTTAGAGTTTGGAATTTTATTCTTACTTGCAAGTCACCCTAATAAAGTATTTAGTGCAGATGAAATTTTTGAAACGGTATGGCAACAAGAAAGTATTGTCTCTACTAAAACTGTAATGGTTCACGTAAGTCATTTACGTGACAAGATTGCTGAAGCAACAGGTGGAGATAAGGTTATTGAAACCGTATGGGGAGTTGGCTATAAAATTGAAAGTAAATAGCAAATTTTTTCAAAAAAAGGCGGATAGAGAGGAAAAGCCTGCTGCCCTTTTAAAATTAACAGCCCGGGAAATTAGTGAATTATTTTTAGAAGGCGTGATTACACTCTGTATCGTCTTTGTCTTATATTTAGGAGCTTTAGTATTGTTGAATCAAATTTTAGATGCGCCTGGATACTTTGTTGACGGTAGTCGTTCGATTCGTCAAGCTTGGAATGTTGAACCAAGTGAAATTCAATTATATAAAAATATTTTCTCCATTAGTTCTACTATTTTTGCGATTGGATTTACTTACTGGCGTTTAATTCGTCGTTATCATCAAATGCAATTGTCTCATGTTTTAGAGGAATTACATTTAATTGCTCAAGGAGATTATGATCGAAGAATTCCATTCCAATTAGCAGGAGATATGGGAAAAGTAGTGACGAGTATTAACCGTTTAGTAGATTCGACCGTAAGCGCCATGGAAGATGAACGGATGATTGAAAAATCAAAAGATGAATTAATTACAAATGTTTCTCATGATATTCGTACCCCTTTAACGTCTATTATTGGGTATTTAGGATTAGTTATTAATGGAAAGCCGAAAACACCCGAAGAAACAAAGCGTTATGCAGAAATTGCGTATCATAAAGCGCAACAAATGAAGGCATTAGTAGATGATTTATTCGAATATACAACGACAAGTCCAAATGGAGCACCATTGCGATTGAATGATATTCCCGTAGCAAATTTCTTAGAACAAGTAGCAGCAGATTTTGAATTAGAAGCACAAAAACGTCAAATGACGATTGAAGTCATTCCACCAAAAAGAAAAATGGTCTTGGAGATGGATGCTGAAAAAATGGTGCGTGTCATTCATAACTTACTATCAAATGCGATTAAATATGGTCGTGAAAATACGAAAATTACGATAGAAGTATTGGAACAAAAAGACATTGTAACCATTGCTGTTCGTAATATTGGAGAACCTATCTCAAAAGAAGTGTTGGAGCATTTATTTAGCCGTTTTTATCGTGCAGAAGGCTCTCGTTCGAAAGAAACAGGTGGAACAGGTTTAGGTTTAGCCATTGCGGATAATATTGTTCGAAGTCATGGTGGGAGAATGTTAGCTGAATCCGTTGGAGAAGTGATTAGCTTTTATATTTGCTTGCCGAATGATGTGGATGTTTAGAGAAAAAGTATTTCTGAAATACCGACCCCAAAAGTTAGACTAAAAATCTAACCGTTGGAGGTCGGTATCTTTTTGCTAGTCATCATTTTATAAAATTGTTATGATAGAACAAAATGAATGTGGAGGAAGAAGTATGAAATTAACAACATGGAATGTGAATGGAATTCGTTCTGTTTTAAATAAAGGGGCTTTACAAGAATATATATTAGAAGCTCAACCAGATATTTTATGTTTACAAGAAACAAAAGCACAGCCTGAACAAGTAGATTTAGGAATGGAATTTGCAGGCTATCATACGTATTGGAATTCAGCAGTAAAAAAAGGATATTCTGGAACAGCCATTTTTACAAAGGAAGAACCGATTTCTGTTCAATATGGATTAGGAATTGAAGAACATGATCAAGAAGGACGTGTCATTACAGCAGAGTATGCAGATTATTATTTAGTGACAGTTTATACGCCAAATGCGAAACGTGATTTAACTCGTTTAAGTTATCGCCAAGTGTGGGAAGATGATTTCTTAGCCTTTATTAAAAAGTTAGAAGAAACAAAACCTGTTATTTTCTGCGGAGACTTAAATGTAGCACATAAGGAAATCGATTTGGCAAATCCAAAAACAAATACAAAAAATGCAGGATTTACAAAAGAAGAGCGTGAAAAATTTGATCAAATTGTAGAGAACGGCTTAGTAGATGCGTTCCGTTTTCGTTACCCGGATACAGTAGGAGCTTATACTTGGTGGAGCTATATGGGTGGCGCTCGTGCAAGAAATATTGGATGGAGAATTGACTATTTTGTTGTATCAAAAGTGTTAACTTCTCGCATTCAAGAAGTGAAAATTCGTGCGGATGTAACCGGAAGTGACCACTGTCCAGTGGAGATGGAAATTATCTAAGAATTTACAAAAAATGTCTGAATTTTGATAGGGAGGGACTATGAAGGTTCAGACTTTTTTTGTTGAGTAGGAATCTGCTCATAATCTGCTCACATTCTGCTCAAAATTTGCTCATTTTTTTGAATTCACTTAAAATGAAGATGTATGACTGGAAAAGAACGTTTGTTCGTAATAAAAAAGAAACTATGCTATACTAAGGTGAACGCCTAAGGGCAGAGTTTTTGATTTTAGATAGAAATAGAGGAAGATGGAATGGCGAAAGATCAGATTATCGTTCGTGGAGCACGCTCCCATAATTTAAAAAATATTGATGTAACGATTCCAAGAGATCAATTAGTAGTAATTACAGGATTATCCGGTTCAGGGAAGAGTTCACTAGCTTTTGATACATTATATGCAGAAGGGCAAAGAAGATATGTAGAGAGTTTATCAGCTTATGCACGACAATTTTTAGGGCAAATGGATAAACCGGATGTCGATAGTATTGATGGATTAAGTCCAGCAATTGCGATTGATCAAAAAACAACTTCTCGTAACCCTCGTTCAACAGTAGGAACAGTAACGGAAATTAATGATTATTTGAGATTACTATATGCACGAGTAGGAAAACCGTATTGTCCAAATGATGGCACTCTAATTGAAAGTCAGTCGATTGAACAAATGGTGAATCGAGTGATGGAATTGCCAGAAAGAACAAAAATTCAAATTTTAGCACCGATTGTAAAAGGGAAAAAAGGAGAACATAAAAAGGTTTTCGAAAATATTCAAAAAGATGGCTATATTCGTATTCGAGTAGATGGCGAAATGATGGAAACAACGGATGAAATTTCATTAGAAAAAAATAAAAAACATTCGATTGAAATTGTTGTTGACCGTATTATTGTGTCGGATAAGAGCCGTTCAAGATTATTCGATTCATTAGAAGCAGCGCTTCGTTTAGCAGAAGGATATGCTATTGTCGATGTCATTGGGCAAGAAGAAATCCTATTTAGTGAACATTATGCTTGTCCTCATTGTGGATTTACGATTGGAGAATTAGAGCCACGTCTATTTTCATTTAATGCACCTTTTGGAGCTTGTCCGGAATGTGATGGATTAGGAATGAAATTAGAAGTGGATATCGATTTAGTTATTCCAGATAAAGCGAAAACTTTAAATGAAGGGGCATTAGCGCCTTGGAATCCGATTAGTTCGAACTATTATCCAGAAATGTTACGCCAATTTTGTGAGCAGTTTAAAGTTCCAATGGATTTACCTTTTGAAAAATTAACACAGTCTCAGAAAAATCTAGTGTTATATGGTTCTGGAGATGCCACTTTCCATTTCCATTATGAAAATGAATTTGGGGGCGTTCGTGATGTGGATGTGCCTTTTGAAGGGGTCATTGTCAATGTAAAACGTCGTTATCATGAGACAAATAGCGATTATACTAGAGAACAAATGCGTCAATATATGACGGAATTATCGTGTAAAGCTTGTCATGGACATCGTTTAAATGAACAAGCATTAGCTGTAAAAGTGAATCATAAACATATTAGTGAAGTATTGGAACTTTCCGTTGATGAAGAACTTGAGTTTTTCAAAGACTTAACGTTATCTCCACAAGATGAACAAATTGCCGCTCCTATTTTAAAAGAAGTGCAATCTCGTTTAACATTCTTGAAAAATGTTGGATTGCAATATTTGAACTTAAGTCGTGCAGCAGGAACTTTATCAGGGGGAGAAGCGCAACGGATTCGTTTGGCGACTCAAATCGGATCGAATTTATCTGGAGTATTATATATTTTAGATGAGCCATCGATTGGATTGCATCAAAGAGATAATGATCGACTAATTCAATCATTACAAAATATGCGTGATTTAGGAAATACATTAATTGTAGTAGAGCATGATGAAGATACTATGAGAGCAGCAGATTACTTAATTGATATCGGACCAGGTGCAGGAGAATTTGGTGGACAAATTATTGCTGCTGGAACTCCAGAAGAAGTGGAAAAAAATCCAAACTCATTGACGGGTCAATATTTATCAGGGAAAAAATCAATTGCAGTTCCAACGGAACGTAGAATAGAAGATAAAGGGTGGATTCACTTAAAAGGAGCTAGTGAAAACAACTTAAAATCTGTGAATGTGGATATTCCTTTAGGAAGATTAGTAGCCGTTACAGGAGTTTCAGGTTCTGGAAAGAGTTCGCTTGTCAATGGAGTATTGAAAAAAGCTCTAGCAAGAGAAATTTCAAAATCAAAAGAAAAACCAGGTGCTTTTAAATCGATTGAAGGATATGATGGATTAGATAAAATTATTGATATCGATCAAAGTCCAATTGGTCGTACTCCAAGAAGTAATCCAGCGACGTACACAAGTGTATTTGATGATATTCGTGACTTATTTGCAACTACAAATGAAGCAAAATTACGTGGTTATAAAAAAGGACGTTTTAGTTTTAATGTTAAAGGTGGACGATGCGAAGCATGTAAGGGAGACGGTATTTTAAAAATTGAAATGCATTTCCTACCAGATGTATACGTTCCGTGCGAAATTTGCCATGGTAGTCGTTATAATTCAGAAACATTGGAAGTTAAATATAAAGGAAAAAGTATTGCTGAAGTGTTAGAAATGACGGTAGATGATGCGGTAGAATTTTTCCAAGCTGTGCCAAAAATCAAGCGAAAACTTCAAACCATTAAAGATGTTGGTTTAGGCTATGTGACTTTAGGACAATCCGCTACAACTTTATCGGGTGGAGAAGCACAACGGATGAAATTAGCGAGCGAACTGCAACGAGTGTCTACAGGAAATACCTTTTATGTATTAGATGAGCCAACAACAGGGCTTCATACGGATGATATTGCTCGTTTATTAGAAGTGTTGAATCGTTTAGTAGAATCAGGAAATACCGTTTTAGTGATCGAACATAATTTAGATGTGATCAAAACAGCTGATTATATTATTGATATGGGACCAGAAGGTGGAAGTGGCGGAGGACTAGTTGTCGCTACTGGAACACCTGAAGAAGTAGCTCAAGTTGAAGGAAGCTTTACAGGTCAATATTTGAAGAAAGTGTTGAAATAATTAGAATGAAAGACTTTAGGAATTATGGAAGAAGTAGTTTCTAAAGTCTTTTTCGTATTAAAAACTAATGAATGATGAGAAATGGCGGTAGATAGATAAGAATTCCGTGAAAGTTTGGTAAAATCAGTAATTAAAGCGTTTACACAAAAATGCCCTAGTGCTAGAATGAAGGTATCAAATTTAAAAGGGATGGAAATATGGCACGTAAAAATTTGAAACATCAAATTATTGCGGGATTGTCGACAACTTTATTATTAGGGATGCTTGTAGTCAATCCAGTCTTTTCTAATAACAAGTCATAGTCACTTATAAGAATTACTAATAACGCGTTTTACCAGTCTAACTAAAATACAGCTATAAAACAAGATACACAAAGGATTTGAGGCATTTTTCTCAGGTCTTTTTCTTTTGTTTAAAACAGAGATATAGTTTCAAACTATATCAAAGCCTAATTTTTTACAATTATACAGATGATTTCTTTTCTGTTAAGATAGTTTCAACAACAAATTTTG
>QWCR01000676.1_pt1 | contig 10563 bp, 6 predicted proteins | sample 1972581 | NCBI WGS metagenome assembly QWCR01 (sample SAMN09866703, study PRJNA288562) | Human oral metagenome isolate pre4_saliva, whole genome shotgun sequencing... | isolation source: mouth | host: Homo sapiens | place: USA: California
TATCAAATCAGAAGTTATCGAAATTATTGATGAGTTGTTTATGGAAGATGTTTCTGACATGATGGATGAAGATCTTTTTGATGCAGGTGTCTTGGATAGTATGGGCACGGTTGAGTTGATTGTGGAGATTGAAAACCGTTTTGACATTCGTGTCCCTGTAACAGAGTTTGGTCGCGATGACTGGAATACAGCCAATAAAATCATAGCTGGCATTGTGGAGCTACAAAATGCTTAAACGCTTATGGATGATCTTCGGACCGGTTTTGATAGCTGGTTTGTTGGTTTGTCTGCTTATCTTTTTCTATCCTGCTGAGATGCGCCATGATTTGGGAGCTGAGAAGCGTTCGGCGGTGGCTACTACTATTGATAGTTTTAAGGAGCGAAGTCAAAAGGTCAGAGCCCTATCTGATCCAAATATGCGTTTTGTTCCCTTCTTTGGCTCTAGTGAATGGCTTCGTTTTGACGGTGCCCATCCTGCGGTATTGGCTGAGAAATACAACCGCTCTTATCGCCCCTATCTTTTAGGACAGAGGGGAGCTGCCTCGCTCAATCAGTATTTTGGGATGCAACAGATGTTGCCACAACTGGAGAATAAACAAGTTGTATATGTTATCTCGCCCCAGTGGTTTAGTAAAAATGGCTATGAGCCAGCAGCTTTTCAGCAGTATTTTAATGGAGACCAGTTGACCAGTTTTCTGGAACATCAATCTGGAGACCAGGCTAGTCAATATGCAGCGACTCGCTTACTGCAGCAGTTCCCAACCGTAGCTATGAAGAATATGGTTCAGAAGTTGGCAAGTAAAGAAGAATTGTCGTCTGCAGACAATGAAATGATTGAATTATTGGCTCGGTTTAATGAACGCCAAGCTTCCTTTTTTGGTCAGTTTTCAGTTAGAGGCTATGTCAATTATGATAAGCATGTAGTTAAGTATTTAAAGACCTTGCCAGACCAGTTTTCTTATCAAGCTATAGAAGATGTCGTTAAAGCAGATGCTGAAAAGAATACTTCCAATAATGATCTGGGAATGGAAAATTATTTCTATAATACGCAGATTAAGAAGGATTTGAAGAAATTAAAGGATTCTCAGAAAAACTTTACCTACCTCAAGTCGCCAGAATATAATGACTTGCAGTTGGTGTTAACCCAGTTTTCTAAATCCAAGGTAAACCCGATTTTTATCATTCCACCTGTTAATAAAAAATGGATGGACTATGCTGGTTTACGAGAAGATATGTACCAACAAACGGTGCAGAAGATTCGCTACCAGTTAGAAAGTCAAGGGTTTACCAATATAGCAGATTTTTCTAAGGACGGTGGGGAAGCTTTCTTTATGAAGGACACCATTCACCTTGGTTGGTTGGGTTGGTTGGCATTTGACAAAGCCGTTGATCCTTTCCTATCCAATCCCACCCCAGCTCCGACTTACCATCTGAATGAGCGCTTTTTCAGTAAAGATTGGGCGACTTATGATGGAGATGTCAAGGAATTTCAATAGACGAATATAGAAGTGACTCTAGAAATTGGATTGCGTATCTGACTTCTAGAGTTTTTTATTTCAAATTTTTAGTTTATCTTACATCATTCTAAATATAAAAGAATTATCAGAAACTAGAAATTTAAGATTTATTGGAGTTGTATATCTAGTATTTACTTGGCTTTTCTTATGTTGGATAGAGGTCAGATTATATGCTATAATTTTAGGTAAGAGATGTTTAAATCCAAATGAATGAATTGGTAAGAATTTTATAAGGAGTTAAATTTGAAAAATATAATCTTTTGCACATCTCCGTTTCAAGTGTTAGTTGCTAAAGAAGTAGCTAAAGTTGTCTCGGAAAATTTTATCGGGATTTATTTAAAAATGTCAGATGATAAGCGACAGTCTATTTATGCTAAGAAGATGCAAGATTTTTGTGAGGAAGTTTTTGTACTTGAGGGAAGAAATATTCTGGAAAAGGTGCATACTTTTTTACGAGATAAAGAAATCAAAAAATTATATTTAGCTAGTTTAGATAATCCTATTGCTCTCAATATTTTTAATCCTGATAGCATGAATTTGTATACTTTTGATGATGGTAGTACTTCAGTTGTTCCGCTTAATATGTATACGCAAAATCTAGACAGGCTTATAGAACATACAAATTTCACCTTGAGTGATATCATGTCTTATTCAAAGAAACATTATACAGTATTTAAAGAGTGCATTCTTTTCCCGAAAGAAAAGCAGGAAATCTTGAATTTTTCGACAGAGCCTAAAGGGTTCCAGAGAGCTAAAAATGGCAAGAAGATTACTGTGTTTTTAGGTCAAGCGCTCGGTTCTCCTTTTGATTTGGGAGATATTGAACTAAGCAAGCGATTGACAGGAAAAATACTTTCTGGACTCGATTCTGTCAGATACTATCCTCATCCGAGAGTAGGATTGGATTTAAACACAGCTGACAAAGTGGAATCTGATTTGTGTTTTGAAGAAGAAATCTATCTTTTGTTAGAAAAGTATGAGTTTGTTGATGTACATGGCTTTTATTCAACTTCTCTTTTGTTGATAAAAGATATCGAAGGTGTCTCTGTGCATGGTTATCGTACCTTCTTAACAACGCACGAATCAGATGCTTTTCAAAAATTGGGAGTTCCTTATCAAAATGTGTCCCAATCGGACACACTTGTTGATATTGTCATGCCTGTCTATAATGGCGCTGGAACCATTAGCCAAACGATTGATTCTGTCTTGAATCAAACTCACCAAGCCTTTCGTCTGCTAATTATCGATGATGGTTCGACAGATCATACTGAGGAGGTTTGTCAAGCTTATCTAGCGGACCAACGTATCCAGTATGTGAAAAACAACCATCAAGGGATTTCAAAAAGTTTGAATGATGGGGTAAGGATATCCCAAACGGATTATGTGGCAAGGCAAGATTCAGATGATATTTGGATGCCTTGGCATCTAGATCTTCTATTGCATGAATTGGAAACGAATCCTCAATTGGATATTATTGGAGCTAAAGTCATTGTAGAGGAAGATGAGATAACGAATAAAATAAAGCGAAATAATTATAATCATTTATTTGGAGAACAGTTATGGCTAGAGCTTGCCTATAGAAATGTATTTAATCATTCAACAGTTATTTTTAAGCGTGCCGCCTATGAGGAAGCAGGAGGGTATGATGAGCACTGTGATGGGTTTGAAGACTGGCATTTGTGGTCTCGTATGGTGACAAAGGATAATGCCTTGGTTTTAAATATCGTGACGACCTGTTATCGTCTGTCAGAGAGACATAAACGAGGTATGGCCTTCCGTGCAAGATTGGCTAGAAGTCGTGGTTTGAGATTAGAAGATGTTTTAGAATAGATAATGGTGAAAGTATTTACAATCAAAGAAGGAGTTCCTGTAAGCTCTTATGGTTTTGAAAGAAGTCAATTGGCTCGTCAAGAAATTTTTAAAAGTTTGCAAGTAGAACAAGAGCTTGTTTTAACAAATTTAGAAAATTTTGTTCCAAATTTTGTGGAAACACTAGAAAATCTCGGATTTGAGAATTTTTATCATGTGATTTTTGAACAATCTGACTTGGCTAGAAACAAACCGAGTGTCAAAAAAGATTTTTTAGATGAATTAAAGGATGTCCATAAAATAGAGTACACGAAAGAAGGATATGTAGGTCTTGTTTACTATCAAGCAGGATATGTTGAATGTTACACCTCTCAACTACTCTATCGCTATGATTATCTAGAGAAACAGTTTACTCTTTATGATAGTAAAGGAGAACTACTGAAGGGTGATGTGAGCGAAAATTATCACCGCTATCACAATCTAAGGAGTGGTGAGACCTATACTCAATGGCAATTGGTGAATCTTTATTTGGCAGAACATTCAAGTCAAGAAGATAGATTTGTCATTGATATGATCAATGAGTATCCACTGCAGTTAAGGAAATTTTTCCAAAATACGGGAAGAAAGCTATTTGCTTACACTCATTATAATATTCTCGATCCTATGATGAAGTTTGTGTTACAAACCTGGTGTAGGAATATAGTAGCTAGTCCTGTTTTAGAGCAGATGTTAGGTAAAGAGAAGGTTCAGTTTTTACCCCCGATGTTTGTGGATAGAGTTTTGGAAAAAGAATATACAAGAGTCACCGATTGGTGTATTGTTGGGAATATGACCTTTATTAAACGTTGTGCATGGGCAATTGAGGCTTTTAGGCAAGTTCCTGATAGCCAGTTAACAATTTATGGGAATTTACCTGATGGCTATAAAAAAGAAGATTTACCGCCTAATGTGCATTATGCAGGTTTTCTGGAAAAAGTTCCTTATGAAAAGCACCAAGGTTATATCTCTTGCTCAATGAGTGAATGTTTTGCGAATGCGGCTGTGGAAGCTTCTTCTATGGGCTTGGTTTGCCTCTTGTCAGATACAGATTTGGCACATAGATATTATGCGAGTAGAGATATAAATATTAAACGATTTAAAGATGTTGGAGAATTAATTATCTTAGTGAAGGCTCATCAAAAAGAAGGAGATTATCCCTCTTCAACATTCTCAAAAGACTATCAAAAATTTGATATTTTAGAGTTATATAAGCGTGTATTATTCATATAAAGTGATATAATAGATAGTATGATTATGGAAACAGTTTCATAATTCATAGTTTGGTACTTAATAGTATTCAGGTCTTAATTTTAGGAAGGTGCAGTTTTATGTTTGCAAAAGATAAGCGAGAGAAATTTTCTCTTCGTAAGTACAAAGATGGTCGAACTGATTCTAAGTTAATCGGGGCAACGATTTTGGCCACAGGTGTGGCTTTAGCTGTTGGTGCAAGTCCAGTAGCTGCTGCTGTTACATCTAATGGTGGTGATAGTGTAACTTTAGTGAGTGATACATCGAAAGTAGCTTCGACAGAAGCCACAACGTTTACTGATGACAGTGATGCGTCTAAAACTGTAAAAGTTGATGCGGTATTAGCTAAAGATACGCCAGAACCAACAAAAGCCAACAACCATACAGGTGATGCTGATGGAAGTGATGTATTAAACTTTAAATCAGAGGCAACGGTTAATTACAAGCTTGATTCTGATAAATCAGACTTAAAACCTGCAGAAACAGTGGAAGCTGGAACTGGTACAGTGACAACTCCTTACGATAAAAAAGGTCTTGCTTACGATACAGATGGTAAAGATTACCGTGAATCAACAGTTGCTAAAACTGGGGATGCTGTTACTGAAGCTACTGGTAAGAAAGATACTGTAGAAGCCAACAACAAAGTTTACGAGTATGTTCGATCTGAAGTCGAAAACGCAGATAAACTGACTTATGACAAAACGAAATTCAACGATATTGAAGCCAGAGTTTCTCCAGAAGGAATGCATAACAAGCTAGGTGAGATTGACTACACTAAAACAAAAGGGAAGGTCTATCTAGTCGAAGAAACTGCAGATGGAAAATATGGTAAGTATGTTGTAGCAGAAAACGGAGTATCTAGTGATGAAGAAGCAGCTACTGCATGGAAAAATGGTCAAGCAGATGCTAAAGATTTCACGAAAGAAAATGTAACTCTTGAAGAAGGAGATACAGTTCTTGTTCTTGATAAAGATACGTACGCTATTGGAGCAGGTAAAGAAGTTAAGGTAACTAAAAAAGGTATTGTTACTTATGAAACTGTTAATTCACGTACAGATACGTACGTTTTAGCTAAAAATGACTACAATTCTTATCGTACAGAAGATTATTCTAATGATGTAGGCGACTATGCTAAGTATAGAAGACCAGGTGCGGATGGGATTTTTGGAACAGCTGATGATATTGTTGAAGCACCGCGCTCGAATCCAACCTATGGGTTTGCGGGAATTGAAAACTTCAATGGACCACATGTCTATAATCCAGAAACAAGAGAAGAATACGCTCCAGGAAAAATAGATGCAGCCCACTCTTCATTAAAAGATGTTTTGAAAAACTATGCCCTAGCTAATTACAAAGCCTTAGATTATTTAGAAAAAGTGGCTGTAGGAGAAGAGAACAAGGCGAAAGTCCAAGCAGCTAGAACACGTTTGGATAATCATCTGAAAGAATTAGAAGATAAAATCCAAGATGGAACGGTTGAAATCGGATTATTAGAAAAGAAATCTGGAACTACTGGAACTCTTGTAGAGCATGCTCCGCTTGATGATAATTTATTCCCACAAGAGACAAAGTTAAGTGAGTATTTAAAATTTTTACCTGATGCATTAGGTCGTTTAAGTTTCACAAATGTAACTTCAAAAACAGAGGATACAGCTGGAGTACATAAAAAAATCACAACAACAACAGAGTATTCTTTTGAACCAGAATATTCTGATGCTAATATTCAGGGACATAGTGAAGTTGTTACAGAGGAATATCCTATTTATAATGGCATACCTGAAGTAGATTTTACTGAAGATCCTAAGACAGAAGAAAAAACTACAAGCACAATACTCAAAAAAGGAACCATTACAATCTCTCAAGACGGTAAGATTACAGTATCAGGAGATAGCACAGTCGATGATGATTTTAATACAGCTGCCACATCAATTGGAAACAATAAATATATCATCGATCGTGAAGTAGGAACAAGAACGCAAGTAACGACAACCCCTACAACAGAGTACAATACAAAAGAAATCATCACACCAGTACGTGCTTACAAAGTAATGGGTGAAGCAAAACCAGTAGTTACACATTACTACAACTTGAAGATTACAAAAGAAGAAGCTGGAGAAGAAACAGCTACTAAACAAGGTAGTGTCGTTATCAAGTATGTAACAACTGATGGAAAACAATTAAAATCAGAAACTGACAAAGATAATGTAACGCTTGAAACAAAAACTATCGTAAGCCTATATTCTGGTGAAACAAAAGTAGATGAACGTACTGATGTTAAACCAGTTGAACAAAACTACGACACAACTCCAAAACAATATCCAACCTTAGTAGATGCGGATACTGGATTCACATACGAGTATGTAGGTCTAAAACAAGGTTCTCCAGCTGCTAGTGGTAAAGTCGTGGAAGGAACTACAGAAGTTGTTTACGAATACCGTCTAGTAAGTGAAGAAGAGAAAACCCCGTCTAAATCAGAAGTTACAAAAACAGGTTCTGTTGATGTAAAACACGTTGTGATTAACGAAGATGGAAGCCTAAAAACATTAAAAGAAACAGAAGTAGTGAAAAATAATGTTCCTCTAGAGTATGAAGACACTTATGTAACTTACTCAAAAGGTGTGAAAGTATCTGAACGTAAAGAAAAACGCACAGTTACAGAAACATATGACACTACTGATAAACAATACCCAACACTAAAAGACGAAGCTACAGGTTTAGTTTACAAATATGTAGGACCAACATCTGACTCAGCTTCAGCAACAGGGGACGTAACTGAAGGTGAAAAACACGTTATCTACAGCTATACTCTAGATAAACAAGAAGAAACAACACCAACAGTAACTGACACGAAAGGTTCAGTAGTTGTTAAATATGTAGATGCTGACGGCAATGAAATCAAAGATCCAGAAAATGTAGTGACGGATGCGGTTGTAAAAACAACGAAAACGTACGCTACTAAATCAGGTGATGTTGTACTATCAACACGTGACGAAGTAACAGAAAATGATGTAAATTACAATGCTGCTGAGAAAAAAGTTGATACAATCAATAAAGATGGTAAGAAATATGTCTTCCGTGGAGTGTATGAAGTTTCTGATAAGTATAACAACGTATTAGAAGAAACAGGTAAGGTGAAAGAAGGAACTACGACTGTCGTTTACCAATACGACTACTTAATTCCAGTAGATCCAACTAAACCAAATGAAGGAGAAAGCACTCCTCCAAAACCAGAAGATAAGATTCCTAATGATCCACAAAACCGTTCATACAAAGATTTAGGTCTATTGAAAGAAGTGAAACGTAACATCACTTATGTTTACGAAAATGGACCAAAAGCAGGCCAAGAAGCAAGCGCACCTGTTAACCAAAATGCACGCTTCACAAGAACTGCAGAAATTAACAGCAGAACTGGTGAAGTGGTCTACACAAGCGAGTGGACTCCAGAACAAAAACTTGCAGAAGTAGCATCGCCAAAAATCGATAAATATGCCGTTGATAAAGAAAAAGTAGCAGAGTTACCTGTAACACATGAATCTGCAGACAGTAGCGAAATTGTTAAATACCGTGAAAATCCTGAAGTTATCGAACATGCTAATGGTAAGAAATACAAATACAGTGGTGTATATGAAGTTTCTGATAAATACAACAATGTGTTAGAAGAAACAGGTAAGGTAAAAGAAGGAACTACGACAGTTGTATACCAATATGACTACATTATTCCAGTAGATCCAACTAAACCTAACGATGGTGATCAAAATCCTCCAAAACCAGAGGATAAAATCCCTAACGATCCAAAAGGTCGCACATACAAAGATCTAGGTCTACTAACAGAAGTGAAGCGTAACATTACTTATGTTTATGAAAATGGACCAAAAGCAGGACAAGAAGCAAGTGCGCCAGTTGAACAAACTGCACGCTTCACAAGAACTGCAGAAATTAACAGTAGAACTGGTGAAGTAGTATACACAAGCGAGTGGACTAAAGAACAAAAACTTGCTGAAGTAGTATCGCCAGAAATCGATAAATATGCAGTTGATAAAGAAAAAGTAGCAGAGTTACCTGTAACACATGAATCTGCAGACAGTAGCGAAATTGTTAAATACCGTGAAAATCCTGAAGTTATCGAACATAACTGTTAAAGATAATGTAGTAGTAGAAAAAGCTGCGACAAAAGTCTATGCAGATCGTGAAGAAACAACATATACAGCTACAAATGAAGAATACAGCACTGTAGAAAGCCGTAAAGATGTTATCGAAACCAACGGTAAGAAATATGTCTTCCGTGGAGTATATGAAGTTTCTGATAAATACAACAACGTTTTAGAAGAAACTGGTAAGGTGAAAGAAGGAACTACAACAGTTGTTTATCAATATGATGAAATCATTCCAATAGATCCAACGAAACCTAACAATGGAGAACAAAATCCTCCAAAACCAGAGGATAAAATTCCTAACGATCCAAAAGGTCGTACTTACAAAGACCTAGGTCTACTAACAGAAGTGAAGCGTAACATTACTTATGTTTATGAGAACGGACCAAAAGCAGGTCAGGAAGCAAGTGCGCCAGTTGAACAAACTGCTCGCTTTACAAGAACTGCAGAAATCAACAGTAGAACAGGTGAAGTGGTCTACACTACAGATTGGACTCCAACGCAAAAACTTGCTGAAGTAGTATCACCAGAAATCGATAAATATGCGGCTGATAAAGAAAAAGTAGCAGAGTTACCTGTAACATATGAATCTGCAGATTCATCAGAAGTAGTTAAATATAAAATTGTTGATGAGCCTAAGCCGGAGCCAAAACCAGAGCCAGAACCAAAACCGGAGCCTAAGCCGGAACCTAAGCCAGAGCCAAAACCTCAGCCAACTCCGACTCCAACTCCAGAGCCAAATCCAGCTCCTGCACCTACACCACAACCAACTCCAACACCTCAACGAAACGAGACTCCAAAACCACCTGTACCTGTGGCTGACGATTCGGGAACACCGGCAGTTCCGAATAAACCAGTACCTTCAAATTACAATCCGGATGGGAACACTTATCCAGCTCCATCAACTGAGGTAACTCAATTGCCAAATACTGGTACGGAATCGAACGCAGCCTTGGCAGCATTCGGATTTGTTGGAATTTTGAGTGGTCTAAGTATCGTTCTTCGTAAGAAGGATAATGAGTAAAATTTTAATGAGTTTCTAGTTATAGATTGCTAGACCTCTTGAGTGAGGTAAAGTATGTATTTGGAGAAGGCTTAGGCCTTCTCCATTTTATATATAATTTGAATAAAAAAGTGTTGTGTCTTCTACAATAGATTCAGATGATGGGCGACTTATGATGGAAATGCCAAGGAATTTCAATAGATGATAATATGGAAGAGTTCAAGAATGAAACTGGTTTTCACGTTTTTTCTTGACTCTTTTTTTGGTTGTGATATAATTAACCAGTAAATAATTTCAAAGAATAGTATTTTTCTCTTAAAAAAAGAGAAATCCAAAAGGAAAGGAGTCAGATATGAGACAGCTAGCTAAGGATATCGATGCTTTTTTGAATGAGGTGATTTTGCAGGCAGAAAATCAGCATGAAATCCTAATAGGTCATTGTACTAGCGAGGTGGCCCTGACCAATACCCAGGAGCACATTCTCATGCTCTTGTCAGAGGAATCTTTAACAAATTCAGAATTGGCGCGTCGCCTCAATGTCAGTCAGGCAGCAGTTACCAAGGCCATTAAGTCTTTGGTCAAGGAAGGGATGTTGGAAACATCTAAAGATCCGAAGGATGCGCGTGTGATTTTTTATCAATTGACTGATTTGGCTCGCCCAATTGCTGAGGAGCACCACCATCACCATGAGCATACACTTTTAACCTATGAACAAGTGGCGACTCAGTTTACTCCAAATGAACAAAAAGTGATCCAGCGGTTTTTGACTGCTTTAGTAGGAGAAATCAAATAATGA
>QWCR01000472.1_pt1 | contig 10507 bp, 9 predicted proteins | sample 1972581 | NCBI WGS metagenome assembly QWCR01 (sample SAMN09866703, study PRJNA288562) | Human oral metagenome isolate pre4_saliva, whole genome shotgun sequencing... | isolation source: mouth | host: Homo sapiens | place: USA: California
ATGGGGTGAGTAGTGGGGATCGAACCCACGCGTAACGGAGCCACAATCCGCCGTGTTAACCGCTTCACCATACCCACCACCTTGTAGGTATCGAAGACACTGTCTTCGTAACAAAGAGAATTATATCTGTTTTAGAAGTTTGTGTCAATAACTTTTTCTAATTTCATTGAACTTTCAGTTTTGAAATTAACAAGCTATATACTTCTAATATAAAACTCTTTCACATCCTAATAAAAAGGAAGTACCACCGTTAAAATGTATCTTAACGAATGGTGCTTCCCTATTATACATATAAATTATTTATTTGGCAAATAGTTTTTTACAAAATTTGGTAACGCAAACGCAGCCTTTTGAATATCCTTGTTATAGTACTTAGTTTCAAAGTTTTGTTCACGATTTGGTTCCCATGTTAATGGGTCGTATTTTTTAGATCCAACCGTAAAGCAATGCATCCCGGCCGGATAGATTGGAATGTATGCGGTGTACAAACGAGCGATTGGAAAATGATTGTTTACATAACCAAACACCTTCTCAACGAGCGGTTGATGAAGCATAGGAGATTCGGTTTGTTGTACAAATAGACCATCTGCTTTTAGAGCTTTCAACGTATTCTTATAAAACTCTTCCGTAAATAATCCTTCACCAGGACCAATTGGATCAGAGCAATCTACAATAATAACGTCATAGTAATCTTCAGCCTCTGCCATAAAGCCAATACCGTCACCAATTTTTACTGTTAACTTAGGATTGTTTTCAATCATAGCCTTAGAGATAGTAGGTAGGTATTGTTTTGCCAATTCTACAACTTTACCATCAATCTCAACCATAGTAACTTCTTTAACGCAATCATGGCGTACGCATTCTCTAGCTACACCGCCATCACCGCCACCGATAATCAATACCCGTTCTGGATTTGGATGCAAAAACAATGGTACATGAGCAATCATTTCATGGTAGATAAACTCCTCCCGTTCAGACGTTTGGAATACACCATCTAATGCAAGCATCATGCCATATTCTTTAGACTTAAATACTTCAATTTTTTGAAATTCAGATTCACCAGAATAAAGTACCTCTTCTGCTTCAGCACTGAGACGTAAATGAGGCGTTTGCTCTTCTGTAATCCATTGACTCATAATAACCTCCTATATAGGTAGAGCGATAGCTTTCACCATCGCTCTCATAATACTAATATTATTTCTTAGTTATATAACAGAATCCACCGCCAAGGATGGTATCTTTCAACCAATGAACTAGTGAAAAATCACGGATTTCCCCTTCATCAAAAATACCGCAACGAATATCATCACCATCCATGAACATCTTATAAATAGGCACCCAATGCCATGTATAGAGCGCAGGTTCTTTACCTTTATGACGATTTAAGAACGCTACAGGAACATCCTGTGATAATGCATCGTGAATAAACTGCGCCGCCGCCTCTACTTCTACGCGGGATGCAGAAAAGGGCGACACATTAAGCATGTGTACCTCATAAGGCAAATTCTTATCATCAAACAAACGACTAAGGCCGCGTTCCATCCATTGCGTTTTATAAACGCCACCACCAAATCTTGGTTTTACATAGTTCCACACGACATTCATACGTTCTAATGCTAATGTATGATTCGCCGTAGTAGACACATCTAATAGGCCATCTCGAAATTCAGAATAACTCAATACCTGTGTAGCTGATGTAGGGCCACAACCAGACAAACGTTGCCATTCATCATCAAACCATTCTTGATCATAGCCGTGTGATATAGTCCCATTTACATCGATATCAAGCCACTCCGGATGTTTAACAGATACATCATTCATGAGATTAACCTTCGATTACTTCCACTGTTTCCATGATATCGCCTTGATGGATACCATCAACTACATCCATGCCTTCGATTACTTTACCAAACACAGTATGTACACCATCTAAATGAGGTTGTGGTTCGTATACGATAAAGAATTGGCTACCGCCAGTATTAGGACCACGGTGAGCCATAGACAACGCACCGCGTTCGTGTTTATGAGGATTGCCAATCAATTCGTCTTTAATTGTGTAACCAGGACCGCCTGTACCATTGCCATTAGGGCAACCACCTTGCGCTACGAATCCAGGAATTACACGATGGAATGTCAATCCATTATAGAAACCTTTATTAATAAGGTCGATAAAGTTTTGTACTGTGCCAGGTGCTTCTTTGTCAAATAATTCAATTACAATGTCTCCACCTTTTGCCATATGGATTTTTGCTTGTTTCATTGTTCAGGTACCTCCAAAATTGTACGCAACACATGTGCTGCTAATATAAAACCTGCCACTGGTGGCACAAAACTACATGTTCCTGGGCTCGTTGCTTCGCCGCGGAACTGTGGTTTTGTCGGTTTTTCTGTAGAAAATAAAACTAATTGTTTTTTTATACCCCGTTTCTTAAGTTCCCGGCGCATAACGCGTGCCAACGGGCATGTATGAGACTTATTGACATCTGCAATCATAAGTTTCTCTGGGTAAAAGCGATTACCGCCACCCATACAGGAAATAACGGGGATGCTTTCACGTTGACAAACCTCGATAATATTGAGTTTTGCCGTTACCATATCAATGGCATCGATCACATAATCAACGTTCAAGCTTTGAATAAATCCAGGATATTTCTCCTCAGTATACATAATGTCGTGAGTTTCTATCACTACATCAGGATTAATGGAAAGAGCTCGCGCCTTTGCAACCTCAACCTTACGTTCTCCAATGGTATCGTGTGTCGTAATCATTTGACGATTCAAATTGCTAGGTGCAATGGAATCACCATCAATAATAACGATGCGCCCTACACCAGCACGTACTAGAGCCTCGAGAGCCCCACCGCCGACACCACCAACACCAAAGAGCGCAATAGATGTATCCTTTAATGTTTGGATTTTATCAGGACCAACCAACCACTCCAAACGAGTTAACATATATTCCATTAATATTTACCCGCCGGAATGATTTCTGTCCAATATCCATCAGGATCAGCGATAAAATAAATACCCATGTCGGCATTTTCATAGGCTACAACACCCATCTCTTTATGTTTTTTTAGAGCTGCTTCGTAGTCATCTACATAAAATGCCAAGTGGAATTCATTATCCCCTAAATTATAAGGGCGATCCCAATCGCGCAACCATGTAAGTTCTAATTCATGTGCCGTATATGGACTTTTTAAATATACAAGGGTAAAAGCACCGCTTGGGTCTTCCAAGCGACGAGATTCCTCAAGTAATAAAGCCTCTTTATAGAAGGCTAAACTCTTATCAAGATCCTTAACATTTATATTATTATGAGCAAATGAAAACTTCATAGGACCTCCTTATGTAAATACAGTATGTTTTTGTAGGAATTATCCTCTTTTAATAGTATCACATTTTGTAAATGTATAGCTAGTTAATCACAAATTTTGCCGTACTGCCATCATCACCACGTGTGACCTCTAAATGAGCAGGTATACGAGTTTTCAATTCCGGTACATGAGAAATCATACCGATGAGGCGCCCCGATGATTGTAGTTGTACCAATGTTTCCATAGCGAGCTCCAATGTATCAGGGTCAAGTGTACCAAACCCTTCATCAATGAACATCGTATCCATATGAATACCACCGGCATAACTTTGAATTACGTCGGCAAGACCTAAGGCAAGTGCCATAGAAGCCAAGAATGTTTCTCCCCCAGACAAGGTATTCGCAGGTCTAGATTGTCCTGTGAAAGCATCCATTACGGCCAAATCAAGGCCTTGCTTCCCACGGCCGCCACCGGTATAGTCTGAACGCTCCAAAGAGTAACGGCTACGGCTCATCTTTTGAAGACGTAAATTGGCTGCATAAACAACCTCATCTAAAATGGCCCCCAATACATAGCGCTCAAAGGTGACATTTTTAAAACCTTGTTCCCCCCCATTAGCAAGATCATTCAATCGACTTAAGAAGGCTACCTTCTCTCTAGCCTCACCCATAGCCGATTCAATTTCCTCTAGTGAAGCAAGTGTAGTTTCTATATGCTGTGTTTCTTTATCCCAAGCCGCTAAATGGCCCACCAATGTATCACGACGTTCTACCGCTGCATCATATACTTCATCCGAAACAGTATCGCTAGGTTTAACCACAGTCTCCGTAGTCTTTAGTGCCGCATCATATACAGCTTGTGCTGTACTAAAGGCCTCTTCCAAGTCATATAACTTAGATTTAAAATCCTCTAACGCATTAAAGTCACTCAATGCTTCTACAAAATCAATTTCACTTAACGATATAGATTGCAATGACTGTATATATTCCCCATGGAGCGAATCTAGATTCTTTTGTTCTTCTTTTACTTGAGCAGATAAGATTTCTAGTCGACCTCGTTTAGCACTTAGCTGCCCTCGAGCCTCCTCTAATTGTTTTGTGGTCACTGTTAACTGCGCATCATACTCTTTAATTTCTGATGCTAAGAATGTCACTTGTTTACGCCACAACTCTATATCCGTAGTAGGCAACGACTCTGATAAGGAATCTATTTTTGCTTGTACAGAACTGATACTAATCTCTAGTTCATGCAATGCTTTAAGCAACTCATTATGTGCAAGTTCTGATTTAGCCAACGTATCCTTAGCGGTGCTTAACCTACGCTCCGCATCAGAAATAGTCTTACCTAGCTGTTCAGATTCACCACGTAACGTTTTGAATCGTTCCATTTGAGATAACAGAACTTGTTGAAGCGATGCAAAGTTTTCCTTAGAAAAACCATCTATAGAGGACTGAAGAATCGAAACTTGTGCGTCCATATGGTTAGATAATTCATGCATCCGCCCCACTAACGCATCCCTTTGACCAACTTCATTCGCTTGTTGTTGTAACGCTTTATCACGAATACCTCGAGCAGCTTCAACCTCATCCTTAGTAGGATATAATTCTGGCTTAGTTGCTAAATGAGGATGTTCTGTAGATCCACATACTGGGCAAGGCTCATCTTCTTTCACGAAAGGAACCAGTTCATACGCGCGCCCTTCTTGCATTAAATGCTCTAGCCGCTCTAAATGTACCTTCGCCTCTTTCACTGTTTTATCAAGAGCTGCTAAGGTCTCATCCTTAATGTCGATTTCTTTTTGAACCTGACTAATTTCTTCTACCAACTCAGAATATCTGTGCACATGATTAAGCTGTTCTTGAATAACAGGAACCTGCTCCAGTAGTGTACTATTCTCTTGAAAGCGTTTACGTAAACCCTCAACATCTACTTCTATCTGTTTGATGAGCTGGCGTTGTATCTCTAGGTCCGCTTCACTTTTTTTACTATCCAATTGTTTTACATTACCACGTAGTGTAGACATCTTTTTTTTCAACAATCCTAACTCATCAAACTTTTCAGACTGTTGTTGGAGTTGAGCCAAAGTAGTCCTCTTAGATTGTATCGTCTCAGCTTGAGATGCTAACGCTTCATGAACCTCTATACAGTTAGTCTCATGTTGAGTAGCAGTGTCCACACTTTTTTCTGCATCGGACAGTGCCCGTTCTAATGTTGTTAAACTAGACTGTTTATCAATATATTGTTGATACAATGCATGAACTGGAGATAAGGAATTGAGGAATTGAACCTTTTCACTCAATTGTGTGCGTTCAGGTTCTTTAGCTTTCACCAAATCTAATCGAGATGTAGCCTGTGCTAGAGATTGTTGCGCTTGATTATATAGGGCCCATTCCTTACGCAAGGCATTAAATTGTTCTACCTCATTAACCGCCCTATCTCGTTCTACTACAAGTACATCACGATGTGGTACTCGATTAGATAATAGTTCACGTACATGTTCGACAGTTAGCACTGTAGTCTCTTCATCGTGAGGAATAGACTGTATCAACGCCGTTTGTTTCATCAAATTTTCTTCAATTCCAGCTTTTTCGTCATCATAAGCTGATTTAAGAGCCTCTTGTAGTTTACGATATAACTCTGTTCTAAAGAGCGTATGCAGTAATTCCTCCCGTTCATTTGTAGAGGCGACAAGGAGTTTTCTGAATTCCCCTTGTGGCAATAGAACCACTTGTAAAAATTGATCTTTACGAAAACCTATGATGCGTTGAATTGTATCGCGAATGGCAGCCGCAGAGGTAGCAATGACCTTCCACTCACCATCTTTCATTTCGTATACAGTAGTGCTAGCGTTCTGTTCCCGCATACCGGTGCCACGTTTTTTGGCTACCATTTGTTTTGGTAGTCTTTCAACACGATATTGAGCATCTCCGATGGCAAAGGAAAAATCTACACGCGTCATGCGCTCAGATTCCGCAAAATCGCTGCGGATAGCATCGGTTTTCCGCACTTCTCCACTTGGCTCGCCATACAAGGCATATACCATGGCGTCTAAAATGGATGTTTTTCCTGCTCCTGTAGGACCGGAGATGAGGAACATAGAATGATTCTCTAATTCGCTAAAGTCCAAGGTAACCGAATCTCGATATGGACCAAAGGCTTCTATAGTTAAAGATATAGGCTTCATCTAGTCCTCCTTTAAAATTCGATCCCATACAGAGTTGATATATTGTTGCTCACGCTCTGTTAAGGGGTTCTTCCACACGGTTTCAGCAAACTGATTAAATAATTCACGCTCGTTTAACTCTTTAAATACGGCATCCCCCATATCTGCCACAGGTGTTGCTACTCGTCCTACTAATTCAATGGTCATACATCGATGATAGACCTGACGCAACTTAGCCATGCCATCCATAATAGGCATCGTATCTAGGAGGCGTGCCTGCACGTAATCATCCTTATGTTTCGTTTGGAGGGCTGTATTATTTAAAAGATCCTCAAAATAACCTTCCAAGATGACTACATCCCGCTTCGCCTCTACAGGAATAGTACTAATATCTATGTTACCCTTTGTATCCATATCAATAATGGTAAAAGATTTCTTCTGCCCATGTTCATCAAAGGAATACTTCAATGGCGATCCGCTATAGCGAATATGGTCTGCCCCCATCCGTTGCGGTCCATGTAAATGTCCAAGAGCTGTATAGTGAAAGTTTTTAAAAACGTGAGGGCTCACCTGTTCACTACCACCTACAGACAAGGTTCGTTCCGAACCACCTACTTCGCCCCCCATTACAAAGGCGTGGCTAATGGCAATACTACGCATCTGTTTTGGCACTTGTTTATATAGATAATCACTCCAGGCCTGATACATTTGGTCATAATTGTGTAAATTAAGTGCGACCGCTTCTTGATCCTTATCATCTACATAGGAAAATAAAGTATCATCAGTCATATCCGTATCAACTGGTTTTGATTCACTGGAGTTCAGTCCCAAAGCGTCACCTATACGACGAGGTTCGCTAAACGGCATAGGACAAATGGCTACCCTACCATCAAAGCCTTCAAATTCAAAGGGTTGTAATGCATGATGAAGGGAGCCCCAAATATGAATGCCCGATTCACTTAGCATAGACCGTCCCACTTCAAGGCGTTCCGCTCCATCGTGGTTTCCACTCACTACAAATAGAGGAACCTTATAATCCATAGCGAGACGAGTAATGATAGAGTCCCATAATTCAATAGCTTCAATGGGTGGTACCGCCCTATCAAATACATCCCCTGCCAGCAAGATGCCATCGATTTTTTCTTCTTTCAAAATAGTAAAGAACTGATGTTCCAATACATAAGCTTGGTCATCTGTTAAGTACTGACCATAAAAAATACGACCTAAATGCCAATCCGCAGTATGTAAAAAACGCATTTCATCCCCCTTTCCAGTTCTCCCTATACCTTATATATATTTAGTTTATACAAATTATTATATAGCTAAATTTATTTTGCTTGATTATTGATTATCTACGATAGAGCGCAACATAGCAATTTCTTTTGCATAGCCCTCTAATTCATTTGGCGTTTCCAAATAAAACGGCAAGCTCGTCAATTTAGGATGTGTCACAATACGAGCAATTGCATCGATACCGATATGACCTTCTCCAATTTTTTCATGACGGTCTTTATGTGCCCCCATAGGATTTTTTGAATCATTCAAGTGAATAGCTTTCAAACGGTCGAGCCCAACAATACGATCGAACTCGTCGATGACACCATCTAAATTATTAACGATGTCATAACCACCTTCGTGAATATGGCAAGTATCTACGCAAACACCCACGTACTCTTTTAATTTTACACCGTCAATAATACGAGCAATTTCTTCAAAACGAGAGCCAATTTCCGTCCCCTTACCAGCCATAACCTCTAAAAGAACCGTTGTTTTCATGCCTGGAAATAAGATTTCATTCAAGCACTCTACGATGTATTCGATGCCTTGGTCAACACCTTGCTTTACATGACTGCCGGGATGAAAGTTATACATCTGGCCTGGTAAATATTCCATGCGTTCTAAGTCTTCTGTCATGGCTTGTTTTGCAAAAGCGCGCAAATCTTCCTTAGCTGCACACGGATTATACGTGTAAGGTGCATGGGCTAACAAGGTACCAAAGTTATGTTCTTTCATATACGCACTAAGGCTATTCATATCCTCCACATCGAGAGCACGCATGCTACCACCGCGCGGATTGCGCGTAAAGTATTGGAATGTATTGCCCCCAATTTTGGTAGCTTCCTTTCCCATATGTAAATACCCTTTTGATATTGATAGATGTGAACCTATAATAAACATTAAATTTCCTTTCCACTCTATTTTTACTCAAAAACCCCCTGCATCTTATACGCAGGGGGAGTCTGTTAGTGACTTTCTTTTTTTGCACATTCTGGGCATACGCCTTCGAATGTAATTTGTTGTCCTGTAATTTGATAAGCACTAGCTTTTCCAGCAATATCAGCAATAGCATGTAGATCGACATTCATCATATCTTCTACCTTGTTACAACGAACACAGCGAATATGTGCATGAGCTGTTGTATCCCAATCGTAATGTGCGCGTTCATCGCCCACTTCCAATACCTTAACAAGGCCAATTTTTTCAAAAATCTCCATTGTTTTGTATACAGTTGCTAAACTCATGCTTGGATGTGTAGGACGCAAGCTATGATAAATCATCTCTGCTGTTGGGTGATTGTGATGACCACGCAAAGCATCATAAATTGCAATTCGTTGAGGGGTTACCTTAAACCCTTCGCTTCGCAAAATTTGTGCGATATCCATAATAATCTACCTTTCTCCACTTGGAAACATATCGGTACTCTATCGTCCATTTTCAAACAATAATTATTATTTATTGTACCATTCTAGTAGATTTTAAGCAATAAAAAACGTGGATTTATACAATCCACGTTTTCATAACTTATGTTCAATAGCAATCCTACTATGAATATACATTAAACAAAGTTCATACCATATTAGTCTTTAAAGTATGGTTTAAAACCTTCGCTTTGATGACGAGGTTTACGATCGGCTCTAGGACGGTCGCTACGACGATCATCACGACGACGGCTATCACGGCGGTCACCTTTGCGATCATCACGACTGCGGCGCGGACGGTCATCACGACGACGATCACCATCGCGGCGGCGGTCTCCATCACGGCGACGACGATCACCACGACCACCTTCACGGCGACGACGCACGCGTAAAGGCTTTTCTTCTGTAATATTTACAGGTGTTGTATCCGGTTCTTTCGTAAGCAACTTAAGTGCTGCCGCAATCAATGTAACGGAATCAGTATCATTCAACAACTCTTCTGCATTCACCTTAAATGGTGCCAACTCTTCTGTATTGCCAGCCATTTCAATTAAGCTTTCAACAGCAAGACGTTGTTGACCTTCCAAAACTTCGCCCAAAGATGGAGCACGACGTTTCGCAATTTTACGTTTTGTTAAACGTTCAATAGCATGAAGGTGTTCAATTTCACGAGGGATAACAAATGTATATGCTTCGCCTGCCTTACCTGCACGACCTGTACGACCTACACGGTGCGTATAGCTTTCAGGATCTTGTGGCAAATCATAGTTATATACATGAGATACGCCGGAAATATCAAGACCACGAGCAGCCACATCAGTAGCTACAAGGATATCAATTGTACCTTCTCGGAATTGACGAATTACACTATCACGTTTTTGTTGTGATAAATCACCATGGATACCTTCCGCCATATAGCCACGTTTTTTAAGAGCTTCTGTTACTTCATCAACACGACGTTTCGTACGTGTAAAGATGATAGCCAACTCTGGCGCTTGTAAGTCGAACAAACGGCACAACACGTCAAATTTTTGACGATCTTGTACTTCGATATAGTATTGTTCGATAAGATCCATCGTTACTTGCGTAGGTTTCATACGAATCAACGTTGGCTCTGTAAGGTATGTTTCTGCTAACTCGCGAATAGCCTTAGGCATTGTTGCAGAGAATAGCAATGTTTGGTGATCTTCTGGGATAGCCCCTAAAATTTTGTTGATGTCATCTACAAAGCCCATGTTTAACATTTCATCAGCTTCGTCAAGAACGACAATCTTAACGTCTTCAAATTTAATAGAACCGCGGTCCATATGGTCCATCAATCGGCCTGG
>QWCR01000480.1_pt1 | contig 10407 bp, 8 predicted proteins | sample 1972581 | NCBI WGS metagenome assembly QWCR01 (sample SAMN09866703, study PRJNA288562) | Human oral metagenome isolate pre4_saliva, whole genome shotgun sequencing... | isolation source: mouth | host: Homo sapiens | place: USA: California
TTGTATTGTTGGAAAACATATTTCCAAAGCTATCGGTAATGATGTATTTAGAATTTATCATTGGGAAACTTGAGATGAAATCATTCTCATTTACGAAAGTAATAGTATAGGCCTTAACTCGTTGGTTTTGAAGTAGTGGTTTGATAAAGAGTGTGTAATGTTGCTTATCTGAAGAGAGTGCAATTTTTTCTGTAACTTTATCTTGAGAAGGATTTTGAATGAGCAGTTTTAGATAGTAGGGAGATAAAATACTTTCTTGATGATTTCGATTGGTACTAAATAGTAATTCACCTGTATCACTTAGGATAATGAGGTCAGAACTAAGTTTTAATTTAGCTTTTGTCTCGTAAAATAAGCTAAAAACTTCTCTCTCTGTGTGTTTGCCATCCAAAAATCCAGGAATCATTTTATAGTTCATAGTAGTCAGGAGCTCATTATTTGCTTCTTTCATCTCTTGAACTTGTTTGACAATCTGTCTCGTGTCTTTGGAGAGTTGTTGCTTTTGTAAAAAATAGGAAAAACCAAAAAGTAAAATGAGTAGTAAAAGAGAGGTCACAAAGGCTGCGATAGAGCTTCTATGGAGAATTTCTTTTTGGAGAGATTTTTTAAAGGAATGAGACATCTGCTACCTCCTTGGAAGGGTTTTCTGTTATAAGTATAGCAGTTTAAAAATTCTAGAGCAAGGTAAAATAGAAAAGGTCTAACCAAAATTTTTTAGCTAAACCTTTTGAAAAGTTAAGTATGTATTATAGATGCTTGTTATATGCAAATAGCTAGAGCAGTTCAAGGAGATAAACTAGAAATAACAATTAATATGATGGTTCAGAAATACCTTTTGATAATCAATAAGATCTTCGGGATGAAGTGCGTTGACTCCATCCATTTCATATTTCCGATTTAATAAACGATATTTGTTTTCACCAAATTGATGAAAAGGGAGTAGTTGAACTTGGTCGATATTTAATGAGTTAAATAGAGTAGCGAATTCTTCTGCATCCTCTAAACTATTGTTAAAATCAGGAATAACCGGGATTCTTAAAACGATAGTTTTATGTTGAGAAAAAGCATAATGAATGTTTTTAATAATCATTTGATTAAAAACCCCAGTCACTTTTTTATGTTTTATAGAATTATAATGTTTTAGGTCTGTGTAGATAAAATCTACATATTGGATTAAATCAATAAATTTTTCATGATCAACAAAGGCAGTGGTTTCAATTGCAGTATGTATGTGATGCTCTTTGGCTGATTTTAAGATAGCTTTAGCAAATTCAAACTGAGCAAATATTTCACCTCCAGATAAAGTTAACCCCCCACCGGATTCTTCGTAAAATTCCTTGTCTTTCAATACTTCTGTAATAATTTCTTCTACAGTTTTTTCTTCACCTACTAAAGTGAATTTTTCTCGTTGAGCATCTTTCATTTTTTCAGGTTTCATTCTTTGAGATTCAGGATTAGAACACCATGGACAGCGCAGAGGACATCCTTTTAAAAAAACAGTTGTACGAATACCCGGACCGTCATGAATTGAAAAGTGTTGAATATTAAAAATAATTCCTTTAGATATTTCCATAAGAGTTCCTCCTCTTTATAATTCTATCCTATCACAAAAACGAAAGAAAAACAATTACGAACGAAAGTTTAATTTGTTGTTTTTTGCTTTTTATTTTGGTAGAATAAAACGGAGGTGTAAAATGAAAAGATTGGAACAAATTATTAAATTAGTATCAGAATATGAAAAGATTGATGTTAATACATTATCGGAAAAATTAAATGTATCGAAAGTAACGATTAGAAAAGATTTAGATAAATTAGAGTCAAAAGGCTTATTACACAGAGAGCATGGATATGCTGTGTTAAATAGTGGAGATGACTTAAATGTACGCTTGTCAATTAATTATGAAATTAAGAGAAAAATTGTTCAAGAAGCAGTAAAATTGGTATCAGATAATGAAACAATAATGATAGAATCTGGTTCAACCTGTGCTTTACTTGCTGAGGAAATTTGCAAGCAAAAAAGAAATGTCACTATTGTAACAAATTCATTTTTTATAGCAAATTTTGTAAGAGGTTATGATTCATGTCGTGTTATTGTTCTTGGTGGAGAGTTTCAGAAAGATTCACAGGTTACCGTAGGACCTTTATTAAAAGAAATGATACAGACTTTTCATGTGCGTCAAGCTTTTGTTGGGACAGATGGCTACGATAAAGAGATGGGCTTTACAGGAAAAGATTTAATGCGCAGTGAGGTAGTTCAATATATTTCAGCAGCGTCGGATAAAGTCATTGTGCTAACTGACTCAAGTAAATTTGATAAAAGGGGTACAGTAAGAAGATTTGCTTTAAGTCAAGTCTATGAAGTAATAACAGACGAAAAACTTTCTAAACAAAATATAGCTACATTAGAAAATGCTGGGATAATGGTTAAGGTAGTTTCGTAAGAGGTTAAGTGTATGAATCAAGATAGGAATAAACTGCTCTCTAAAATTGCTTATCTGTATTATATTGAAAACTTAAATCAGTCACAAATAGCAGCAAAATTAGGAATTTATAGAACCTCTATTAGTAGAATGTTAACAGAAGCAAGGAATGCAGGAATTGTTAAAATTGAAATAGAGAATTTTGATACTAATATGTTTAAGTTGGAAAATTATGTAAAAGAAAAATATGGTCTGGAAAGTTTAGAAATTATTCCAAATGAATTTGATGATAATCCAACAATTTTATCTGAAAGAATTTCTCAAGTTGCAGCAGGTGTCCTTAGGAATTTAATTGATGATAATATGAAAATTGGCTTTTCTTGGGGGAAAAGTTTAAGTAATTTAGTAGATTTAATCCACAGCAAAAGTGTCCGAAATGTTCACTTCTATCCTCTAGCAGGTGGTCCTAGTCACATACACGCTAAATACCATGTTAATACACTGATTTATGAAATGTCTAGAAAATTTCATGGAGAGTGTATATTTATAAATGCAACAATTGTGCAAGAAAATAAATTGTTAGCAGATGGTATTTTGCAATCAAGATATTTTGAAGATTTGAAAAAAAGTTGGAAAGATTTAGATATAGCTGTGGTCGGAATTGGTGATTTTAGTAATAAAGGAAAACATCAATGGTTAGACATGCTTACAGAGGATGATTTTAAAGAATTGACCAAAGTTAAAACTGTAGGAGAAATTTGTTGTCGATTTTTTGATTCAAAAGGTAAAGAAGTATATGAAAACTTACAGGAAAGAACGATAGCAATTTCTTTGGAAGATTTAAAAAATATTCCTCAAAGTTTAGCTGTTGCTTACGGTGATACGAAAGTATCTTCGATTCTTTCTGTCTTGCGTGCTAATTTAGTAAATCATCTGATTACAGATAAAAATACAATTTTAAAAGTTTTAGAAGAAGATGGTGATTTTTCTTTTCGAAATATTTTATGTGAGTGAAAATGATAGACTGATCAGTTTATCATTTTTTCTTTTTAGTCGATTGCACATTTGTGCTTATATAAATAAAAATAGTTTATTTGTTGATTTTTAGATTGACAAGTTTATTATGTAGTTGTATTCTATAGTTACAAAAGAAAATTTTAAAATTTCAAATGAAAAAAGCTTTTTACATAGTGAAATGAGGAGGAATTTATGGAAATTATTGTTCCAGATCAAATTATCATGGGTTTAATTTTATATGCTGGCGATGCGAAACAACATATTTATAAAGCGTTAGATTATATAAAAAACGGTACATGTGAACGATGTGAAGAAGAAATCCAGTTAGCTGATGCAGCCTTATTAGAAGCCCATAATCTACAAACAAAATTCTTGGCACAGGAAGCGTCTGGTACAAAGACAGAAATTACAGCTCTCTTTGTTCATTCACAAGATCATCTCATGACTAGTATGACGGAGATTAATTTAATCAAAGAAATTATTAGTTTGAGAAAAGAACTTGATAAAAAATAATACTAGAGTATTATCATTGTTATTAACATAGAGGAGGAAATTATAATGGTGAAGATTGGTTTGTTTTGTGCAGCAGGATTTTCTACTGGTATGCTTGTAAATAATATGAAAATTGCAGCGCAATCTATTGGAGTTGAGGCAGAAATAGAGGCGTTTTCTCAGTCTAAATTAGCGGATTATGCCCCAAATCTAGATGTTGCACTATTGGGGCCTCAAGTTGCTTATACATTAGATAAATCAAAAGAAATTTGTGATAAGTGTGATGTTCCGATAGCTGTTATTCCGATGATGGACTATGGTATGTTAGATGGGAAAAAAGTATTAGATTTGGCCCTATCTTTGATTAGTGGGTAAGAAAAGGAGTTTTATTATGGCAAAGATGGATGTTCAGAAAATCATTGCACCAATGATGAAATTTGTGAATATGCGTGGTATTATAGCTCTAAAAGATGGTATGTTGGCTATTTTACCATTAACAGTAGTTGGGAGTTTGTTCTTAATTATGGGGCAATTACCCTTTGAAGGATTGAATCAAAGTATTGCTAGTGTATTTGGGGCAGACTGGACAGAGCCTTTTATGCAAGTCTATTCAGGAACTTTTGCTATTATGGGTCTAATTTCTTGTTTTTCAATTGCCTATTCTTATGCTAAGAATAGCGGAGTAGAGGCATTGCCAGCTGGGGTTCTTTCTGTATCTGCATTCTTTATTTTACTAAGATCATCTTATATCCCTAAACAAGGTGAGGCGATTGGGGATGCTATTAGTAAAGTTTGGTTTGGAGGCCAAGGAATTATCGGTGCTATCATTATAGGTTTGGTAGTAGGAAGTATTTATACCTTCTTTATAAAGAGAAAAATTGTTATTAAGATGCCAGAACAAGTTCCACAAGCTATTGCCAAACAGTTTGAAGCAATGATTCCAGCATTTGTAATTTTCTTATCTTCTATGATTGTATATATTTTAGCGAAGTCATTGACTAATGGCGGAACATTTATTGAAATGATTTATTCTGTTATTCAAGTTCCATTGCAAGGTTTAACTGGATCTTTGTATGGTGCAATTGGAATTGCATTCTTTATATCATTTTTATGGTGGTTTGGTGTCCATGGACAATCGGTAGTAAATGGAGTAGTGACAGCTCTGCTTTTATCTAATCTTGATGCTAATAAAGCTATGTTAGCCTCCGGTAATCTATCATTAGAAAATGGTGCACATATTGTTACTCAACAATTTTTAGATTCATTTTTAATTCTATCTGGTTCAGGAATTACGTTTGGTCTTGTAGTTGCCATGCTTTTTGCAGCAAAATCTAAACAGTACCAAGCGTTAGGGAAAGTAGCAGCTTTTCCAGCAATATTTAACGTAAATGAGCCAGTTGTATTTGGATTTCCGATTGTCATGAATCCAGTTATGTTTGTACCTTTCATTCTTGTTCCTGTACTTGCAGCTGTTATAGTATATGGGGCTATTGCAACAGGTTTCATGCAGCCATTTTCAGGAGTTACCTTACCTTGGAGCACCCCAGCTATTATATCAGGATTTATGGTTGGTGGATGGCAAGGAGTTATTACTCAGCTGGTGATATTAGGGATGTCTACATTAGTTTATTTCCCATTCTTTAAAGTACAGGATCGTTTAGCGTATCAGAATGAAGTTTGATAAATGTAAAAAAACATTTGTGTATTATCATTAAACACACATTTGTGCTAAAAATTAGGGAGTTAAAGTTTTTCTAGTTAAAAGCTTGAAATTCTCTAAAAAATCAGGTATTATATTTTCGAAAGAAACAAAAATATTTTCGAAAGAAAGGTGCTTACGATGGTAAATACAGAAGTAGCAAGAACAACAATCAAGACAGAATATTTTGGCAGCCTTACTGAAAGGATGAACAAATATCGAGAAGATGTTTTAAATAAAAAACCTTATATTGATGCTGAGAGAGCAGTTCTAGCAACACGCGCTTATGATCGATATAAGGAACAACCTAATGTCCTAAAACGCGCCTATATGCTGAAAGAAATTTTGGAAAATATGACTATCTATATCGAAGAAGAATCTATGATTGCGGGAAATCAAGCTTCTTCCAATAAAGATGCTCCTATTTTTCCAGAATATACGCTAGAATTTGTTCTCAATGAGTTGGATCTTTTTGAAAAGCGTGATGGAGATGTTTTCTATATTACAGAAGAAACAAAAGAACAACTTAGAAGTATCGCTCCGTTTTGGGAAAATAATAATTTACGTGCTAGAGCTGGTGCCTTATTACCTGAAGAAGTGTCTGTTTATATGGAAACAGGATTCTTCGGTATGGAAGGTAAGATGAATTCTGGAGATGCTCACTTAGCAGTTAACTATCAGAAACTTTTGCAATTTGGCTTAAGAGGTTTTGAAGAGCGGGCTCGTAAAGCGAAAGCAGCGCTAGATTTAACAGATCCAGCAAGTATTGATAAATATCATTTTTACGACTCTATATTTATCGTAATCGATGCTATTAAAGTATATGCAAATCGCTTTGTTGCTCTTGCTAAAAATTTAGCCGAAAATGCAAATCCTAAACGTAAGAAAGAATTACTTGAGATTGCAGATATTTGCTCTAGAGTCCCATATGAACCGGCAACTACTTTTGCAGAAGCTATTCAATCAGTTTGGTTTATTCAATGTATTTTACAAATTGAATCTAATGGCCACTCTCTTTCATATGGCCGTTTTGATCAATATATGTATCCATATATGAAGGTTGATTTAGAAAGTGGTAAAGAAACAGAAGATAGCATTGTTGAACGTCTGACAAATCTTTGGATTAAGACAATTACAATTAATAAGGTCCGCAGTCAAGCACATACATTTTCTTCAGCAGGAAGTCCTTTATATCAAAATGTTACAATTGGTGGACAGACTCGAGATAAGAAGGATGCTGTTAACCCATTATCTTATTTGGTATTAAAATCAGTTGCACAAACCCATCTACCGCAACCTAATCTAACTGTACGTTACCATGCAGGTTTAGATGCTCGTTTCATGAATGAGTGTATCGAAGTGATGAAACTTGGTTTTGGTATGCCTGCATTTAATAATGATGAGATTATTATTCCTTCTTTTATTGCAAAAGGAGTATTGGAAGATGATGCTTATGATTACAGTGCCATTGGATGTGTTGAAACGGCAGTTCCAGGGAAATGGGGCTATCGTTGCACAGGTATGAGTTATATGAACTTCCCTAAGGTTCTACTTATCACGATGAATGATGGAATTGATCCGGCTTCGGGTAAACGGTTTGCACCAAGCTTTGGTCATTTTAAGGATATGAAGAACTTTTCTGAATTAGAAAATGCTTGGGATAAAACACTAAGATATTTGACACGAATGAGTGTTATTGTTGAAAATTCTATTGATTTATCATTGGAACGAGAAGTTCCTGATATTCTATGTTCAGCATTGACTGATGATTGTATTGGTCGTGGAAAACATCTTAAAGAAGGTGGAGCAGTATATGACTATATATCAGGTTTGCAAGTTGGAATTGCAAATTTGTCGGATTCATTAGCTGCAATTAAAAAATTGGTATTTGAGGAAGAACGTATAAGCCCAAGTCAGCTTTGGCATGCACTGGAAACAGATTATGCTGGAGAAGAAGGTAAGGTCATTCAAGAAATGTTGATTCATGATGCACCTAAGTACGGTAATGATGATGATTATGCTGATAAATTAGTTACTGCTGCTTATGATATTTATGTTGATGAAATTGCTAAATATCCTAATACACGTTATGGAAGAGGACCTATTGGCGGAATTCGTTATTCAGGAACATCTTCTATCTCAGCCAACGTAGGACAGGGAAGAGGAACATTAGCAACTCCAGATGGACGCAACGCGGGTACACCGTTAGCAGAGGGTTGTTCACCATCACATAATATGGATCAACACGGTCCTACATCTGTTTTAAAATCTGTTTCAAAATTACCAACAGATGAAATTGTAGGTGGGGTTCTCTTAAATCAGAAAGTAAATCCTCAAACGTTAGCCAAAGAAGAAGATAAATTAAAACTAATTGCTTTGTTACGAACATTCTTTAATCGTTTACATGGGTACCATATTCAATACAATGTTGTTTCCAGAGAGACCTTGATTGACGCTCAGAAACATCCTGAAAAACACAGAGATTTAATTGTTCGTGTTGCAGGATACTCTGCATTCTTCAATGTTCTTTCTAAGGCAACCCAAGATGATATTATAGGACGTACTGAGCATACTTTGTAAAATAAAGAGGTTCTTTTTATGGAATTTATGCTTGACACATTAAATTTAGATGAGATTAAAAAGTGGTCTGAAATTTTACCACTAGCTGGGGTAACTTCAAATCCCACTATTGCAAAAAGAGAGGGTTCGATTAATTTTTTTGAACGAATCAAAGATGTAAGAGAATTGATTGGCTCTACACCCTCTATTCATGTTCAGGTGATTTCTCAAGATTTTGAAGGTATCTTAAAAGATGCCCATGAAATTCGGAGACAAGCAGGAGATGATACATTTATCAAAGTACCTGTTACTCCAGCTGGATTACGTGCAATAAAGGTGCTAAAAAAAGAGGGTTACCATATCACTGCAACAGCTATTTATACAGTTATTCAGGGATTATTAGCTATCGAAGCAGGAGCGGATTACCTAGCTCCATATTATAATAGAATGGAAAATCTGAACATTGATTCAAATTCTGTCATTCGTCAATTAGCTCTTGCTATTGATAGACAGAACTCTCCTAGTAAGATTTTAGCTGCATCCTTTAAAAATGTAGCACAAGTAAATAATGCTTTAGCTGCAGGTGCGCATGCTGTTACAGCAGGAGCAGATGTTTTTGAATCAGCTTTCGCCATGCCATCTATCCAAAAGGCGGTTGATGATTTTTCTGACGATTGGTTTGTTATTCAAAATGGTCGTTCCATTTAGATAGAGAGGAAATACATATGAGAATTTTTGCTAGCCCTTCTAGATATATTCAAGGGGAAAATGCTTTGTTTGAAAATGCCAAATCAATATTGGATTTGGGAAATCGTCCTATTCTATTATGCGATCAGCTGGTTTATGATATTGTTGGAAAACGATTTGAAGATTACCTACATAGGTATGGTTTCCGTATTGTTCTAGCCAAGTTTAATGGTGAAGCTTCTGACAATGAAATCAATCGAGTTGTTGCCTTAGCTGAGAAAGAAAATTGTGATAGTATTATCGGGCTTGGTGGTGGAAAGACGATTGATAGTGCAAAAGCTATTGCAGATTTGATTGAAAAACCTGTTATTATTGCTCCAACAATTGCATCGACAGACGCACCTGTATCTGCTTTATCTGTTATTTATACAGATGAAGGTGCATTTGATCATTATCTATTTTATTCTAAAAATCCAGATTTAGTTTTGGTTGATACAAAAGTTATTTCACAAGCTCCTAAGCGTTTATTAGCGTCTGGTATTGCAGATGGTTTAGCAACTTGGGTTGAGGCGCGTGCAGTTATGCAGGCAAATGGAAAAACTATGTTAGGACAACAACAAACATTGGCTGGAGTTGCAATTGCGAAAAAATGTGAAGAAACGCTGTTCGCAGATGGTTTACAGGCCATGGCGGCTTGTGAAGCTAAAGTTGTGACACCAGCATTAGAAAATATTGTTGAAGCTAATACTCTATTGAGTGGTCTAGGTTTTGAAAGTGGAGGATTGGCTGCGGCGCATGCAATTCATAATGGTTTTACTGCATTGACAGGTGAAATACATCATTTAACACATGGTGAAAAAGTAGCTTATGGAACTTTGGTACAACTATTATTGGAAAATAGACCTAAAGAAGAACTTGATAAGTATATTGAGTTTTACAAAAAAATTGGTATGCCAACAACTCTAAAAGAAATGCATTTAGATCAAGTTGGATATGATGATTTAATAAAAGTTGGTAAACAAGCAACTATGGAGGGTGAGACAATCCATCAGATGCCGTTTAAGATTTTGCCTTCAGATGTTGCTCAGGCTATCATCGCTGTAGACGCCTATGTAAATTCAAAATAAACAATAAGGACTACTGTTTTCCAAATGGTAGTCTTTTATTGATTCTCGTATTGAATTCTACGTTCTTCATAAATTAAAAAGCGACACAGGTTGTCGGCTATTTATTATAAATACATTAATTAGCATTCCAGTCGTATCTTCGGTCTAAAATTAGTATTTTGTGGTATAAGAGATAAGCTTCTTATTTTGCTCTTTGATTTCCCGCATAAAAATAAGATAAAAAAGTGGGAGATAGAGTAATTCATAGTCATCAAAATTAATGAAATACAGTATATAGTTTTTTCTTTTAACACATTTCAAATTCCCTCAAAAATGGTATAATAGTAACATCACAAAATTGGAGAGAGACCATGAGTTTTTACAATCATAAAGAAATTGAGCCTAAGTGGCAGGGCTACTGGGCAGA
>QWCR01000876.1_pt1 | contig 10374 bp, 9 predicted proteins | sample 1972581 | NCBI WGS metagenome assembly QWCR01 (sample SAMN09866703, study PRJNA288562) | Human oral metagenome isolate pre4_saliva, whole genome shotgun sequencing... | isolation source: mouth | host: Homo sapiens | place: USA: California
TGCTCCATTCGTAGCAGGTGCAACTGTTGAAGGAACTGTTGAAAAACAAGGCCGTCAAAAGAAAGTTGTAACTTTCAAATACAAACGTCGTAAAGACTCTCACCGTAAACAAGGTCACCGTCAACCTTATACAAAAGTTGTGATTAACGCAATCAACGCTTAATTTTGACGATGATACGAGTAACGTTTCATAAAAAAGACCACGAATTAGTTTCTTTTGAAATGACAGGACATGCAGGTTTTAGCGAGCATGGAAGTGATATTGTCTGTGCAGGCGTTTCTGCATTAGCGATTACGACTGTTAATAGTATCGAGAAGCTAGCAGGCTATCAACCGATTGTTGATGTTGATGAAGTCGAAGGTGGGTATTTATATTTAGAAGTTGTAGGAGATGTAACGAAAGTTCAAGCTCAAACAACACAAATTTTATTAAATAGTCTATTACTAGGGTTAGAAGGAATTCAAGAAGAATATCCTAATTATCTAACCGTTCAAGTTGATTAACCTATCAAGGAGGTGCACTCTCATGTTAAAAGTGAATTTACAATTATTCGCCCACAAAAAAGGGGGCGGTTCTACATCAAACGGACGTGACTCTCAATCAAAACGTTTAGGTGCTAAACGTGCTGATGGACAATTTGTTACAGGTGGTTCAATTTTATTCCGCCAACGTGGAACTAAAATCCATCCAGGTCACAATGTAGGAATCGGTGGAGATGACACATTATTCGCTAAAGTTGATGGCGTAGTACGTTTCGAACGTAAAGGCCGTGACAAAAAACAAGTATCTGTTTACCCAGTAGCAGCTGCTGAATAATATGGAATTTGCGGAGGCAGGACTTTGTCCTGTCTCTTATTTTTTATCTGAAAGGAGGAGTTTGATGGAACAGGAAAATAAAGAAATTCGTAGTTTTGAAAAATTATGGGAGGCTGTTCAAGTACTCCAAAAAGCAATTGATTACTCTTATGTAGAGGCATTAGGAGAAACCTTGCAAAATATTGCTTCAGGAAATCAAGCTCAGCAAGTAGAAGGACAACCAGATGCGGCAACAATTGAACAATTAAATGCAGCTTATCAAGAGCTAGCGCTAGAAAGCTTTACAAAAGAACAAATTCGTCGCATGATCCAATATACTTTCTTAAAAGCTGCTAAAGAAGATGGTTTACAAACGAATCACCAAATGACACCTGATTCAATTGGATTATTAGTAGCCTTTATGGTGGAACGTTTAACAGAAAATAAAGAAACACTAACACTTGCTGATTTTGCATGCGGTAGTGGGAATTTATTAAGCACCGTTCAGCTCTTTTTACAAGAAAGTGGAAAAACAATTCAAACGACTGCCATCGATAATGATGAAGTCTTAGTTCATTTAGCATTGCAATCATTTGCGTTGGAACGCTTGGATGTACGAGTGATGTTGCAAGATGGATTAAGTGATTTATTAGTGGATCCAATTGATGTTGCGTTATCCGACTTACCAGTAGGTTATTATCCAGTCGATGAACGTGCAAAAGAGGTTAAGACTCATGCAAAAGAAGGGCATTCTTATGCGCATCATTTATTGATTGAACAGCATTTGAATTATTTAAAACCAGGTGGTTTTGGATTGATGATTGTGCCAACAAATTTATTTGAAACAGAAGAAAGTGTGTCATTATTAGAACATTTACAAAAAGAATCCTTTGTTCAAGCGATGCTAGCTTTCCCTAAAACATTATTCAAAAATCAACAATATAGCAAGTCGCTGCTTATTTTCCAGAAAAAAGGAAAGGGCGCAAAACAAGCTCGTCAAGTCTTATTAGGCGATATTCCAGATATGAAAAATATCGATAAGTTCAGACAATTTACACAAACCTTTGAAAAATGGGCGAAAGAACTTTCGTAGAAAGTATAGAACTGAAAAGTAAAGGTAGACGTATTTTCTAGAAAAAGAAAGTAGAACCAAGGATTTATTATTTCAATCTGTACTTAGTTATGCTAAAATGAATGAGGTGCGAGAAATACTGAATGATGAAACTTTTTAAAGGAAGATTGTACAGTGTTTTTCACAAAAGTAGAACATTATCACACAAAGGAGACAGATTATGTCAAAATCAATCGCGATTAATGCCGGAAGTTCAAGTTTGAAATTCCAATTATTTAACATGCCTCAAGAAGAAGTTGTGGCAAAAGGATTAGTAGAACGTATTGGATTAGAAAATTCAATCTTCTCAATCAGCTACGGAGATGATCAAAAATATGAAGTGGTAGAAGATATTCCTAACCACGAAGTAGCCGTAGAAAAATTATTAGAGCAATTAGTAGCATTAAACATTATTGCTTCATTTGATGAAATTACTGGTGTTGGACACCGTGTAGTTGCTGGGGGAGAAATCTTCAAAGATTCAGCTTTAGTAGACGATACAGTAATCCAACAAGTAGAAGATTTAGCAGAATTTGCTCCATTACACAATAAAGCAGAAGCTATCGGAATGCGTGCATTCAAACATATCTTACCTGATATTACAAGTGTTGCTGTATTCGATACTTCATTCCATACAACAATGCCTAAAAAAGCATACTTATACAGTGTGCCATTAGAATACTACAAACAATTCAAAGCACGTAAATACGGAGCACACGGAACTAGCCACCGTTATGTTTCACACCGTGCAGCTGAATTATTAGGTAAACCAATTGAAGAATTAAAAATCATTACATGTCACTTAGGAAACGGTGCTTCAATTACAGCCGTTGATGGGGGTAAATCAGTAGATACATCTATGGGATTCACTCCATTAGCAGGGGTTACAATGGGTACTCGTTCAGGAGATATCGATGCTTCATTAGTAGCATTCTTAATGAACAAATTAAACATTACAGATATCAATGAAATGGTTGACATTTTAAATAAAAAATCTGGTTTATTAGGATTATCAGGTTTATCAAGCGATATGCGTGATATTGACAATGCTTCAGCAACAAATGAAGATGCTAAAGTAGCAATGGAAATCTTCGTAGATCGTGTTCAAAAATACATTGGTCAATACATTGCCGTAATGAATGGTGTAGATGCGATTGTATTTACAGCAGGTATCGGTGAAAACTCAATTAAAATCCGTGACTTAATCATTAGCGGAATTACGTGGTTCGGATGTGACATTGACAAAGAACGTAACAACACTCGTTCAGAAGCAATTATTTCATCAGACAATGCGAAAGTAACAGTATTAAATATTCCAACAAATGAAGAAGTAGAAATCGCAAGAGATATCGAACGTCTACGCAAAAAATAAGATGTAAGAAAATCGGAAAGATGCTTAACACTAAAAGTGTTAAGCATCTTTTTTTGTGCTTCAATTTATCTCCAATACCCTTAACATTCTACAAAATGCTTCAAGACTTCCTCCCAAGTTTTTGCATCTATTTCACCGGGAGATACTTTATTAATATATTCTAAAATAATAGGAATGAAAAATTGACAAAAACGAGTAATAGACAGTTGTTCTTTAGTAGAAGACTGATGAATTGGGTAATTTTGGAAGAAGTGCATATGAAATTCTTTGTTACTATCAAAGTATAAATGAAGAGTGTCTCCGACCTTTTGTTTATCAATGCAATGATGATAGCCACACCAATGATGATGATCTGAAAAAGTATAAATAGGAAAATAAAGAAAATCGTCAAAACAATACGGTATCTTTTTACGAATAGTAGAAAACTTTTTCGTAATTTCTTTAGCGAGAGTATAAGAGATAGGGGTGTTTTCTTGTAATAAATCGAATAGTTGAGAGGTTGTTTGGCGCGTGATATACCACTGACCAGAACGGGTGACAATGATGCTGTTGCAGTCGGTTCGAGGGTCATCGCTAATATCGTACAACAAAACAATATCTCGAGTAATTTCAGGAACTTGATGTTCTATACAAGTTTCGAAAATACTAGCATCACAACTACGGTTGAAATCAATAACAATGTTTGACATTATAATTACCTCCCAATGCTTTTTTCTTTTATTTTATAACAAAACCGGCAAAAAATAAATTAAAAAGTGAAAAATATCACAAATTTTAAGAAAAAAATAATAATGAAAGGGAAAAAAGATGAAATTCTACGATTAACATTGAAAATACGCAAAAACGAATTTTGTTTTAATCCGTTATTTATCGTACAGTTTTAGTAACAAGATCTTGTAAAAGCAATAAAGGAGAGAGGAGTATGGAGTATTGGGAAATGCCAGTAGAATGGAGTGAAGAATATCTTCAAACATTTGAACCAGTATTATATTCTGTGTTAAGAGGTTACCATGTGTCGAATACGAATTCAGAATATCAAGACTTACTACAGCTAGGAAGAATACTAATATTAGAAACTTTTCAAAGATTAGGAGGGAATCCTCTAGAAGAACAACGATATATTTATGCAGCCTATATCAAACGAGGGTTTACATGGATTTGTTTGCGAGAATTTTCAAAAGAAAATCAGCAAAAGATGCGAGAATGTAGTGACGAGAGTCTGGAGTTTATGCTAGGAAGCGATATTGATATTCAAGGTCAATTGGAGACGAGTGAAGAATTAGGAAAACTGTACGAATTACTAACTCCAAGACAGAAGAAAACATTGGAGTTGTTCCTAGAACAATCGGATTCTATTAAAGAATTGGCTGAACTTGAAGGACGTTGCAAGAGTAAATATTATCGTGATCGACAAGCAATTCAAAAGAAATATCAACAATGGATTCAAGGAGGAGAGTCAAATGGTTGAAAAAATCAATGAAACATTAATGGGAAATAGTGGACGTTTAGTAGGGGTTGAGTTTGTAGTGATTCATAATGATGCAGGTTCTATGACACCAGAGCAGTATATCGAATGGCTAAGATACCGTGAAAAATCGTTAGGAATTGCCCATTATTATTGTAATCGAGATGCAATTGTGAGAGTGGTAGATACGTATAATATCGCCTATCATACTGGTGATTGGTGGAGTAATATTCGTTCGATTGGATATGAAGTTTGTGAAAGTATGAAAGTCACGGACGAAGAATTTTTACAAAATGAAGATATTACTTTGATGCAAGCAACGGAAGATTTACTCTATTATGGACTCTCTATTACGACGGATACTGTGAGACTTCATCATGAGTTTGTTCCAACTTCTTGTCCGCATAGAAGCCTAGCGTTACATGGAGGAACTACTGAAAGTGTGAAAGATTATTTTGTCATGCGAATGAATGAATTCGCACAGTTAGGAAGCACAGTAGAGGAAATGCTTTCTAGAATGGGAACAGAAGAAAATGAGAATATATCCTATAATGAGGAACCCACACCTGAGGAAAAGAATCCGTTACTTGAGAAAACGAATGAAGACATCGCAGATGAAGTGATTCTTGGATTATGGGGAAATGGAGAAGAGAGAAGACAACGTCTGGAAGAAGAAGGATATGACTATGATGCGATTCAAGAAATCGTTAATAATAAATTAAGTGAACAGGGGTAAAATTCATCCGTTATTTTCTTTTTATAGTGTAGGAAGTCATGACACTACAAAAAAACAAACAGGAGGAAAAGAAAATGGCAAAAGTATTTCAAAAATCAACATTAGAAGTGTTTCATATGGATGAGGAAAGAGGAAAAGCAAAACGAATCAAAAGTTTACCAAATCTAATTGAAACAGCAGACGAAGCAGCAGTAAAAGAAATTGGAGAAGCTTTGAAAACATTGATGAAAGAGACAGTTAGCTATGTAACAGTTGTATCTCATTACCGTCATACAATTGGATAATTAAGAAAAGGAGTGGAAAAATATGACAACAACAAAAGAATTAAAACTAGTGTTTAAAAATGCAGATGGAAAACATAAAAACTTGGTTATTGCTAAGCCAGCAGAAAACTTAGATGAAGCAACCGTCAAAGGGGCAATGCAGAAAATCGTTAACACACATGCTTTTGAAAAAGCAGGAAAAAAAGAGTTTGAAGGAGTAGTATCTGCAGCATATGTAGATCGTACTGTTACTCAAGTCTTCAAAGATGAAAAATAGTTGCAAGTAAAATTCGAGAAAGTCGAAGAGGAAACTCTTCGACTTTTTTCGTGTTGTATCAATAAAGATAGTAGAAACAAACATAAAAATTCTTTATAAAACATAAAGGTTAGAATGACATTTTCGTATAATTACTTTTTATAATTCCTTCTCAGAAAGGTAAAATTTTTGGAAGAAAAAAGGAATCTGTTTAAAAAAATACACGAATCAGAAAAAATCTTTATACATTATATATTTTTCCTGTATCAAACGAAAAAAATAATTTATATCACTTATGCATAAAATGCTTTGTGTTTCCAGAAATTTTTGATAGAATGTATAAATGCAGATAGTGTATTTGCAGTGTATTCGGACAGTGTTAAAAATATAATTATGATTTATTCAGAAAGGAAAAAGTTATGAGAAATAAACGTAAAAAATCGTTTAATTGGTATGGATTAAGACAGCGTTTCTCAATTCGTAAATATCATTTCGGTGCAGCAAGTGTATTAATTGGTACAGCATTAGTATTTGCTGGCGGGCAAACGGCTCAAGCCAATGAACAAGCTTCTTCAGAGCCTGCTTCTGCATTAGTGAAGGATAAAACCGAAGGAAATGGAACTGTTGGCAAAACAGAATCTAATCAAAACACGATTGCAGAAAAAACGGCTCCGACGGAGAAAGAGACAGCAACAACAGCTGCAGCGACTCCAGCAGTGGAATCAACTTCAGTAAAACCTGAAGCAACTACAACAGCAAATCCTACTCCAGTAGTAGAAAAGCCAGAATTAGTTGTTCCAGAAACAGCAGGAGAAGTGGTAGAAAAACCAACTGAAACTCCAAAAGAAACAGCAGAAGAAAAAATTGAAGAGAAAGCTAAAGAAGACACTAAAAAAGATTCTAAAGAAGACTCTGAGAAAAAAGAAGCTGCTAAAGAAGTAGAAAAAGCAAAAGAAGACTTAGAAAAAGCAGTCAACGAAGCAAAAGCTTTAAATACTTCTGCATTAGCTTACGCAGAAAAAACTGTTAAAGATGAAAAAGTAAAAGATGCTTTAATTCAAGCAATTGAAAATGCTAAAAAAGCCATTGAAAAAGCAAATGAATTAGAAAAATCAAAAACAGTTACAGCTGAAGAATTAAACAAACAACGCTCAGAAGTGAATAATGCTTTAGAGGCTGTTTATACAGCAATGAAAGCAGCAGGACATGATGAAAAAGTTTCTGCGGTGTTGGCAGATCCAGCAGGTAGTATGATAAACATTAGCAACCCTATTAATAAAGTTGTTGTTAATAATGTTGGTGATATTACTGAGGAAGAAGCGCGTGCGATTGAAAAAGAAATTCGTACAGCAAACCCAACTTTAACTGCTGATGATAAGATTGAAGTTAAACGAAAAGGTAATACAGGTGCAGCTGTAGCAACTGTAACATTGGCTAATGGTAAGGTAGATCAAAATGGTAGTAAAACATATAATTTTGCTATTGGTGATGTAGCTTATGGTTCAGCTGGTGAGAAAAACTATAGTCAACTTCGTGAAGCAATTAACTGGTTTGACTTCGCTACTGCGTCTATTACATATGCTGATGGAACAAAAGTAGGAGCTGTTGAATACGTTAACAATCCGGCTATGGTTGACTTCACTAGTTCAAAAGGACGTCAAGAACGTGGACGTTTTACAATGGTTCGTACCGTTCTTGAGTCGACTACACACCCCGAGTTAGTAGGTAAGAAAACGAATGATCCTGCATTTTTAGCATCTGGATTAGCTAAATATACTTTGTGGAAAACATATAATGATGTAAAAAATGAAGTACAAAACAACCAATCTAGTGGACGAGGAAATAATGAAATATTCGAAGTTCTTCAAGAAGGAATGCGTTTCGATGTTCCAACTAAGGTAAAAGGTTATACATTAAGCGCAACAGTAAGTTCACTTTCTCGTAAAAAAGTTACAACAGAAACATATACTCTAAATAAAGCTAATGGTGAACCTGAGAATATTAATAGAAGTCCAGTTGATGGTGTTGTTCAACGTGAAGATGTTATTGTAACAAGACAAGATCCAAACTGGAGTCATTTACGATTAGCAGGGTTCGAAACTAAATATGAAGATTCAAATGGGGTAACTCGTGAACGATTAACTGCGTTCGCTCCAGCTTATGATGGTGGTAACGTTGGGGTTAAGTTCCAGTTGTCAGCAACATATAATGGTCGTCCAGTAGCGGTTAATGCTATTGCAGTTGATTCAGAAGATTTAAGTGTGGCGGAGTTCACTCAGTTCGAATCTGATGGTACACCTTGGGAAGAATTCATGCGTTTGAATAAAAATAAAACAAACTCAAAAGGTTTATTCCCTAATAGAGAAGGTAATGGTAACTTTTTAAATACTTTCGACAGAAAAACAAATGCTCCATTATCTACCGGTTATAAACTTTCTGAATGGACGAATAAAACAGAAACAGGTTATGGTAGCCAATTGTTCGGACCTTTTGATTCAGGTGTAAATAATGGTTATGATCTTCCTATAGGACTTTCTCAAAATGTTGAGAACTTAGGGGTTTACATTAATGCCAATGGTAGCCAATCTGCAACAGTCGGTTTCGTTATCTATGATGGAGGGGATGCACCAGCTTCTTATGGTTCAGCACAACATATCATCGGTAACTTTAATAAGGATAAAAATGGAACGCAAGTAACTGCGACACAACCATATTTAGGAGATGTTCCTGCAGATACAGACTTCCGTACAACAATAGCTGAGCCAAATGGAGCTTGGGTACTTGATGACTTAGTAAATTCAGAAGATTATAAAGAAGTTAGTCTGGTTAGTGGAACAACACAGGTTACAAACTCTAAAGGACAAACAGGAACGTATTTATTAGATGGTAAAAACCCTGTCATTCGTATGGCTGATGGAACGCAAGTAGCTATTAAAAATGGTGAAATTCTATCTACAGCTAATACATTACAAGGTGGAGATGGTTTACCAATTAAAGGGTTATATAACCAAGCAACACGTGGTCTTGGTGTAGGGAACTTGCCTGATGAAGGTGAAGGACAACTTCTTGACCCAGCAGTAGCAACTAAATACACTCTACGTCATGCAAGTGAAAATGAATATATTTTGAAAGGTATCAAAGTTAATCGTGGTGTGAATAATGATGTAGCTTATGTTCGTGGCTGGGTTGACTTTAACGGAAATGGTAAATTTGATCTTTACGAATCATCTGAATTAGTAACTGCTAATGCTGATGGAACTTATGACATTACATTTAAAAATACACCGCAATTATTAAATACATCAGTAGATAATCTTGGTGTTCGTTTACGTATTTCAGTAGATAAAAATGACTTAAGATTACCTACTGGATTAGCATCTTCAGGGGAAGTAGAAGACTTCGTTGCGAACGTTATTCACCAACCTCGAGGAACTCGTCATGAAACAAAAGATTATCAAGGGAAAAAACAAGAAGTGAATTTCCCAACTAATGCTATGTTTACTGCAAGTGGTAAAACAATTGAATCTAACTATAAACAATGGGCGCAAATTGATGATAATACAGCACCTAAGATGGTATTAAATGATACAGTTGTTAAATCTGAAGAACCAACAGGTAAAACAGTTGAGGTGAAAGATCACCTAAGTCAAACAATTTACAACGGTACTGAGGTAGTCGTTAAAGATGCGAGAGGAAATACTCTTGGTACAGCTGTTAAAGTATTGAATAAATTAACAGGTAAAACAGAATACTACTTATCTGAATATACTGAATATGATACAGCAGGAAATAAAGTTGGAGTTTATAAACTAAATGAAGGTTCTTCGGAAAACAAAAATTCTAAACAAGGTAGTTTAAGTTTTACAAAAATTACTTTTGAACCAGAAAAAGGGTTTGTAGGTAGAGCTAAAGGGGTAGCTATCCGTGCATGGGACAATAATGGAAGTCACACTGGATGGGAAGCTACAGAAGATACTATTAGAGAATCTTTAACAAGTACTACTTTAGCAGAAAAAGATAAGGTCTTAGAAAATGTAAACAACGGAAATAACGGTGCCAAGTCTATGGATACAAGTTATATTCCAACTGTTATTGACGTTCGTCCAGTAGGAGAAGATACAACTACAGAAGACGTTCAAGGAAAACCACAATCATCTAATCCTTCAATTCCGACAAAAGGAACAGTTGAAACTGTAACAAATGAATCTGTAGAAACTTCTAAACGAGTTGATATTTTAAATCAAATTGCTTTAATCGATAATGTTTATATTTATTACATTGCTATCTATAAACCTAATGCAGCGATTCTACGCAAGCTGCCTCATAATCTAGCCTATAATTATTTTTCTGGAATGTTAATTGATCGTATTGTTAG
>QWCR01001521.1_pt1 | contig 10355 bp, 9 predicted proteins | sample 1972581 | NCBI WGS metagenome assembly QWCR01 (sample SAMN09866703, study PRJNA288562) | Human oral metagenome isolate pre4_saliva, whole genome shotgun sequencing... | isolation source: mouth | host: Homo sapiens | place: USA: California
TATCATGCATCACTAACCCAAACAACAGCTTTACAGTTATATCGAAAGTAGAATGATGCACTTCTTCTGTTTGAATTTCTATGCAAACAACCGCATTCGACAATTCGATCTCGATCAACCTCAGAGCGGAATACTATTGATTTCGGAGGGAGAAATAAACAAATGGATGAAGAAATATCCTACTTATCAATTTAAATTGATTGCTAAAACGCAACGAAAGAGAACCGAAACAAAAGATATTATTTTGTTTATTCACTTCGAAAAGAAATAATATAGAAGAGCAACATCACAGGTGTTGCTCTTTTTATTGTATAACCTTCTATTTTAATGAGATAGACTCTGCTTTGCAAAAGCATTGTTTTTGGGTGGTAAAAGGACTGCTTTTACCTTGTAATTACATTGATATTACCTTGCAATAGTACTGCTTTTGTGAATGAATGCCGTGGAAGGTGTTTTTTAAAGCGCATAGCGCATTGTTTGCAAGTGCGTTGAGTTGCTCTTGCTTGAATGCACGATCTGTCGTCTCAACGCAAAATAAATAGCTATTTAATCCATTGACCTAAGGTGGCACCTAAGGCAATAGCGAAGAAGCCAAGCACCACACTTGCGGTGATGTAGAGAGCTAATTGGGTGAAATGTTGCAGTTGATAGAGGTTGAACGACTCGTTACTGAAGGTGCTAAAGGTGGTGAATCCGCCACAAAAACCAATGGTTAAGAACTGCTTTAGCGCAACACTTGCATTTTCTTTGTTATCGAACAAGGCATAAACAAAGCCGATGATGAGGCAGCCAAGCACGTTAACAACGAGGGTAGAGAGGGGGAATGAGGTGGTAGAACTTTCGCTAATGAGTTTCGAAAGCATGAAACGTGCCACCGAACCGAGTGCTCCTCCGAGTGCAATAATAAGTGTTGTTTTGAGTAACATCATTCTTTTAAAAAGGGTGTTAACTGCTTGTTGCAATCAACACCCAATATGTTTGTTATAATAAAGATGCTATTTCGGCATCTAAATCCTTAATTTGTATGTCTCGTTTATACACTACATTGTCTTTACCAATTAAGAAGAATGTAGGTATTTGTTGCACATTGTATCTCACAAGGCTTTGACCTTTGGTGCTTTCTGTTTCTCTAACACAAACCCAAGGCAATGCTGCTGTCTGTGTTTTCCAGAAGTGTTCGTCGCCATCTATCGCCACTTGATAGATCTCTAAGCCTCTATCATGATACTTATTGTATAGATCTCGAAGCATCATAATACGCTTAGTGCTTTCTTTACTTGCAAACATGTGGAAGTCTAAGAGCACTACTTTGCCCGTAAGATCGCTCAAATTGCGAGTCACTCCCTTATTGTCTACAAGCGAAATGTCGACATTATTGGTTACTTTTACTTTGCTTGGGTCGATTGTAAGCTGTTGTTGTGACTTCATAATACGAATGTTTTTCATTCCTTCGATAGCGATATTATGAAGGTTTAAGCCTCTTTCTGAGTTGGGATGGTAGGCATCCCAGCTGGTAGCAACAGCGGCAAATGCTTTCACATCCTCTTCATTTGAACGAGGATTAAATATCAATGTAGAGATATTTCCAATGTTAATGGTTTGAAAAAGCGCAAAATAAGCGTATGCTTTCATTGGCTCTTTGAAGATGTAATTCATCTTAATGCCATCTTTATAAGCATAAATCACCTTTGAAATACTATCTTCTACGGCTTTAACTCCAAGTGAAGGACTATTCACAATGGCGTTAATTCTGTTTTGAAGTCTAATTTGTTGCAATGCAAGGTCTTGTATTTTACTACAATTTTCCGACCCTTTCACCTCGTATTTCACTGCCATATCAGGATAAGAAGCCTTGATATCAACAGTTTCAGTAGAGTCTATTGATACGTTAATGATTTGATTTGCGATTCTAAGTCGATAGAACTCAGGAGCGGTAGGCGCCTTTTGTGCAAAGTTAAAGCTACCTTCTTCCGATAGTTTTAACGAGTCGATAACTTTAATTCCATCGAGACTTATGTTCTCAAAGTAAAGCATTGAGTCTTTAGCTTCTTTGATTTCGCCTTGAACATGGAATTTCTTTTCGCCACAAGATGCTATTGCCAATAGAGCAAAGGCAAATGAAATGGCACGTACAATTTGTGTAACTGGTCTTTTCATAGAGGTTTTTCTGATTTCAATACAAAAGTAGTGGAAAAGCAATAAACAACAAAATAAAAGACTATGTTTTTGCTTTTTACTCCCTTTTCGTGCTTCGTTGGGGTGCATTCTTGCTCTTTTTAGGGTATAATAGGGGTGTGTTGAGTTGCATTTTCAATGCTTTTGACTCCTTTTATCAACGCTTTTTGAATGTAATTCGATGCTATTTGTAATGCAATTTCTTGTTATTTGTTACCCCATTTCTTGCTATTTATGCCTCTAACTCTTACCGCTTTTCTTTCAAATTGTAATCACTTGCGACAAAATGATTATCAATTGAGATTCAAAAAGTTGCAACTTTGCTCGCAAATGGATATCAGTTGTAGAAAAAGAGCATTTTTTGTCGAAAAAACTTACATTCGAAGAATATTATACTTTAAGTGTTGAATTTATATAACAGTTATGTTTCTATTACGAAAAATGGCGTTTTCAAGAAGGATAAAAACATATATTAACGTTATAATAAAAGAATTTAAGTACAAATAAAACTTACAGATTGTTTCATCATAAAAATGTTTTAAATAAAAAAGTAATTTATTCTTGCATTGTAAAAACAAAGTAGTATATTTGCGATTGAATAAAGTTTTATATTGAAAGAGAGGTACGTATGAAAGAGATGAATAAGATGCGAGCTTCTTTACTCTATGACTTTAGTAAGGAAGATATCGTAGAAAGCTTTAAACATGCAAAGGAATTATGCGTACAGTTACAAAATCTGACAGTGTATAGTAATGATTATCGAAAGGTGATTAGTCAGTTAATACCTGGTATTCCTAATTCTTCAGTAGTTACACCTCCATTTAATTGTGACCATGGTCATGGTATAGTGTTAGGCGAAAACGTGTTTATTAATTGTAATTGTGTATTTCTTGATGGTGGAGAAATACGGATAGGGAAGAACACTTTGATAGGTCCTGCCTGCCAATTCTACACCAATCAACACCCAACAGATTACTTAGAGCGACGTAAACCGCAAGAAGTTTGCTTGCCAATAACTATTGGAGAGGACACATGGATTGGTGGTTCAGTGGTAATTTTACCTGGTGTAACCATCGGAGACAGATGTATTATTGCTGCTGGCAGCTTGGTAATGCATGACATTCCTAATGATTGTGTGGTGGCTGGAAGCCCTGCTGTGATTAAGAGAAAGCTCAATAAGGAGTAAACATAGTAAGCGTTGACAATTGCATTTGTCGACGCTTTTTTTCTATTTGTTTGTGAAGTGTATCCCCAACCCAAAGATTGTACGTTGTGCACTTTTGTTTGACAACGTACATTTATCATGATAAGTTAGCTGTTATCAATGAGAATTTAAGTTTTCTTTCATAATCATATGTGCACCTAATTTGTTCCATAACCCCATCATTTATGTAGTTTCATGCACAGAACGTGTTGTTTTGCAACTATATTTTTAGAGTATGCACGAATATGTAATACATTGATATTCATCAAAAAAGTTGAACAGACAGCTACTTTTTTTTTATATTTTGTAATATTACCTCTTATTATATGATTTTTTATATTTAATTTTGTCGCGCAGATCTCTCCTTTTGTTGTAAATAATTAGCTTGTTAGATTTTAATAAAATTAGTATGGTGATACAGCTTGTAATGAGAGATGATAAAATAGAATTGTTGTCAGGAAGCGAATATAGCGTATAAATATAATAATAAGAACTGTTTCCTACATAAAAAGGAAGAATGTAAAATAATTAAAATCAATAAAGTATTAAGAAAAGTATGAAAAAGTATGTTATGCCACAGACGGATGTTTTTACAACTCTTGTAGAACAATCCATTATGGTACTCTCTACCGTAAAATTCCATGAAGTAAATAATGGTGGAAAGAAAAAGGATGAGAATGGAGTAGATATCTCTGATGATCCTACTGATGATGATTGGGATGAAATAGGTTGGGATTAACTTATGGTCTGATTTACAACAAACATCAAGTGTGAGCACTTGTGCTATCATAGCTTAAATGCAACCTAAATATTTACAAAAGTTATGATAGAGTTATAGAAAACGAGTAATAATAAATAAAATGAAGAAAATGAAGAAATCAATAGTAAAGTCAATGACACTCCTCGCAGTAGTGCCCCTATGGACAGCATGCTCTTCAGATGTTGTCGATAGCGCTCAATCTACAGATTTGCATAATGAGGTGGTATCTATCCATGTAAGTAACCCCGGGACACGTGCTACGGTGGTAAACGACTATGAAGTGAATGAACGAACAGACCGTGGTATGAAGAATTATCCTACGACGGGTAAGGTGACAAACTATAAGTATATTTGGGCAGTGGGGGATGCTCTTTATACTTATGATCCGAACAAAAATTTTGTCAGCACGTTTATATGTAAGTCGGTAGACGCGAATGGGGCAGGAGCTACATTCACTTCTACAGATGCTAAATGGACTACGGATAATACCATCTACCTCTTTGCTTCACAAAAGAAGCCTACAGTAGCCGCTGACAAGGATAAAGTAAGTTTTGATTATACTACTCCAGATAATGCAGGCTTTGCATGGGGAGCTGCTGATAAGAACACTGCAGTGCTCACCAATACAAATTTTACCGGTATAGGGAAAATAGATAAATGTCCTGAGCTTGCCAATAATGGCACTCCTGTAAGAATGGAGTGTACGCTCGATGTCACACCATCACACCGGGCACTCTCCAAAACACAGTGCTTCGCTTGGCAGACAAGAAGCCGGAGAGTTTTGATAAAGGTGTGATTTATATGCCTATGGTTGAAACAGACTATAAAAAAGTAACTATCTCGCTGATTGGTAAAAACAAGAACAAGGAGGGAGACGAGACTACAGTGCGCAGTATTTATACGAAGAATAATTTTGATGCTACAGCACAGAATAACTATTATAACCTCGGCGACATCGCTAAATGGACTAAAGACGCAGATCATCTATACATCATTGGTGACGCAACACCATTTGGTTGGGCTCGTTCTACGGCAAAGAATGATAGTACGCGTACTTGGCCTTTTACCCAGAAGATGAAGAATGAAGGAAATGGTGTGTTTACGTATATTGGTCCTGCCATAGGAGCTAACAACGCACCAACACAAGTGTACAGTCCTTCAACCCCAGATCCAGCTTATCAGGCGATACCTGGTGGCGATGGAAATTTTAAGTTCTACTTTTTTAATAATGGTCTTTATGAGGGAGCAGGCCTCATGCGTAAAACGGGTAATGACACCGATAAGGAGACTACCGCCTACTATTCTACCTATGATAATTCGTTTCGTGCTGATGATAAATGGAAAGTAGTTAACGCAGGAGTTTACAAGATTACTGTTAATGTGCGTACGTGTAAGGTGAAGGTAGAACCTTACACCGGGACACTGCCCACATTGCAGGTTACAAAACAAGATGGTTCTAAAGAGACTATCAATAAATTATGGTTGTTTGGTACGGCAACACCTGTCAAGAACTATACTGCTACCATGCCTCTCGCTATGAACTATAATGCAGCTGACGATCCAAATCACTTTGTTTGGGAAGGACATCTAACCAAAGGTTATCTCAAATTTCCATATATCTTTGGTGATTTTAGATTCAATCAGACAAGTTATCTGATGCCAGAAAATGGTGTGACAACAACAGTCTCAGTTGCCAATTTTGCTAATGTACATCCTACTCCAATCAAAACTGATGGTAGTTCTATGAAGATGATAGTAGGAACAAATCAAGATAATCAGTGGGAAATAACAGAGGAAGGCGACTACAAGATTATTGTAGACGTGAACAACATGAAGGTTACTTTCATAAAAAAGTAGGCTATTTATAAAGATTTAAGATTTGTAGACTCCCGGAAAATGCGATTTGCGCATTTCTGGGAGTTTATCATTTGAAACAACAAAATGCCCCTTTATAAGTTAACAGAACCTATCGTTTTTTGCTTTATATCTTCGCCCGGATATTGATCTCCTTGGTAAGAGAGGGGCTCAAACTTATTCTTAGAAGTTTATGGTGATACGTGAAGGATACCGTAAGTATGGCGAAGGGGGCATAACCTGATGTGACTTTTCAAATACAGAGACATCTTTAAATAATTAAAAGCCAAGTACAACAAAGTTTGCTAACCTACTTCTGATAAGACATGAAGACTCGGAAGGATATGGGTAGGTCTACAAAAATTCTCTATAAAAAAATAAAATGTATGACTTGATGTGTTCTTATACTTCTTTTTTGTTATTTTTGTATTTCTTGTTTATGTTTCACTATACATGATAATCGACACACAATGACAATAAATTGGCTACGTTTCTTTTCTTTCTTAACTCTTTTTTTACTCTCTTTCCTAAATACTTGGGGAAGTAATCGTAAAGAATTGTTGGATGAACTCGACCGTACTATCGACATGAGACCTGAGTTGATGCTGAGAAAGGAACGTGGCATTACACAGATTAAGCAAGAACTTGCACATTCTCGAAAAGATGATTTAACCACTCGATTGCGCCTGAGCGAGTCGCTCTGGCAGGAATATTCAGCATTTAATACCGACTCAGCTTCTTATTATGCCGAACAGATGTATAAGTTGGCAACATCGCTAAATGACCGTCCTCATATTATCTATGCCATTCTCCATCGGGCTGATGCCCTTATGACTGCAGGCATGTTTAAGGAGGCTTTCGACCTGTTGGCTACCATACGTAGCTGTTCGCAAAATCCTGACTACGCCACGATCTACTTCCATCTCTGTCGTACGCTCTATGGCTATATGACCGATTATGCAGTGACTCCGACAGAACGCGCTGCTTATCAGCATTGTACAAAGTTGTATCGTGACTCTGTACTTGCATGTTATCAACGTAAAACGAGTATGTGGCGAATGGTTTATGCTGATGCTCTTACTGTCGACGGCCATGCTGCCGAAGGTGTTAAGGTGATGTTGCCCTATAAGCCTTCTGGAGATAGTCGTTTCGATGCAGCTTACAGCTACACATTGGCGGAGGCGTATAGGGGTGCGCATGATCAACAAAATGCATTCGATTATTATGTGATTGCAGCCACTAACGACATGAAAAACGATACGCGTGAGTACATTGCGCTACGCAAACTCGCAATGATACTCTACGAGGAGGGCGACGTTGACCGTGCTTATCGCTATCTATCTATATGTATGGAAGATGCCAAGGCTTGTAATGCTCGTCTGCGTGTCCTCGAAATCCTTGACTCTTTTCCAGTTATCAATGGGGCTTATCTTGCAAAGAAGCATCAGCAACAGGAACGATTGATATGGGCGATCGTGGTAATCAGCTTGCTTGCTGTACTGCTACTTGTTGCTTATTGTTATGTTGTGAAGCAGAAGCGCAAGTTGCTTAATACGCGTCAGCGCCTATGGGAGGCCAATAATGGATTGAAGGAGGCTAACCAACAGCTGAAAGAAGGTAATGAGTTGATGGAGAAACAGAAACGCCAAATAGCCGAAAACTCGTACCTCAAGGAAATTTATATAGGTAGATACATGGATCAATGCTCCAGCTATCTTGATAAACTCGACCATCTTCGTCGTAATTTACGTAAGTTAGTAGAGCATGGCGGACAAAAAGAATTGCAGGCATTCTTCATCTCGTCGAGTAAGGAACTCAATAATGAACTCTCCTACCACCCCCAGAACAATGCGTAACTTTATAAATCTTCAATAAAATGAATATAGAGCCTTAATTATCAATAAGTTAGACGTATTTTATAACTTCGAGCCAAAAAAACGATGGGTAAAAACCCTTAACATTTATGTAACATTTATAGTACAGACACGCTTTAATACTTCTAGGATTTGAAACATAAATGTAACACAGAACCATTACAGGCTTCAATAATGGGCGTTTTCGAGGGTGTTTTACCCTCTTTTTTTTTACTCTTTTCGTAAAATAAATATTCGTGATTTCTTCTATATACATATTATTTGGTATATTTGCAGTATAAAAACATTCTAAATATGACAAAAGTAATACATGTACATTTGATAGTAGGATTAGATGGTGTAAAGCGCAAGGATTGGTACTTTGGCAGCATTAGTGCCGTGTTTGAAGTCTTTACACCTCAACAGATAGGTTTTACTAAGAATTATTTGCTCCATGCTGGCTTATCTGGAGGAGGCACAGTAGTGAGCAAACGTGCTATAATTCAGCAAAATAGGCTTATTACGTGCAAGAGAAAAGGAAGTAGCACAGAGTGAATAAAATTTTACAACCTTTCAAAAAGTTTTCTATATTTGATTACCAATAAGTTACGTGTATTTTAGCCTATTTTAGAGGTACTTTTTATGGGGGCAATGCGTCTTTCAAAGAACAAAGCAAACGCTTCGTTAATTCATTGAAGTGATATTTATAGAGCCTTTAACTAAGGCTAAAGCATTGATTTTCCCAAACTCTATATCTATAGGCGCATATTCCTTATTAGCAGATACTAGTCTTATAAATGGCTCACCTTTTTCAGATTTCTTTATATACTTCACTACGACATAATATTCTCCGTCTATCTCATAGGAAATTAAATAAATTGCACCATATATTAAATCTTGTAGGCTTAAAGGCATTTCCTTATACATAATGGTATCTCCTGGTTCTAATTTTGGGAGCATTGAATCTCCTTTTATCTTTATAGCACCATCACATTTGGGCATATCAGGAATTCTTATAGTATCAACGATATATTCCTCAGGATCATCGAGGATTTCTTTTAACCCTGCAGTTGCTTCGAAGTTGTATAATGGAATTTCTTGTCTATCCTCTTTTTTTTCAGCATACTTTGGGTTATGTAGTTGGGTAATTTTAATATTTGACAAATCTTCATATTTATCTTTTGTCATATGTCCTTCTCCTGTAAAGAGCCAGTCTGCGGAAATATTCGCATTTGCGCATATTTTTTCAACAACATCATATGAAGGCTTTCCCAGTCGCTTTCCTACAAGATTTTGAACAACAGTAGGGCTTATTCCTACAGCGGCTGCAAATGCTTTCTTATTAGAACCAAATTGTACATCAATAATGGTCTGTATTCGTTTATTTATACTCATATTTGAATATTTTTATGCGCAAATGCGAATTTTGTTGTGTAAAAATTTTGTTTATTCGCAAATGCGTATTATCTTTGCATCGTGTTCAATATACAACACGCCCCAAATATAGTGAAAAATATTGAATTACACATTATAAATATAATAGAAATAATTTTTAATAACAAAAAGGGGGCTTGAAAATAGCCCCCAATAATAAAACTAAGAAAAAAGATTTCTCAAAAACATCATTTGCTCTCGCAATGTGATGTGGAAAGATTACACGAGTTACATCGTATCCTTCAAGGTCTCCCTGGATATAAGCGACATCCATCAACACTTCTAATTGAAAGCATCGGCGAATTATCACTTCTTTCTCAGGAGAATCAAGGTCGGGTTGCGTGCCTAATGAAGAAAGATTTTCTCGTTCGAAACGCCAAAGAAAAAACTTTGCAAGCCAAACCTTGTCGTTTTTCTCTTCATCGTGCGAGAAAAGTGTAGCTAACGATGAAACATAATAATTCCTTAAAGCTTCTAATTGAGCCTTTAATAAAATAACTTCTAAATTCATAATTATATAATTTATTATTCACTACAAAAATACAAAAAAAAATGAAAAGATATATAGTAGTATCAGATACTGAAAGAGAGCGTTTGGTGCGTGTTTATAAAGTTAACGCTCGCACAGTGTATAACGCATTGACATATTCAAGCGATAAAGGTCGTGGATTTACAGATACAGCAAAGCGAATTAGAGAAGACGCCTTAAGACATGGTGGAGTTATCATGAATGGCGATTGCGTGGAGATGGAAACTCTTCACTTTCACGACAAAACAATTGTGCAAGTATTTCCTGCAGATAGAGAGATACGTATAAGTGGAGATAAAGCAAGACTTTACAAACAAGGCAAACTGATAAAAGAAATAGAAACCCCACTTATAGCAGAATTGGAAAAGCTTCAAGATGAAATTCGCCCACATTTAAGAGATTATACTAACGTCCAAAGATTATAATAATGATTGAATATTACAACGATAAACTTTGCATCCCTTCAAAAGAATTAATTGAACGTGGATTGTTAAGTGAGCCAAATTATAAACAGATGGCTGCACGAAAGAAGTTTTGTGTTGTACG
>QWCR01000753.1_pt1 | contig 10234 bp, 7 predicted proteins | sample 1972581 | NCBI WGS metagenome assembly QWCR01 (sample SAMN09866703, study PRJNA288562) | Human oral metagenome isolate pre4_saliva, whole genome shotgun sequencing... | isolation source: mouth | host: Homo sapiens | place: USA: California
TCTCATTCCAGCATCCAAAATCAGTAACCTCACACAAGGTATGTTCGTAGGTGCGGTATCCGACAACTTCGACGAACGTATCGAACAAAAGATCTTCCATGCTGAAATAGTGGTGGATAGTGCCAAAGTCTCTGCCGAAATGAAGCAATACCAGTCCATTCCTGAAATTAATGCGTTTCTAAACAAAGATGGCTCCAATAATCTCAAAGAGACCATCGAAGCCAACTATAAATGTGTGAAACGGGAAATAATCGTTTTGATAGAAAAAGAAATAAAAAGGATAAAAGAAGATCCTTCTCTTTGCCATCTTATAAAAGAATGAAACGCAATATCTTTATGTCATTCAAAAGCTATATTTCGCTTTCAGCCATACCTCCGAGTTCTGGCGATACATTGCAAACTTGCCTTTGTCGGCATGAAAGAAGTCGTAACCGGCGGTGAATTCTATTTGGTCGTTCAAGGCGTAGGATGCCGAGAAACGGTTGAAAACTCCGCCATTGGACACGTCAACGTAGGCAAAGGTGGAGAGCTTGAGACTGTTGCGCATCAGTTCCTTGGAGATACGTGCTGTGGCAAGTGCGGCATGGCGATAGACGGAAAGACCGTCAAGGCTGCCGGCCGTGTATTTGTGGCAGCACTGTGCGCTGAAGTTCCAATCATTGTCCGGATACCAGTCCACACCGACAAGGGCATTGTATGTGTTTCGGCATACCACGTCTTTTCCAACGGCTCCGCTTTGCGCTTCGCCGAAATAGCAGGCAGCCTCTGTGCGGAGGACAATCTGCCCGACGGGCAGCGAGCAGTCGGCGCCGAGCATCGTCATGCGGCGGTATTCCCCCTTGACCAGAAGTTGCTTTCCATCCTCGGACAAGGCAAGCGAGAGGGCAGGCATCTTGTTCCATGTGCGCAGTGCGCTCAGGGAGAAATCAATACCGCTGAGGTTGACAGTTATCCGTCCGCCGTACTCTATGATGTTGCGAAACCTTTTCTCAGGTCTGCCGCTTTCCATATCTAAGGTATATGGAAGGACTGCCAAGGACAGGCTCAGCGCCCACGGATTGCGCCGGTCGGTGGGCAGGACGAAGAAGTCGCCCACGTCTCGTTGAATCGCCAGCCCACCTCGGGACAAAACTGCAACGTGGTGGCTTTGGTCTCGGTGTTGTTCCAATATATGACGGAACCGCCGGCAAATAGTCCGCCTTCGTGGTCGTCCTCGTGGAAAGGCGAAACGGACAATTCCTGTGCCCATCCAATGAATGAAGAAAGCAATAAAAAGAAAGTGAATATTTGTTTCTTCATTTTTGAAAAACTATTATGATAGATAAAAGAAGTGTAGATGCACATTTACATTGAAAACATACTACAAATCTATTCTATACTTTTTGCCATCAGGGATTTGCCATTTGAAGCCTTACAATTCGTGCAAACGTGCCATTTTTATTTAGCAGTTCTTCAGGCATACCCTGCTCACAAATTCTTCCACCATCAAGTACAACTATATGGTCTGCATTACGTACAGTACGCATACGGTGGGCTATGATAATAACGGTCTTATTACGTACAAGCTCGGAAATAGCTGCTTGTATCTTTGTTTCGTTTTCAGCATCAAGACTGGCGGTAGCTTCGTCCAGCAAAATAATGGGAGCATCCTTTAGGAGAGCACGTGCAATAGAAATACGTTGCCGTTCTCCTCCAGAAAGAGTTTCTCCATTCTCTGCTATAATAGTGTTATATCCCTGTGGCATTCGGCTAATAAAATCATCGCACTGTGCCAGTCGTGCCACATGTCGTACCTCCTCATCAGTGGCATTGCGCTTGCCGATACGAATATTATCTGCAATCGAAGTGTTGAATAACACTACCTCTTGAAAAACTATAGCATAGTTTGTTAGCAAAGTTTCAGGATCTATCTTTGTTATGTCCTTTCCTCCAAGTGTTATTCGCCCTGCATCAACATCCCAAAAACGTGCTGCAAGTTTTGCTGTAGTACTCTTGCCGCCGCCAGAAGGACCAACAAGAGCTGTTACCTTACCTTGACGAGCTGTGAAGGAGATATCGTGCAGAATCTGCTTCCCAGATTCGTATGAAAAATCAACATTCTTAAAAGTTATGTCATAATTTCTAATTTTTACGTCCTTAGTTCCATCAAGTATAGGCATAGCCTCTATCTCTTTCATTCTCCTGATACGAACATCCAGAAAAGTCAGAATGGCAAGATTGCTACAAACCTCAATTATAGGATTATATATCATAGATGAAACAAGAATAAAAGCGAGATAAACATAAAGGGAAAGCTCTCCTCTTTGCATCAGCCATGCTCCCAAAAGAATAACAGAAGGCATTCCCAATTGTAGTAGCATTGCTGATATGTTTACAAAAGAGCCTGCGACTAATTCACCATTAATCAATTCTTTTTCATAGGCTCTCAATTTACTATTAAACTGTCTATTATATTCGTCCTCTCCATTATATGATTTTATTTCTTGTATGCATTCCAGACCTTCTTGTATCTGTTCTGTCACAGAACGCTTCACTTCGTACTGACATGAAAAGGTCTTTCTCAGCTTGTGCATGGACTTCAATAATACGAATATAGAGACAAGAATGGTTATTGCAGCAGCAAAAAGTTGTGGTATGCTATGTGAAAAAGTCTGTTCAAGATGTGCGCAATCCTCTAAAATGGTAGATGTGAGATCAGAAAGATTGCGTTCACCCCAAAAGGAGAGTGGTAATTTACGTAATTTCTCTGCAAGCCTGATACGACGGTGTGCGCTTTCCCGATATATAGATGTGTATGTACTATCATACTGCCAACGACTGAAGATAAACATAATACCTATAGCTACTATTGCTATGATTATGTAAAACAACAATGAATGACGTTGACTTTGATACTGAGTATTAAGACATTCCATCAGAAAGAAAAACATGAAACTGGGTGGCAGCATCAGTGCGAGGTTGAACAAAGTGGAGAAAACGATGCCTTTTTGTAGGTCTTTAGCTCCTTTCTCTGACAGGGCAAAACGATTTTGAAAATATTTGATCATTACTTTATGCTTTTAACTGGTTACAGTTTCCACGAAACAGATTGTTGATATTCATGCCACATACGATGGTATTGCCTTTTCTGACTCAATAGTTCGTCGTGCGTACCCTGTTCGACAATCTCACCATTGTCCACTACCACTATGTTATCGGCATCCTGCACGGTTGTCAGCCGATGAGCTATCATCAGCACGGTCTTTCCATGTGTCAGATGTACCAATGCCTTGCGAATAAGATATTCATTTTCTGGGTCGGCAAAGGCGGTTGCCTCGTCGAGTACCACGATGGGCGCGTCTTTCAGAATGGCTCGTGCAAGGACGATGCGTTGCTGTTCACCCCCCGAAAGATAAGTACCCTCTGCGCCAATGATGGTCTCCAATCCCTTCGGCAGGCGGTCGATGATCTCGCGGCTCTGAGAAAGGTCGATGGCACGGTTTATCTGTTCCATCGTTGCCTCGGGATTGCCGTAGCGTAGGTTTTCGATGAGCGAGGTTTTGAACAGATGGGTGTTTTGGAAGACGAACGACACATTTCGCATCAGTTCTTTCTTGGCTACTTGTCGCACATCAATGCCTCCTATCTTGACACTTCCCTTGCAAACATCCCAAAAGCGAGGTATCAGTCGGGCGATGGTCGTTTTCCCGCCACCAGAGGCTCCGACAAGTGCCACGGTCTTGCCCTGCGGAATGTTCAGGGTTATATTTTTTATGACATCTTTCTCAGCACTATTGTATCTGAAGGTTACGTTGTCAAAACAAATGTCAAACTTCTCAATCTTTCTTGGAGTGTGACTGTCTGCAAGTGGCATTGCATCGGTCAGGTTTTCCAATCTTTCCACCGCCTCGTTAGCAAGGAACAGGTTTTGCGAAAGATACATCATTTTCATCACGTTGGAAGAGATGACTGGGGCAATGAGCACATAGAGGAATATGTCAGCAATGATGACGGACATCTCTCCACCATGTCCTATCAAGATAATGCCTGTAGGAACAAGAACGAAGGCAAACGCATTGATAGCAATGGTATAGAACGACATGGGCGTGCGCCACACAAGCGTGTACTTGATGACAAGATCGCGATAACTGATGATGCTGTCGTAGAAATGCTTGAAAGAGAAAACCGTCTGCTGAAACACTTTAACAACTGGAATGCCTCTGACATATTCAACAGCATCTGCACTCATTTTTTCCTGTGCATCTAGATAAAGTCTCTGAAATTGATTGTTTTTTGGATTAGTCATATAGCTCATGATACCAAAGGCACAAAGAATAGGTATCAAGGTTGCGATACCCAACTGCCAGTCAACTACAATCAAGAGGACGATTACTCCAATAGGAGACACTATACTACCTGCCACATCAGGCAAAATATGAGCCACAAAGGTGTGTATCAGTCCCGAATCTTCATCTATGATTTTACGCATGCGTCCTGTGTTTTGTGCATCGAAGAATCCCAAAGGAACACACATTAGTTTTCGCATTGCCATCTCTCTCATATTTGTCTCTATACGAAAAGCTACAAGGTGAGACAGCATTAAGGCTAAGAAATAGAATAATACGTTTAATAAAGATAACGTAACAGTAGCTATAGCATAGCCCAATACATTGGTATCGGTAAGAGTACCGTTTTCAGTCAGTAATGTGCGTACAACCAGCCATACTAGAATAAAGGGAACAAGAGAGAACAACCCGTTTATAGCTGATAGTCCTATAGAACAGGGTAGTAAAATCTTATATCCTCCCATATAGTTTTTTAAACGTTTTAGTGTACTTATCATATTGATAGTTTATATAAAGAACCAAGAAATGTTTGCGAATAGTAATAATAACAAAAGGCACAAGACCAATGTCAATCTTCTATCAAGAAGAGATGGTGTCGTTTTTCTGTAAGCCAATAGTTCTTTCCTAAAATATGGCATTAATGAAAACTTAACTTGCACCTTTATCATATATAAGTCTATTAATATATAAATTGGGAATACACATAAAGTATATATACTTCCAGTAAATAAAATCAAAGAAAAATGACATAGAATATCTCCTATTATCATAGGATGTCTTACTCTCCCGTAAATACCGTCTGTCAAAAGTTTCTTTGGGGCATAAAAAGATTCTTTAGTTGCCGTGAAATTTTTAGAAACAGATTTATTGCCCCAAAAGATAAAGAAATATACAAAGACACTTAATGTGATGATAATATAAACAGAACTGGGGATGTTAAAATCTCCATCAATCCAATCATAAATACCATGTATTCTCGGTTGCTTTACAAATGGAAGGACATACCATATCAAAGCTGGATATGTACTTGCATAATAAAGCTTCTTGGGTACGGATGATTTAATACCTTGCTTATGATTATTGTACCCTGTTTTGAAGGCATAATAATATACCCATAAACCTGTCAAAGAAATAATGACAAGTGTAAGTTGTAATGCAATATATAGATCCATCATTCTTTAATTATTATTTGGTTTCTAATTTTTGCTTATTTTTAATTTCAAATTCCTTATTTCCTATCAAATTATTTTTAGAAAACATTTTTACGGCAATAATTCCTGCGAAATTATTCCACTTAATAAATGTGTCCATACACTGAAACCCCGTGTCTGATAATAATCGAAGGTTCTCTGATAAAGTTAAAGGCATCAGTACCCCCCTTAAACTTTGAGACTTCTTTATTACTTGTTGTTCGTTCAACCCACTGTCTTGTTTAAAATCCCAGTATAGGTCTGTCCAAATATCTTCAAACATAGAGTTTTCCGCTCTTATTTTTTCAACCAATATGAAAGCTCCACCTTCAACTAAGCCCTTATAGATCCTTTGTAGCACCTGTTTTCTTTTCCAAAGAGGCAAGAATTGCAGGGTATATAAAGAAAGGATTAGGTCAACATTTGAAAACTCATTTATATCAGCAATATCTTGTTGCAAGAATTGCACAGTTTCACTGTTACATTTTTTTCTCGCAATCTCAATCATAGCCTGACTTTCCTCAACTCCAATATATCTTACATTTTTCTTTCTGTGGTGCTTTTGAAGAAGAAGAGATATGGTCTCTCCTGTAGATGCCCCTAAATCATAAATAGTACTGTTATCACGGACAAACCATTCACTCATCTCTACAACTTCTTTTTGTACTTCTTCATACAAGGGAACACTTTTTCTAACATGTGTGTCAAAATTTTTTGAAACCTGTTCGTCAAACTTCCACTCACCAGGAACAGATGTTATCAGCTCATCAACATAACCTTTGTTATTTTTCATTTTTTTTCAATTTAAAAAGACTGTAGGAACTTGAGAAAGTTATAAGAATATTTATAGCAATATATGTGATTCCAACAGGAGTGTACAGTTTATTAGGATTAAAGCTAATAAGGCTGTAAGCAAAGAACATAAAGAAGAAGATTGCTACTAACTTTGCCATATGCGCAAAATTTGATATTCTATTGCTTAAATAGTATATAATTACAGATGAGAAGGCACAGAAACCGCTAACCAGTCCAAATATATACTTATCAAGGGATGAAGCAGAATCATACGGCATGCGGAATAGTAAATCCCAAATTTCTTTTGGATAAAATATATTACAGAGGTTTAAGACCAGCAAAAAAGATAATATGCGAAACAAGACCGTTATTGGAAATAAAAGTCTTTTATTTACTCTCTTTGTCTTAATACTGAGATTAAGTAAAAACATAGAGCTTCCGATGAATAGCCAAATGAAAGGTTCATAAATTGAACACCAATAAATCAGTCCTGTACGACACTTCAAAACATACATAAAGCACCCCATAAAACCTATTAAACAAGTTCCTATACTAAGAATCTCTTTATACTTCTCTACGTCTTTTTTCAGGAGCAGGAAGTAAAGGAAAAAGAAACTAAAAAACAAAGATTGTTGTGTGAATAAAAACCGCGTCATATATGATGGGGTGCCGTTAAAACCTATATAAGAATATATCTTTTGCAAGGGAAAGAACCCCCATGGAATCCCCGTTATACAGGCCATAACACAAATCCAAAGCAAAAAAATTAGAAATCTTTTTTTATTGTTATATTTCATCACAGGTATAATTTATTCCATATTCACTAATCTCTCTTATGAACGAGTCACATTCAATGGCATCACATAAGTAATTCACCCCTGAATTTAATTTATTTCGCAATAAGTTCTTAACGACAATGATGGAAGGCAATGAAGTGTATTTTAAATTGTCATTTGTAAGCATACAAAAATTTTTCTTAGTACTGCTCTTCTCAGCAGACATAGAACATACAACAGCCCCCCATTTACCTTCCTTTTTAACTAGTCTTTTATAATCTTTCTCCAATAATTTAGCAGCCTGCCCCAGTCTCTTTTTGTAAAAAATACTAATCCACATAAATTTAAGCATTGAAATAAAATCGTTTACCATCACATAGGTAGAAAACTCCTTCACATGATTGTGTGTGGACGCAACTTTGACTAATTGGTTGTCGAATATTGGAATACATATTTTTCTTTGTAGAAGAAAAGAAAATGATTTAAGAATATCCTTGTGTAAAGGGGAACGTCTATATCTTTTTCCATAGGAAAAGAAAGAAGTACTGAAACCTGTTATGGAAGTTTTTGCCATATCATAGGTTGAACTATACGACCAATTATCCACAGCACCAAAGAACATTCTAAATTTCATTGGGTTAACATTCAAATGTTGTTCTATGATATATTTGGCAAAGACGCCCGATAATCCTGGCATCCAACCTGCTCCTATAACAAAACATAGTCCTTTGGCTTTTACAATATCTTCGTATGGTTTCATTTGTTCCATAAGAGAATCATACCCCCCAATATCAATGTAATGGCATTCACTATTTAGAGCTTGTAGTGCTATAATGTTTCCCATCAAAGAAGAAGGACCAGCAGCATTGATTACAACAAAACATCGAGAGCAGAAACTCTTTAACTCGTTTTCATTGTTATAATCTAAATGGCAATATTTTGTTCTTTCTGTAGAAGATATTGACGTAGGAACTCTCTCGCTTGTCCTATAACTTATCAAAATATGTTGGTCGGACAATTCGGAAAGTAAATAATTCACGATAAGACCTCCTACTGATCCATTACCTCCTATTACACCAATGTATTTGATTTTATTATTCATGTTTATTTTCCATAAATATTTCTAACCCATGATCACACAAAAAATCATATATTGGCAACATTTTCTTTTCCAAATGTTCAAAGGAAAATACTCCTGGTGTCAGGCGTACCCATCCATTAATGACAGAAAGTACCATTGCAGCGCAAAAGATTCCCGTCAATCGAAATGAGGAATCTGAACGTAAAATACAATTCTTTTGATACCTTTCATTTCTAACTGTCAAGTTTACTATGACCATTCTTTCTTTTTTACTACTTTCAGTCAATTTGTGTTGATTATTTTTTGTTATTTGGCAAAGAATTCTTCTTGCAAAGGAACTGTGCCTCAATAATGGCAAAAGACCTTTAGGGAAGCCTTGCAGACAAAAAGCGCTATCAAATGTTTTTAACTGTTTGAAAGACAAAGCCTGTGGTAAAGACAGTACTTCAGAACTCGTAAAAAACAGTAGTGGTAAATCCTCATGAGAAGCATCAAACGAAAAGTTTTTTTGATGGAAATGTCTCGACGAAGATTTTTTTATACAACCGTCTGAAAGAACAAGTGCATCTCTGCTGAAACTTTCAAAGAAATTGTCTATGGAAGCTTTACCAGATACAACTCCTGCTCCAAAGAAAATCCTACTATATGCTTCTGTAGCAAATCCTTCAAGTTGCTCAGCCAAAAACTCCAACATAAAAGTTGTAAGTCCTGGGCATAGCCCCATTCCTGATAATATCGTTCCGTGATAAGGATTGATAAATTCTTTCTTGAAATTCATCAAACGCTCATAATGTAAGATATTATCATTTATGTCAATACATACAATCTTACTTTCAAGACATATTCTATAAATATCCAAATTGATTTTATGGAACGGACCAGCTGCTATAACAACTATGTCAAAGGACTTGATGATTTTTTCTAAAGCTAAGGAGTCAAATATGTCCAACTGAATGAAATTGGCTACATTGCCAAATTCACTAGAATAATTTCGGGCTGCAATGGATAAACTGCATAAAGTTCTGTATTCAGACAATACATTTAGGATGGCCATACCAGCTATACCTGTCCCACCAATAATTAAGACTTTCTTTTGCCACATAGTATTATATCTTCTTTCTTATAAAAAACCAGCAAATAAAGTAATAAGAAGTAATGCCAAGACTAAACATACAAGGTTGCATCTTCCTAAAAAAAGAAGGAGATAGCCATGCCATGACAGATGATATTACCATAAGTACAACGGGATTTAGCAGGATAGTCCATCGTGACACAACTGCCTTAGATGATAAATTACATAAGCCAACCAAAATCCAGCCCAAAGGCAATAATATAAACATAAACGGGAAAAAAGGAGTTAAAGTTGAAACGACAGGTTCCCATTCAGACCCGATTATGTCTGCATTTCCTATATTATATATTAAAGCATAGCAATAATGAAAAAACGTCATCATAATCATAGAATATGCAATCACTCCTGAACAAATCATTGCCATAGCACGATTGACCTTATACATGGTCAAATAAACAAGATAGAGACCTATTATCCAAAAGGGAAAAGCAAAAATACAGACATAAGACGATAAAGTAATGGACACTCCGTCTAATACCAACAATCTTGACACGAATTGTTCCGTTTCCGTTGATCGCATCTGGACAAGATAGTCACAGACCGTAATAAACACACCACTTATAATACTTGAGACGGCGATTATATCTAATATTTTTTCCTTCATTTTGTATTCTCTATAAATAAAGTATCAAAAAGAAAAAGATTCTCATCCTGTTATTTTTTATAGATAGGAAAACAATTTCCTTGTCGAAATATTTTACTTTCGACAAGGAAATATATTCTATTTCAGACTACTAATCATATATGGTGCACCAGAAGTTTTTACTTTTATATTTTCATAGCTTCCATCATTCAAATGATAGACAGAGTAGCCCATTCCTTGCTCAGTTGACATTCCGAAGATGATGTCATTGCCCGACTTGCAAATGGATGCCGCCCAGCCTGTAGTTCCTGAGAAGTTCATCTTCTTGCAAGTCTTATCATAGAGATTAATC
>QWCR01000872.1_pt1 | contig 10177 bp, 18 predicted proteins | sample 1972581 | NCBI WGS metagenome assembly QWCR01 (sample SAMN09866703, study PRJNA288562) | Human oral metagenome isolate pre4_saliva, whole genome shotgun sequencing... | isolation source: mouth | host: Homo sapiens | place: USA: California
ACCTAGTAGCACTAGGCGGTGTTTCGCGTACTCTGTTCCCTTGGGAGCAGAAACTCTTCTCATTGCCTAATAATACTGTAATTTTTAGTTTTTGTCAATCTTTTTGGTTTGTTTTTTTAAAATTTTTGAGTATCGAAAAATCTCAACGCTGGGAAAGTTGCTTTTTTTGCATTGTCAGATAAGTCAGCAGTAGCAGGCTTGTCTTTTTCTATTTGTCAATTTTGTCGTTTTTTGCACTTTAGTCTGTAAAATCGGCTTTCTATTCTTCAATTTCCCCTGTTTTTGCACAATAGACCATGAAAAGATGGTTGCTATTGGCGAATATGGGGGAGTTTTATAGAATTTTTTCAAATACCATAGTGGCTTGAATGCGGTCGCCACCACCTAGTCCTTTGCTTCCACCATTGGCGGTTGTGATTGTATGCAGGCGGTAGCCTTTTGCTACTTGGGTGTTAATGACGTTTTCTAATTCTGTCAAGTTTCCTGAACCAGTACCAAAAAATTTCTCTTTTAAGGTTACTTGAAGGACTACATAGTGTAAATCAGTAGCATTTGAGGCAGTTGAGTGAGTGCTAGCATCTTTAATGTTATCAAAAAATCCCATGATAGTTACTCCTTGTTATTTATTATCTTTTTCTGATAAAGATTTAGTTTTAGATTGTGGTAATTTGTTAATGAGTTCTAGTATTAAATGTTTACTATCGTTATCTAAAATGAGGTACTTATAAAGTAAGTCTGAAATTTCTGTTTCTTTTAGTTCATCAAAATCTAGTATAGCATCAAATAATCGTATAAAAAAGTCGTTTTCACCAATACCTTCTACAAGAGCATCGTAAGCAGGATTTCCGTGAGAATTAGTTCCGTATTTTTGATTTATACGTTGTTTTATAAGTTCAATTTGTTCAATAGTTTTTTTATCAAGTTTATACTGCTCAGTTGATTTACCTAATTTCTTTTCAAGTCTTTCCTTAGTATTTAGACGTTTGATTAAATTATTACGGTATTCTTCAAACTCTGCTCCACTATTGAAAGTCATTAATTCATCACCATAACCTAATAAGTAGGATACACTAACCCCAAAAAATTCAGCTAATTTCTGGGCTTTTATAGGTTTTATTTGACGCTCTCCTTTTTCCCAATAAATGTAAGTTCTTTTTGTAACTCCTATTACATCAGCTATTTCTTGCTGGGTCATCCCTTTTTTGCCGTTAAATTCTTTATTTAACCTCAATTCTTTTAACTTATTATCCATATTTTAAAACACCTTTCAAAAGTATTTTACCACGTTTTTTTACAATGTTGTAAAAAAAATTCAACATTTTTTAGAAAAAGTATTGACATTGCACAAAAAGTACAATATAATATTGCTGTCAACAGAAAGTTGTACAAAAAGTACACCATATCAAACACCTTTCAATCAATTATGGTGAAATTTCTAAAATGGAGGTAAAAAATGAGAAATAACATGAGATTGTTATTAGCGAAGCGACGCAAAAAACCGCTGATGTTGCAAAAGCTACGGGAATTTCAAAAAGTACCTTAACGGCTTTGTATTATGAACGTGCAAAGAATCCAAGTATTGATACATTGAAAAAAGGTATCTAGTTACTTAGGAGTTACACTTGATGAATTTCTTGATACGAAATATTAGAAAGGAGCGAACCAATGGAACTGGTTTATATGGACGGCAAGAAAGAGCCGTACACCACAAGCGAAATCATCGCTGAATGTGCTGAAGTAAAGCATGATACAGTACAAAGTTTAATAAGAAATCATCAAGAGGATTTTGAAAGTTATGGAATAATCGGATTTGAAATCCGTAAATTAGATAGGCGAGGGCGACCGATGAAAATCTATCGTTTGAACGAGCAACAGGCAACCTTGCTGATCACTTATCTAAAGAATACTGAACCAGTACGTCAATTTAAAATGAACCTAGTCAAAGCATTCTTTGAAATGCGTGATGAACTTTCTAAACGCTATCTTCAACGGGAACTGGAAAAGCCAAAGCGCAAGACCTTAACCGAAGCTATCAAATCATGGGAGAAAGCACCTCAGCATGCCTATAGCACTCTTACAAACCTACTGCTAAAGGGAGCGACTGGGAAAAACAAAGCCCAACTCATGCAAGAGCGAGAAAGTGAAAACGGTATTGACAGTTTAACAAGCGCGGAACTGACAAACTATCAGCGTTTGGAAGATATGGCAATAGCGACAAGGATTTTAAAAAGCTAGTTGAGAAAGACAGACAACTAGCCGAATATCTTTGTATGAACTACGAGGATTTGGACAGTGAAGACCTGGGCGCATTTCTTGAAACGATGGAGCAGGGATTTAGCTGGATTCTGGAACTTATCGAAAGTAAAAACTTGCTTTATAGCCCCCAGACAGGGAAAAAAGGCAACAAAAAAGTCACTTGCGGAGATTTTGGCGACCGAAGCAAGCGACAAGATTCAGGTTATAGATATTTTTTCTATACCTTGATTATAGCATAGAAAGACAAGGTATACAATGGGAAAACAACATCAAGCAGTAAAATTCAAAGATATTGCTGAAAAATTGTCAGAATTAGAGGGCAAAAATTTAGAAGAAATCGCTGGAGTATTAGGTTATCGCAACTTGGAGAGTTGCAGGGTCAACCTTTACAATCTGAGACAAAACAAGCGTCTAGGATTTGAAGTAGAAAAAGGGGTGTACTCCAAGTTCGCACTCTTGGACGATTCGGTAAAAGAGGAACTGGAAGACAAGGAATTGTCAGACCGTGGGCGCTATTTGAAGAGCGTAGATCGCTATAAGGCAATGCTAAACGCCTTTTCTATCGCTTTTGATAGCACGGTCAAGGCGGAAACCAGACAAAAAGCAGAACATGACGGCTTGAAAGCCTTGGACAGAATCCCAGATAAGCACTACGCCCTACTTTATGACATGATGGAGGGCTAGGATGGAAGCAAAAAACCACTTCGCTAGATTCATGCGTAGAGGCATGGAGTTAGCAAGGCAATTACATAGTAAAGAAATTCAACGTGATGAATTTGATAGAGCCTGGAAAAGATTAGGCGATCAAATCGAAAATGAAACGAAGAAAAACTAAGAAAACCGAAGTGCAGGCAAGCAATTAGAAAAGGTTTTGAAAAACGAGTGCTGACACGGCGACTCTAAGCACTTGTTTAGCAAAAATGTGGGTGATTACCCACGAAACATCACTACAAGCGTCCGTCAACTTGGGGCAAATGCCCAGCGTTTGGAGTGGTGCTAATCTGGTATAGGAAAAAGCAGGAAAAAGGAATAGTAGACTATGACAGAAACAACATACGATATTATCGCTAAAAGCTTGGATAGAATTAGTATGGAATTACACCAAGCAGACGAAAACAATGATTTTTTAAGAATAGGACTCTTATCAGGACAATTAAAAACTATCAAAGAAGATTTATCCCGTTTACTTTGGATTGAACTTCCTGAATTGAATGACAGCCATAAAATCGAAGCGGTCTCTAAAAGCACTACGGGCTCTAAAAATGGAACTCAGAAAGCAAATAAAAGTTGTCTTATAGAGAAGTTTGAGGAGGCAATGCAATGACACTAGACCTAAAAAACATGGCACAAGCAGAATTTGATGATTTCATGCTTGATTTAAAGGAAAATGAACCAAATCTATTTCAGTTTATCGTTGATTTTATCAATAAAAAAGTAACTGTTCAAGAAGTTGAAGCTTTCCAAAAGATGGAACCTGAAGTGCAACAGTTATATATTAAGAATTATCAAGCGAGGGCATAGCATGAATGAATTAGATTTGACCAATACACAGGCGGTAATCTTCATGGTTGTATTGATTGGCTTACTGCTTTATTTAAACCACCGAGACCGCAAAAAAAGCGCCCAATTTGAGCGAGAAAACCAACAGACGATAGAAACACCTAGCGAGGATTTAAACCCTGAATATGGGCGGATATATCCAGCTTGCAGGGGTTAAGCCGTGGAGGTGATGATATGTTTGAAAGGATGATTGAAGAACTTCAAATAAAAATATTAGAAGCCTTAGAACGTTACCTAAAAAGCCATGAGAAAATATCTCCCCGAATCATTGGGCTGATTTCCGCAAAACGAGTACAGGAAGAGTTAGATATAAAATACCTGACCTTACAAAAATGGGAAAGAATGGGCTTGAAACGTTATCAGCCTCCAGGAGATGATAGCAGAAAAGTTTATTATAAAGTGGAAGATATCCGTAAGTTTATGGGGGTGGGAGAATGAGAGTGATAGAGTTGACCTTGTCTAGTGACAAATTGGCCTTATTCGGCTTTCTCAAGTCTACCCCTACCCAAGTTTGGAAGAATGGGGAATACTTCAAATTCATCTACTTTGAACCGATAGGCGAGGCGCTGACGGATTTTCACTATAAAGGCTTGTATGTGACTGTAAAAGAAGAAAAAGAGGAAGTAGAGGGTTGGAGGTTAGTTAGAAACTTGGAGATAGTTTTGGCCAGTCCTGACTTGCTGATTATCCTGAAAGAATTAGAGGTAAACAAATTGACCGAGCAACGGCAGGGACTTGGAGTGGAGTTAAAAGGCTGGGTTTTTGACCTGATTTGTAATGGCATTTATACCAAATATGAGACTTCGCTTTTTGTCCGCTTGCTATTTGTGAATGGCTACAGTTTTAGTCAGATGGTGGATTTGTTTTCAGCAATCGTAAAACGAAAAGACCTAGTAAGCTATTTCCTAGAAGTAGCGACAAAATTCTATAAGGAGGTGGCTTTTGAATAGCAATGACATTGTAAATAAAATCATTAAAGAGGATCAGCAACAAATACCGCCTACCATGGTAGACTTGACTCAAGCAAGGGAGACAAGTGAGGAAAACAATAGCCTGAATTTGGCAAAAAGAGCAAGAGGTGACGGTTTTGATAGAGGTTTAGACAATCTCCGAAAGATTTTGAGCGGAGATAGCAAGTTAAAAGGGGCGATACAGTACAACACTTTTACGTATGAAATTGAAGTGACTAGACCAATGAAGCTAAACGGTAGAACCCTGAGCGGTGCAATCGATGACCTGATTATCAGAGAGATTAGGGCTTATATTGCTACCAAGTACAAGCTGGACTATAAAAAGCCTGATATAGCTGATTTTTTGGAGATAGTGGCTGGAGAACATAGCTACAACCCTTTAAAAGACTATCTGGAATCTTGCGAAAGCGAGTATAAAGAGTTAGTGAATCAGCGTGATCCCTTTAATATTTTAAGGCATTATCTCAATATCAAGGATGATGAATATAACCGTATTATCATGGACTTGTTTTTCCGTGGAGCGGTTGCCAAGGTGTTTGATCCTACTGTTAAGTTTGACTTTGTACTGGATTTGACTGGACGACAGGGAGTGGGAAAGACCCAATTTTTTGAGGGGCTTTTTACTCACAAGTATTTTACAACTGTTGAGACCTTCACAGACAAAGATGACAAGGCTAGAATGGTAAGAAACTGGTGTGTATTTGATGATGAGATGGTGGCTAGTAAAAAGGCTAGTTTTTCAGAATTGAAGAAATTCATCACAGAAACCAAGCTTGAGTTTAGACCGCCCTACGCCTCCAGTGATAGGCGACTCCCTAAGAGTTTTATCATTGTCAGAGCAACCAATGACCATGATTATTTGAACGACTTGACAGGAGAAAGGCGCTTTCTGGTTGCTGAGGTACACAAAGATACCGCCTATAAGGGCAGGAAGTGGACAGAGAAAGACCGTAGACACTTTTGGGGTGCTATGGTGATGGCTTGGAGAGCTAACCAAGTCTTGAACCTGACAGACGAGCAGGAAAAGCTAGTAAATGAGGTTAGAAGCCGTTACAAGTTTGTAGATGAAACCCTTGAGGATTTGGAGCGCTATTTAGGCACTCCTTACCCAAAAAGAATGTATCAGTTCCCGATGACCGACAGAATGCGATACTATTATATCTATGACATGATGAACGAAGGATACTATAGAAATAACAGGGGTGGAACAGTTGAACTTGACACAGACACCTATGGCGAACTGGTAGATAGGGACAAGATGACCATTAACCTATTTTTTCAAGAGGTGTATTTGACTGACAAAGTACCGCCAAAGGATAAGGCTAAGGTTAAAAAGTATATGCAAAACCGAGACGGCTGGGAACATAGGCGATCAACAAGATTTGGTAAAAGTATTAAACCAGCTTACGTTAAAAAAATGTAGTCAGTGTAGTTTATTTTTAAAAAGTGACTACATTTTAAATAGGAAGAAAACCCTTGATACATAAGGGGTTAGAAAAAAGTGTTGTTTTTACTATTTTACTGACTACACCCCTAAACCCTTGGTATTATTGACTTTTATATAAAAATGTAGTTATTTTCTATTTATTAAAGAGTATATGAAGATAAGAGATAAAAGGCGTTTATTGTTTATTTTTTGGGGAGCAAGGTGACTACATGACTACGCATGGCGAAAAACCTTGTGACTGTAAGGCGGAGAGCGTAGTCACTAGATATCCCAAAATGACTACACTTTTTTATGAACCTTAAGAATTTTTTTAAGAGAGGTTTAGAAATGAAAGTAGTTGAACCTATTAGAGATACTGATGACATCGAAAGAATTAAGGATTTTTTGAGAAGGAAGAATGAACGAGATTACGTATTATTCCTATTTGGAATTTATACAGGTTTACGAGTTAGTGATATTATTCCAATTAAAGTCAAACAAATCATAGAAGATAAAATTGAAATAAGGGAGAAAAAAACAGGAAAAATAAGACGTTTTCCAATTAATCAACAATTAAGAAATGCCTTAAATCAATACATTGATAATAAACAACTCAAAGAATATGATTTTTTATTTCCGAGCAGAAAAAGAGAGAATGGCAAGGGAGTAAAAATTTGTCATATTTCAAGAACCCAAGTGTATAAAATTTTAAAAGAAGCTGGGAATAAATGTGGGATTGAAAATATAGGAACCCACTCAATGAGAAAGACATTCGGCTATCATCATTACAAAAAGAATGGTGATGTAGCTATTCTACAAAAAATATTCAACCATTCAACACCAGAGATTATACTTGGATATATCGGCTACACTCAAGACGAACTAGACCAGAGTATACTAACATTTGACTACTAAATAGTCGTTCTATTTTACATAATGAGAAAATGTAAATTCAAAAACAGAAAACAGGCCTATCCCCTTGATATAAAAGGGATTCTAAAAAGTGCTTGAAAGTCACAAAATAGAAGATATGTTAAATATAACAGTTGTGAAATGAGGTAAAAATGTTAGAAAAACCAAGGATAAGAAACGAGACAAAAAATATAGGTTAAACTAAAAAATTGCAAGAAATAAATCTAAAAGGAGAAGAGAATGACACGTACAGTAAAAGAAATTTTTCAAGAATTGGAAAATATGGAAAATGATAATGCTAAATTAATTAAAAAACGTCAAGAGGAGTTGGAAGCTATAGGCCCAACAATTGAAAAAGCTAAACAAGATATAGTAGAAGCTAAAAAGAAGGTAGATGCTGAGGCATACAATAAAGCTAAGACGGAATTATGGACTGCTGGAAATACCAAGGAACTACTGGAGGAGGAGCTAGAAAAACTTCAAAACAACCCTCTAGTTAGTAAAAAAGAATATCATAAGTTGGCTAAAGAAATCACAGCAGCGGCTGAATCAGTAAATGCAGAGATTTTAGATAAAATATCAAAGTATTTCCCAGAGTTTGAAAAACTCAAAGAAAACTTTACTCGGAATGTAGAAGATGCAAACAAAGCACTAAGTAAGCTTGAGCACGCCATAGGTAAAAATACCGAGTCCTACAAGTACGACGACCAGGGAGGTCTGGTTCAGAGATATCACGGGCTGGACTATACACCTAAGAAAAGCGTTGCTTGTCTTTTAAATAAATTTGTAGAAACATATAATAGGATGGTGAAATAAATGACTACTGAACACAATCCATATCAATGGTATGAAGATTTAGAAACTGCAGTTAAAAGTAAACATGAACAACAAGGGATAGAATTTAGAAGATACTTACATGAGCAAACAACCCTATCGCCGGAAGATTTAAAGATCGCATCAGAGACGCAAAAAGTTTTGTCAAAAATTGGCCAGAGATATGCGGAGGAAAATGAGAATGAGAAAGCTAGATTAATAGCACAAGCTAAAGATGAAGCAGCAGCCAAGGCAGAGGAAGAAGCTAATAAGAAATTCGGAACAAAAAGTAAAAAGGAATTGGAAGAAAATGAAATACTGAAGCAGATGGCAAAAGATTTATTCTAGATAGGGGGGTATCCCCCTCCCACTAGTCGCTCGCGAGCTTCACACCGTCACTGTACATTTTTTCTCGCGCCAAATCACAGAATTAAAAAATAATGAAATAAAATGTTAGGGCTTAGAAATATAAAAAATGATATAATCGAGATGTGGTAATTATGTATGACAAAAGATGAAATTAAAAAATATTTAGACACAGATCTTGAATTTAATTATAATGGCCGAGGCGCTTGTTTCTTATCCAGCATTTGTGTAGTTGGTTATGATTATGAAGGTCATCAGTTTAATACGATTGATGAAGCTATGGAAGCTAAAGTTTTTGATGGTAAAAATTTAGTGGATATATGGGATGAAGTTTTTATACAAGTATCTTAAAATAAAAATATGATCACATTATTTTTGATAGTGAAAATCCTTTCTGGAGAGAATTTTTTCAATGAGTTGGGTAGTATGAAATGGAAATAGACAACACAGAAACAGCAAAAAGAGCATATCATTTTTTGAAAAGTTATAAGTCGCTGAAGAAGTTAGCCAATCTAAGAGATACTCCAGGCGCATTTGAAACCAAAGCTATCGAGATGGTCAAAATGATAGACTCTTATAGTAGAAGTCTAGACGAAAAGAAACGTGCTATATTTTATAATTTATTTATTGTTGCCCAAAAACAAAAGTATACTTTAAAAGAACTCTATAGATTACTGGATATTGATAAAACAGAGTATGATCTTCTCAAAAGTGAAATCTTACTAGATTTTGCCCATAATTATAGAGAAGGGGCGCTATTGGCATACCGTAAGTAAAATATTAAGAATAGATTAAAAGCCCTTAGAAACGATTCTGGGGGCTTTTGTGAACCTATAAAATTATAAACTGCATCGCTGAGAAATTAGCAATAAAGAAATAGAGCGACAACTTGAAAAAAATACAAATTCGGTCTGTTAGGTATTCATATTGCTATTGTAAAAAAGGGAATTGTTTGATTTATGACACGCAAAAAAAGAACTGACTTAGGCGCCAATCTCATTGAGATTTCAGGGTGCCAAATCAATTCCTTTGATAATTTAAGTGTACACCATTTTTACTAGAAAAGCAAATTGACTAGCAGGAACAGACTGCTATAAATCACTATAAACCGTGTCGAATTAGAGTCGTTTTTTTACTTACTTTTATCCGCAGGCGCTAAAAAACGGAAGATATGCTATAATAGTACAAGGCAATAAAAAAGCACGTTTGACCGTGCTAGTTTCTTGCCTGCTGAACTCATCATATAGTGTAGTGGCTCCTTTATGGGGCTTTTTTGTGAACATTTTTAGGAACTTTTAAAGAAATTAAAGAAAATATAAGGAAATCTGATTTTAAAGAAAATCAGGAATATCAAGGCCTTTACTTACTAATGAAATATAAAAATCAAGCGGTAGCGGAATAACTCAAAATGTGATAAGATAGGGGTATGAATCTGAAAGTGAAACAAAAAATACCATTAAAAATCAAGCGCATGGGAATTAATGGTGAGGGGATCGGCTTTTATCAAAAAACCTTAGTCTTTGTGCCTGGTGCTCTCAAAGGTGAAGATATCTATTGTCAGATTACTTCTATTAAACGTAACTTTGTAGAGGCAAAACTACTGAAGGTCAACAAGAAGTCTAAATTCCGTGTTGTGCCTGCTTGTACTATTTACAATGAATGCGGAGGCTGCCAAATCATGCACCTGCATTATGATAAGCAGCTGGAGTTCAAGACGGACTTACTTCACCAAGTGCTAAAAAAATTTGCCCCTGCAGGATATGAAAACTATGAAATCCGCCCGACGATTGGAATGCAGGAACCCAAGTACTATCGTGCTAAGTTACAATTTCAGACTCGAAAATTTAAAAATCAGGTCAAGGCAGGTCTGTAT
>QWCR01000578.1_pt1 | contig 10164 bp, 4 predicted proteins | sample 1972581 | NCBI WGS metagenome assembly QWCR01 (sample SAMN09866703, study PRJNA288562) | Human oral metagenome isolate pre4_saliva, whole genome shotgun sequencing... | isolation source: mouth | host: Homo sapiens | place: USA: California
TGTTACCTTTATTCGTCTCATGTTCTCAGATATTTTGGGAACCATGAAAAACGTCGAAATTCCTGCTACAGATGAACAGTTAGATAAAGTCTTGTCAAACAAGGCGATGTTTGATGGATCTTCTATTGAAGGTTTTGTACGTATCAATGAGTCAGATATGTACTTGTACCCAGACTTGGATACATGGACAGTCTTCCCTTGGGGGGATGAAAATGGAAGTGTTGCAGGTTTAATCTGTGATGTCTATACAACAGAAGGTGAACCATTTGCAGGTGACCCTCGTGGCAATTTGAAACGAGCTCTTCGTCACATGGAAGAAGTAGGATTCAAATCTTTCAACCTTGGACCAGAACCAGAATTCTTCCTATTTAAGCTCGATGAAAATGGGGATCCAACACTTGAAGTAAATGACAAGGGTGGCTACTTTGATTTGGCGCCTACTGATCTTGCGGACAATACACGTCGTGAGATTGTCAATGTCTTGACTAAAATGGGATTTGAAGTAGAAGCGAGTCACCACGAGGTTGCGGTTGGACAACACGAGATTGACTTTAAGTACGATGAAGTTCTCCGTGCTTGTGATAAGATTCAAATTTTTAAACTTGTTGTTAAAACCATTGCTCGCAAACATGGTCTTTACGCAACCTTTATGGCAAAACCAAAATTTGGTATTGCTGGATCAGGTATGCACTGTAATATGTCCTTGTTTGATGCAGAAGGAAATAATGCTTTCTTTGATCCAAATGATCCAAAAGGAATGCAGTTGTCAGAAACAGCTTATCATTTCCTTGGTGGTTTGATTAAGCATGCCTATAACTATACTGCCATCATGAACCCAACGGTTAACTCATACAAACGTTTGGTTCCAGGTTATGAAGCGCCTGTTTACATTGCTTGGGCTGGACGTAACCGTTCGCCGCTTGTGCGCGTGCCTGCTTCACGTGGTATGGGAACTCGTCTTGAGTTGCGTTCAGTGGATCCGATGGCAAACCCATACATCGCTATGGCAGTTCTTTTGGAAGTTGGTTTGCATGGTATTGAAAATAAAATCGAAGCACCAGCTCCTATCGAAGAAAATATCTATATCATGACAGCTGAAGAGCGTAAGGAAGCTGGAATTACTGACCTCCCATCAACGCTTCACAACGCTTTGAAAGCTTTGACAGAAGATGAAGTGGTCAAGGCTGCCCTAGGGGATCACATATACACTAGCTTCCTTGAAGCGAAACGTATCGAGTGGGCTAGCTATGCAACCTTCGTTTCACAATGGGAAGTTGATAACTATTTAGATTTATACTAATGGCATAGAAAGGTTGTCCGATTGGGCAGCCTTTTTATACTCTTCAACCCACGTCAGCCTTATCTGCAACCTCAAAGCTATACTTTGAGTAGTCTGCGGCTAGCTTCCTAGTTTGCTCTTTGATTTTCATTGGGGATAAGTTTATTATAGTAGATTGGAAGATAATGAATTGAATCTAGGATAGTCCAAAATAATTCCTAACAATGTTTTAGAAGTCGTGTTATACTATTACAACTTAAATATGATATAGTGTTTTCATATTGCTCATACTCTTCTATTTTCATTGAGTATCATCTATAAAGATCGATTACAATATGTCTTTTATGCGCTTCAGTTAGATGAGTGTAATAGATGAGAAGTTTTTTTATTTTTTCTTGAATTGAGGTTTTATCGTCTATAGTATGCTGTAATCTACATGAATATAAGGTGTGTTTGTCATAAATTGATTTGATGCATTTGATGTTTTTATATTAAATTTTCTGATATTTCTTTAATAAGGATAATTGCTATTTTTGTAAAAATCAAGCTGCTAAAATTTTATAGTCTAGTCCTGGTTAGTAAATATACAAATTCATACATAGAGAGTAATTCCACCGCTTGCATATATATATATATGCAAGCGGTGGAACTTATTTTATCCATACAGGAATCAATAGTTTAAAGATTTTTTGTCATGTATTAATCGCTCTTTTTTCAAAGAAAATCTTACTATTCTAGGAACTGCTTTGTTATAAAAATACTATATAGTTGTTAATTATTTATTATAGATATCATTTTACTATATCGATTTATTATGATAAACTATATATAGTTATGTCATTTTAAAAATAGAAAGGAAAAATTTATGTTTGGACATAAGAATAATAGGAATGGTGAAAAAGTTTTTCGCTATTCGATTAGAAAGTACCATTTTGGTGCTGCCAGTGTAGCTGTAGCTGCACTCTTGTTTTTTGCAAATGGAGTAGCTAGAGCAGATAGTCTATCTGTATCCCCTGATACAGCAACGACTGAGAAGACCCTAAATGATGAGGGTAGGAGTAGGGCTAAGGAAGAACCCTTGCCAGATAGTCAAGAGCTTGCTGAAAGGAATTTGGAAGAAAAAACTGCAAAAGTTGTTGATAAATCAGCCCTTCTTCAAGTGATGGATGAGCTTAAAGATATTGTAGTTAAGGTAAAAGAAAGCAAACTTGCTCCATTGTCTAATCAGCTTCTTCAGCTTACTGATGAAAGCAAACGTTTGCTTTCTGATAAGGATGCTAAATCAGAGGATATTGAACAACATATTCTAAAAATTAGAAAGCTGATAGAAACATTAAAAGAGCAAGAAAGTAGTGCTAGTCAACCTGAGCGGAAAGAAGAGAGTAAGGTGCCTTCTGCTGAAGCGGTAGACGAGACTGCTAATCAGGCTGAAAGTAGCAATGCTAAGGATTCTTTACTAGAAGATAAGAGCACGAATGAGGCTGCTACTGAAGTTCGTAAAGAAGAAACTTCTAGAGATAGCTCAAAACCTACTGTGACAGCTTCCGATAGAAGCTTAAACAAGGTAGATAAGGAAGCTAATAGTCTAGAACTGCCAAACAAAGATAATAAACTGTTGCCGATAGATACGAAAAGTAATCTTGTAGATGAGGCGACAGAGGATGTTCTTGATAAGAAGAAAAAAGGTTATTCTGGGTTTAGAATAGCTCATTATGCAGCTCGATCAATTGATCGTTCTGTAGCTGGAAATCTCGACTCAGGTACTATCAGTGGTGATGGAGTTAAACAGTTTGAAAATCTTCATTATGACATTGATGGTGATCGTACTATTTGGAGAGTGGCTGTCCGTCCGGCTCATAAGAATCATGCTTGGGCTGGTATTGCAGTTACATCAGATGATACTATTGAAAATATTCGTGTAGTAGAAAGAGGTGGAGCTGGTGGTAGTGTACTAGAAGAGAGAGAAATTTCCAGAGGACGCCCTGCTAGTACGCCTTTCTCTAATTATAAGATGTTTATTGGTCACTACAGACTTATTGGTGGAGCTGTGCCAGATAGAATAGTCTATGAAGTAACTACTAGAGGGACACATCACAATCTTTTTGCTCGCTTTGCGACCGCTATTGTACAGAATACTCTTGAAAATTCTGGCTTAAGTGGTAAGGCGGCGATTACAAGTCGAAATTCAGACTTCCCTGCTGTAGGTATCCATGTCAATGCAGTAGGCGCTCCTACTGTTAACCACAACTATACTCGAACCAACGATACTGTACGTATGCAGACTGTACCGTCAACAGATAATCAATTATCAGGGACTGGGAAACCAGGAGCGACTATTTCTGTTAAGAAAAATGGAAATACTTTTAAGAGGACAAAAGTTGATGGAAGTGGTCATTGGGTTGTTTCACTAGATGCTGGTTTAAATAGTAATCTATCAGATACTGGAGAACAACTTGTACCGAAAGATAAGATAACAGTAACTCAAAGTGTTGATGGCAAAGAGAGTGAAGCAACGAATGTGGATGTTTCATTGGGACGTTCATGGATTGATCACTCACCGGGACATCCTGTAGGAGAGATTACATCTAATCAACGTAATATTAAGTTATTTGTACCACATGATGCTGGTATGGCGTATTTGAAATATAGAGATACGAATAATCAAGAGCATCAAGTTGCAATTAGACGTACTACGATTAACCAACAATGGCAATCTCTTCAAAGTAATCTAGCTACTGTTACTTCAGTAGATAATACAAGTAATAAGTTTTACTCTATCATTAATCTTAAATTGAATAGTGATATGAAAGTGGGCTCTCAAACTTCTGTTATTTCAAACATGAAAGAAGGCGGTTATGGAAGTCTTGAGGGATGGAAACCTGTCAATGTAGTAGAGGCTCCATTAACATCTGGAGCTCATATCGAGAGTGACTTAACAGGTAAAGCAAGTATACCTGCGGAAGTAAGAGTAAAAGCACCAGTAGGTTCAACAGTAAAACTTTATGATAATAATGATGTGCTAATAGGAGAAGCTCAAGCTGGAAATGATGGCTATGCAACGGTACATCCTAGAAATAGTTTACCTGAAGGGCAAATTAGAGCTACTTCAACTCCAGTTGGAGGAAAAGAATCAGCAAAAAGTGACCCTGTGACAGTTACGAGAACTCAAATAGGTCATGGAGGAGCGAAACAAGTTTCTTCCGAAGGTAAAGCAAGAGCTACTATCGGAGTGGATAAAGAATGGGTTACAGCATATCGTGGAGATCATGTCGAAGTTAATGTTTCTACTTATGCAAAATATCTAGAAAAATTTTTGCCAAATCCAAATACTAGAGGCCATGTCAAAGGATTAGAAGAATCAGGCGGTTTCTTAGTAACAGCTCAATCCACCCCTGAAACGGCTCGTACGGGAAAAACTAGTGGAACGATTGCAATGGATCAGCCCCTAGGACCAACGGTTCTTAATTATTATGTTGTAAGCAAGACAACAACAGCTAATTATGGACGCCATAATGCTGGTTCAAGTACAAATGTTAGCACAACCATTAACGTCCTTGAAGTAGCGAAAAAATATGATATTTCTATTGACAAAAAAATTACAGTAGACAATCCAAATGCTGTAAGTACTCCAGAAAAAGAGAAAATCATTGCGGCGATTAAAGAGAAAAACAATAGAACATATACAGATGCAGCGTACAGAGCATTATTAGATCAGGCTACTTATTCAGTAGATGAAAAAGGGAATGTTACCATCACTTATCCCGATAATTCAGTAGATAAAGTAGCTTCATCATATACGATTCAAAAACGTCCAGTAATAGAAACATCCTTAGTAGATAAGGCGGATACTCAAACACCTATAACTGTATCAGCAGACCCAGGATCTAAGGTAAAACTTTACGATCACTCAAGCCATGAATTGGGAGAAGGTACGGCAAATGAAAGTGGTCGAGTTACTATTAATCCTACAAGACCGATTCCAAATGGAAATGTAACAGCAAAAGCAACTGATAATCGTGATAATACAACAGATGCAAGTGCTCCAAAACAAGCAACAGTACCTGCACCGCAAGCTTTGACTATTCAGCAACCTAGTCATGGATCAACAAGTGTAACTATTACTCCACAAGGCAGAACAGATATTATCTCTGCGGTTATTCAAGGGAAAAAAGTTAAAATTGAAAAGGAAGGCTCTGGACGTTATAAGACGTTAGAAAATGCAGCGAATGTACGAATTTCACCAAATGCAAATGGAAGTGTAACCTTTGAATTACCTTCAGGTACAAGCTTTGAAACCCTAGATAGAATTCAAGCTACTGCAGAAAATAAAGATATTACGGTAGCTTCAGGAATAAGGTCATCTCAAGAGGTTAGTCAATATGTACTAGCAAATAAAGGAGAGAAAGTACCTGTAAAAGATATTAATCGTTTAACTTCAGAAGATAAAGAGAGAGTTAAAACAGCCTATGAAAAAGCAAATCCAGGTATCAATAAGTCAGAAGTAACTGTAGGAAGTAACGGAGATATTACTTACAATCACCAAGGTAGAGGATCTGTGCAAAAAGGTGTTGCAAAAACATCTGATAATGTTGTTCTAGATAATGTAGCTCCAGGTAAACCAACGATTCCAACTAACTTGACGGATAAAGCTGGAACTAGAACTCAAATTGAAGTAGATACAGAACCAGGTGCATCTGTTGTTGTATATGATCATGGCGGTCAAGAACTAGGACGAGGTGTAGCGAACGCAAATGGTAAAGCGGTTATCAATCCGACTAAGGAAATTCCTAAAGGTAATGTTACAGCTAAAGCAACAGATGAAGCAGGAAATATCTCACAACCAAGTGATGCTAAAGTTGCTACTTTCCAAGATTTCACACCAAAAGTTCCTTCTAAGACACCTGTTACAAAAGTAACGTCTTTAACACCGGATGAGGTTAATCAGGTTAAGAAAAAAGTTTCAGATGCTAACCCTGGTAAAGAAGTGCAAGTATCAAGTAATGGTACTGCTACTGTAACTGATCCTAAATCAAGGATATCTCATCAAATATCTGGAGATAAGTTAGTTGAATCAAACGATAAGATTAGACCAACAGTTGAAATTCCTTATGACAATCCAGCTAGACAAGAGATTTATGTTTATTCTGGGGAAACAAATAACATTACAATCAAAGTAAAAGATAACTCAGGAAAAATATCTAAATCATATCTTGCATTTGCAGCTAATGATAGAAGAGGATTAGGAACAGAGGATAATAGCTATTTAGGTGGAGGAAATAGTAGTGGATTATACCTGACAGCGACTAAAATCCACACAGATACACCAACTTCAGAAAACCAACCAGCAACAATTACAGTAAGTGGAAATCTTAATAATCAGCCATTTACAGGTGAAAAATCAATTACTCGCTATGTATTTGCTGAAGATCCAAGTGGAAATACAAACTATGATCACGTAGGTCATGCGGATGATACTGGCGCACTAGGACGCGTTAAATTTGTGTGGAAATCACAGACATCGAAATATGATGCACAAGCTCCAGGAACACCAGTTCTATTAGATAATGCAGATGCTGCAAAAATTCAAGAAGCAGTAAAACAAGCAAATCCAACATTTAGTGATAAGATTAAATCTGTAACAGTAAGTGGAAATAATGTTATAGTAACTTATAATGACAATAGTACAGATACACTAGAGGGTTCAAGAGTATACAAAGTACGAGATTCAAAACCAACACCACCAACAGCAACAGCACCAAGTGATGGAACAGTTACAGTAACACCAACAGGTGATGCTGATAAAATAATTGTTAATTACACAGATGAACAACAAAACTCTAAAGTAGTAACAGTAGTTAAATCTGAAAATGGAACATGGTCATCACCAGATAAGCCAGCCGGAGTAACTGTTGATCCAAGAACAGGAACGTTGTTAATTCCAGCTGAAGGTGTTAAAGATAGAAGTCAGGTAACAGCAACAGCTACGAAAGGTGATAGTAGACCATCAGATCCAAAAATAGTTACAGCGCAGCCTAAAGATTTCACCCCAGTGAAACCAGACGAGAAAGTTCCAGTTAAAGACAAAGCGCACTTAACTCCAGAAGAGAAAAAACAAGTGGAAGACAAAGTCAAAGCGAAGAACCCAGGTAAGGAAGTCACTGTAGGCGAAGACGGCACCGCAACGTTGAAAGATCCAACAACCGGCATCAGTCACCAAATTCCAGGAAGTGACTTGGTCAACCAAGACTCTGGTGTAAACGGTATTCCAGAAGTATCTCCAAGTCAACCAGCCTACACCGATCCAGTAGGAACAAGTAGTACAGATGGCGAAGGCAACCTAATTACCCCACCGACTGTAGAAGTGCCAGCGTATACCGATCCAGTAGGTACAAGTAGTACAGATGGCGAAGGCAACCTAATTACCCCACCAAGTGTCGAAGTTCCAGCCTATACCGATCCAGTGGGCACAAGTAGTACGGATGGTGAAGGTAACTTGATTACGCCACCAAGTGTCGAAGTTCCAGCCTACACCGATCCAGTAGGTACAAGTAGTACAGATGGCGAAGGCAACGTAATCACACCACCGACTGTAGAAGTGCCAGCGTATACCGATCCAGTAGGCACAAGTAGTACGGATGGCGAAGGCAATGTCATTACTCCACCGACTGTAGAAGTTCCAGCCTACACAGGCAGTGTTAACGGCATTCCAGAAGTTACCCCAGCTCAACCAGACTATGAAGGTAGTGTAAATAGTATTCCAGAAGAAATACCAGCTCAGCCAGATTACGACGGTAGTGCTAATGAAATGTCAGAGGGAACGCCAACATCTGAAACTACAATAAATAAAGATCGACAACTTCCAAATACAGGAACAGAGAAATCAAATACATCACTTGTTGTAGCTCTCTTAGCAGCTATGACTGGTGGACTTCTCATTTCACGAAAACGGAAGGAAGAAGAGTGACGATTTATAGATTGTACAGTCAATAACAAGTGATTTGTATAAAATCAGTAAAATGAGTTGATATACAAGTAACTGTGTTTACATCAGAAAGCAACGTGTTTAGCGTTGCTTTTTGATTCTTTGTCATGAAGCTAGAATAGTGCAATGCGAATTCTAAGGCGTTGTTAGAAATTGATCTACAGTAAATTGAAACAAGAATAAGACAAAAGAGCCTCAAAAAAAGTATTGCAACTTGGTAATACCTTTTTGAGGTGCTTTTTGATATGGGCCCATGTTTTCTCAATAGGATTGTACTCAGGTGAGTAGGGAGGAAATGGTAAAAGTTTATGCTCGAATTCTTCACATAAGAGCTCTAGCTTATCCATTTTTTCTTTCTTTTTATATCGAACTAAATAGGAGGTGGCTATAAATGGAATTAACGGATAAGATCCGTCGTGTTTATCTTCCTATGACGGAAACGGGTTTTTATATCTTGTTCTGTCTGCAGCAGGAGAATAATGGATATGGTATTACACAAAAGGTCAAGGAGATGACAGATTCGCAAGTTTTAATTAGTCCTGGGACTATGTATGGTACCTTGTCAAAAATGGAAAAGGGTGGCTTGATTGCCTTTGTCCGAGAAGAGGAGAAACGGAAAATCTATCAGATCACAGACTTGGGGCGAAAAGTCTTAGATATTGAATTGAAGCGTATTGAACGGCTCTCCAGAAATAGTCGGGAGGAAGGATGATGGAAAAGAAAATTGTTTACCGAATTTTTACAATTGCGGATTATGAGAGGGAGGCTCTATACTTTAGAGAAATGCATGCTAAGGGCTGGAAACTTAGGAAAGTAAGCTATTCTATCTTATGCAGAATTTGAAATTTATAACGATGCTACTAACAAGTTGGATATGGTTAATCGCATTTTAAGACTGCGACTAGTACCGAGTTTGCTTTTGCTAGCCATACATATATCATTATTACTTAAATTGCTCAATAGAAGTAATGCGTATGGTCTATGGGGTTTACTTGCGGTCGGGCTAGATATTTTCTTGTCTTTAATCCTTTTGTTAGTAGTTTCTTATATTGGTTGGAAGTTATGGCATAAAAAGAAGGAATTATCAGACTTATGATAGGGTAGGTATGCTCAAAATTGGAGGGGAAGTCATGATAAATAAAAAGCAATTTCGGATTTTCACCATTCTTGATTTGGACAAGGAAGAAGAATATTTACATGAGATGCATTTGAAAGGTTGGAGGTATAAAACTAGTCGTTTTGGTTTGTTCTATTTTGACCAATGTCAATCAGACGATGTCATCTACCGTATCTATGATTCTAGATTTCTTAAAAAGTATCAGCATGAATTGCAAGATTTTAGAAATAGCGGTTGGGAATTGATAGAAACAGGTTTTTGTTCAATTCTTCGTAAACCAGCTTCTGATATACTTACAGAGGATCAAGTTTATATGAGTAAGAGCCTCGGATGGGAAGTTATGCGATCTAGACTTCGTTCCTGTACAGCTACTTTCTTAGGCGGTCTTGTTATTTGTCTGAGTTTATTTAAAGAAGAGCTTTCTATGTCTTTCTTCATTATTTTTCTTTTATATACCTTTCTGATTTCTTATCTAATCCATGGTTTTTTCAGACTTAAAAAGAAATACAAAATGAATGGAAGGTAAGGTTCTAGGTCTTCAGACTGATTTTTAGCACTCTTGGTAAAAGAGTGCTAATTTTTTGAGTTTTTATCTTGACATTCTCTTCTAAGGGTGTATAATAGAATCATGAGTTAGCACTTGAACGTGTCGAGTGCTAATTGATCAGACAGAGAGGAGTGATGAGATGGTTACAGAGCGTCAGCAGGATATTTTAAATCTGATTATTGACATCTTTACCAAAACGCACGAACCTGTCGGATCCAAAGCCTTGCAAGAGTCTATTA
>QWCR01000496.1_pt1 | contig 10155 bp, 10 predicted proteins | sample 1972581 | NCBI WGS metagenome assembly QWCR01 (sample SAMN09866703, study PRJNA288562) | Human oral metagenome isolate pre4_saliva, whole genome shotgun sequencing... | isolation source: mouth | host: Homo sapiens | place: USA: California
ATACAATTACGAAAAAAGAAATTGACGCGACTAGCATTTCAGCAGCGCAAGGGAATCTCCACGAATTTCCAGAAGCATTTTCCAAAACGAACGCAGTCGACCTGTTGATGAATTTCTACGAAGGAGCGGCACCGGAACTGCAGGCTGTTGAGACGAAGTTGTTTATTCCTCATTCTGTATATAACGCCTACAATCGCGATTACGCCACCCGTTTCGGTTCTACGCCCTACAACCATGAGTACTCGAAAACATTCCTCGAGGGAACTCAAAATTTGTGCGAGCTCGTTCCTTTGGCGTCCAAAAAAGGGTCGGAATATGTGCACTTGTCCACAAAGAAAAATATGCTTTACGGATATGGCGCCGGAATGGCTGATGAGAATATCGCAATCGAGAAATACCACGAGTTCCTGATCTCCTTTGTGGCGACCATGTATTTCGGCGTGCAGTTCGAAACCATCGCAAAAGAAAGCCTCTTTGTGGGTAAAATCCACGCATAACACTAAAACGATAAGACTATGCCAAACAATTGCAACGGTTTACCCACTCTCACAGAGAGTCTCATCCACTGCCAAGGCAGTCGAGTGCAGCCGGGCTTGAGAAATCACATGTATTATATCGCTAAGCGAGACATCGTCAAGTGGCCCAAGCGTCTCAATATTTCAGACAGTGGAGCCACCATGGAAAAACTCGCAACGCTCAATGGAGATTTCGTGCTGAAGGCCGATAAGAAGTGGAAAAAAATTGACCTGATCGACAGCAAGGGACAAATGGAGTCTGATCTTACCGGGGAATATCCGTCGAAGCTCTATGAGAACAAAGCCACTTTGACTTTTCCCGGAATCGAAGAGGCCGTCACGGGCTTTTGCCAACTGGCAGCTGAAGATCACTTTGTGTTTATCATCGTTCAGCGAAATGGAAAATGCCGACTGCTTGGTTCGGAAATGTACGACACAGAGGTAAAACCGAAGTTGTCAACCGGCGAGGGCTATTCCGGCGGCGGAACGGTGATCGAAATCACTTCACGAGACATTTCGCCCGCACCGTTTTACACCGGTAAAATCGAAGTGGACGAGGGCAACATTTCGGGAGCCAACGACGACGTAACTACAGCCGTAGCAAGCGAAAACCATGGATAAAGCATTCACACAGGACATCGCTGACTGGTTAGAAACCCCACGCGAAGAACGCGACGTGAGAAAAGGGGCTGAACTGCTTTTGCGCATCAATGGAAACCGACATATTTACCACTTGGCAATGATACGCCCGGAAACGGCACACGACCATGTGGAAGCCGACCTGAAGAAATTCCTACAAATTCGGCTGGACGGACACACCATGGAGAGCGTTCGCCAAATGGATAGCGAGCTGATTCCGAAAGTGCAGAACATCATCACGACACGACAAGACGAAAGTGAAGACGCACCGGAAGAGACAGATGACACAGCACCGGCACATCGCGGCAAGCGCAGCGACCACAACGAACTACCTGAAGAAATTCGGGCTATCTATGAACGCGGTGGTGAACTCTTCGAGAAGATCAAGCAAATCTTTACAGAATTGCAGCAGATGGAGAACGCGCCGGCTTGTGATCGCTACGAAAAGCTCAAGGTGCTAAAGCCGCTTGTGAAAGAATACACCGACGGCTGGGAACGTTATGACAACTACAATTCCGATATGTCGCAAGAAGAAGCGGTGGAAGCAGTCGATGAAGCGCCGGAGCCCGGCAACGAAGTCAAACGAGTGGGAGCGGCAAGGAAGTTCATTTCAACACACGTAGCTAAACTCGAAACACTGCTACAGGCTGAAACAATCGACGAGGCAGAGGTTGAAAATGAACGCAGGCAAATCGCCGAGAGAATGGCATTCGTTGCAGAAACAGGTGGAAGTTTCAAACCCGATTTCGCTCAACGAATAAACGCCTTAGGGGTGGACATAGAGCCCACGACCGAAGGTGAACAATAAAACGATTTTCTTGTTTATTAGATTGACGGGGCGGACGTTGAGAGTATGTTCGCCCCGTTTCTTCTAAGCAAACAAACTCATGCACACAACAGAAGACAAACCAACAATACACGACCCGAGAGAGGAACCGACACAGTTCTTCATCACAGACAGGTTGCAACTGGGAGAGATCATCGAGAAATTGACAGAATTCACGGGGAAAGCCGATTTGAAAATCATGTCGTTTTCGGTGGGTGAGGAATTCGTGAGAAAAATCCACATGCTCAAAAAGAGAGGAAGGATTAAACGCGCCGAACTCTTTTTTGATTTCAAAGCCGCAGAAAAGACCGCACGAACAAATACACTCACAACAACCGTTTTTGACCGAGTCTGCTATTGTGCCAATCATGCAAAAGTAGTCGTCGTGGACGGCGAAGAACAAACTTGCACCATCGTCACATCGCAAAACGGGACGAGAGGCACAAGAAACGAGGTCTATTTCATTACAAACAAGGGGGAAATTGCAGAATATGTGCGAAGAAAATTGGAAAAACTCCGAGCTTCTCGGATCAATACTGGAGATTGACTACGAACTCTTCAAGCGCTTGGTTCGCGCACTCACACCCATCGCGGATATTGCAGTGCTCATGGGCGTGGACGAGGCCATATTGCGTGATAACATCGAGGATCTGAATACGCCCGTGTCCAAAGCATTTCGACGCATCAGAGCGGAAACCGCGCTTGAAATCCGAGAAAGGAACATCGAATACATGGAAGCGGGATCACCGAGCGCGACAGAAAAGGTTTCGGAATACCTCAAACAGGCATTTCTTGATCTATGAATTTGGCACTGATCGAAACCGCACAGAAATTTCTCTTTGCAGATGAGAGAGAAATGCAGGAGGCGGGACTTTCGCAGACCACGCGGGGAAGAATGATCAGGCTAAGGGATATTTACAACCACTGGCTGGCTCATCCGAGATTACTGGACAAGGATATCGTCGCAGAGATCATCCGAAGGTATCGCATCGGGAAGTCCATGGCATACGAAGATCTCAAGATCATCAAGTTCTGTTTGGGCGCGATGAATCAGAGCACCGTGGACTTTGAGCGCTGGCAATTTCGACAAAGATTGGACGAGGCTTGGAACACGGCACGCATCAACGGAGACGCACGCGCCATGGCGCAACTCGTCAACGCACAGGGAAAGTTTATGCGACTGGACAAAGACGAAGCGACGGCACCCGACTACTCTACGATTACACCTCCTTTCTTGGAAATTACAGGCGACGTTTCGGTGGTAGGTTTCGATCCGATTGCAGACGTGGACAAGCTGGTGAAAAAATTGACGGCTCGATACATCAAGGCTGAAGCACACGACGTGGAATTTGAAGACATCGAAAACGAAACCGACACATGAGAAGATTCTTATATCGCGTCGAAGCGATTACAGCCGCAGCCGTCAAGACGACCAATGTGGCGGTGGCACCCGACGGGCACAGAGCCATGTTCGTGGGACGGGCGCCGAACGCCGAAGAGTGGTGCTTGACCAATATAGCAGAGGCCGACACGACAGAAAGTGTCGAAGACGGCTTAAGGCTTTACACGACTAAAATCACAGTGACGACCCACCGCCACACCCCGCTCGCAACAACGGCGGCGCTGCTACTCACAGACGCCGAGGGGACACGCTGGTTAGTGGGTGGGAAGGGACCGACCGACCCGCTCTTCACCACAGAGCAGCATCACCCGGGTGAATTCAATTCACCCACGGTGGTAGTGGTAAACATTACGTGGACATCGGTTTTTCCCATGCTGGAGATCATTTAATAAACAGAGGACATTTGCAATTCATGAATGAAATAATTGAAGCCTTTCGAGACACGCTTTGGCTTTTTCTAAAAGAGCATGCACACACGCACACCGCGGTCATTACGTTGTGCACGGCTGCTATTCTTGTAGCCATGTTTCTCGATCTATGTTTTGGAGTACACAAGGCCAAACAACGCGGAGCAACCGTGACATCGAGGGGCCTGAAAAAAACAGCCAAAAAGGCCATGAGATATTTTGTGCCTTTCTTTGTGCTGACACTACTCGACATCGTGGCATGCTATCTTTTGCCGGCACCATTCTTCTGCATGGTATGGAGTGCTTACTGCCTGATCTGTGAATTTAAGAGCATCCGAGAATCGTGCTGGGAAAAGGAAGAAATCGAAAAGCAAAACCGTACGATTTACACCATCATTGAGGATAGAAACGATTTGGCACGACTCATCGCAGACGCTTTCGAGCAACAATTGGAAAATAAGAAAGAGGCAACAGAAGAAAAAAAACACGGAAGATAAGGAGGAGTAAGCATGGCAACATTGCAACAGCGCGCCGAACAAATTAGAGACGAGGTGCAAGAGGCGGCAAATACGGCGCAACGCGTCGGACAGCTGCTCATTGATCTCATCGCGTTGATAAAAGGCGCTGACAGTCGATATCTTTCAGGAATTCGCCCCGACACGGCACATGCACCCATCCACTTTGCCCAAGGACTGACATCAAGAGGAATTCAAGTGCAGGGCACAGCCAACGTGGAAGGAACATTGTCCGTGGGTGATTTCCAAGCGGGTATGAGTGGCGCCGGTATATCAGCCGACGGCACGGCCGAAGTCGAACGACTGACAGTGCGCTCGAAATTGGAAGTGGCAGAAATGCAGATCAACCGACTCACAGCCATGGAGGGTGATTGGTTGTTGACTGAGAGCGGCACGGTGGAGCACGTCGAACAACGAGGAGCGCAATGGGTATTAACCATGCGACGCAGGTTTGAAGGGGACTTCACCGCTTTTGCCGTCCATGACGTGATCAAAGGTATCGTAAGCACGGCAGCCGTCAGAGCCTTTCGCCCCAACACGCCTTTGCCAACGCCCGAGACCGCGATTTACGCCGTGGCATGGCTCAGAGTCGAAAGCGTGGACATCAACGAAAACTCGATTACTTGCTCTTTGTATGACAACGCCGACGTTCCCGGCGGAGCAAATATGCAGCCGTGCGAGGGAATGAATCTCGCACGGTGGGGGAACACGAGTATTGCAGAACGCAGATCATGCTTGTATCTCTCATCAAGGGAGGGACGCATTGTGCATTTGCAGGGAGTGACGGCGCCGAAAATTACGCCGGAGAACCAACGAGCAGCCTTTGGCTCTTTGCCCGAATTTCTGAAAAAGGAACTGGCAGGAGTCGTTGACGCAAACGATGATTATCTGTTTGCACGGGGGCTTGTGGTACAAGACATCATTCGACTCGACGCAAAGGCAAATCCTATTCCTGAAATTGTGGATCGGGGCAACTGGAAGCAAGGAGCAAAGTATTACGGCGGGACACGGAACCCGGAAACGAAACGCTTTGAAATAAGCGACGTATGGCGAGAAGGGGCCCGGTGGAGGTGCACGACAACGAAATCCAAAGGTACAACAGAACCACCGACGCCGAACTCTATTCACTGGACGCTCATTCAAGCGAGACCGAAGGACGGGAAAGACGGGGGAAATTACAAAACGAACCTTATAGATAATAGTTCTTTTCAGGAAGGAATAAAGGGGTGGGATTCCGAACAAATTGAGGGCGTTTTTGAAGACGGGCTATTTAGCCCGGTAGTAGGGACAAGGGCGATTAAGTTTGAAGTGAAAAGTTTGCGAGAACATGATTACGCCGGGATCTCTCAAGAACTTTCATCATACGATTTGCCACCGAATACAATTTGCACATTAAGCGTTTGGGTAAGAGCCACATCGGACTTAAGGCAAGCGGCAATTATCGTGGCACCCAATTTGGAATCGCGCCCCTGGGCTGGTAAAGACATCGTAAAAGGGCAAGAAGGGTGGCAGCGCAATGTCCTTAAATTTACGACGCCGCGAGACGTAGGGGGAAAGCCGGTAAGAGTCTACATGTTGCTCTTCAATCAAGAGGAGAACGCAACCGTCTGGTTCGCCGCCCCTAAGCTCGAAATCGGAGACACGCCCACCGAGTGGACGACGTCGGAGAACGACCGAAAGGGCAAAGACGGCAAGGGCAACTACACGCACATCGCCTATTCGCAGCACAGCGATGGGAGCGAGCTCACCTTTTCGCCCGCTAACGCCTTATATATCGGGCTCTACACCGACGAGAACCCCGCCGCTTCGTCAGACCCCGCGCGCTACATTTGGACACAATTCCGCGGAGACAAAGGAAGCACGAAGTACTTACACATCGCACACGCGAACGGTCTGGCAGACGAAGCGTTTAAGGACTTCACCACGTCGAACCCCGACGGCCGAAAGTTCGTCTACATGGGAACGTGCGTCGATGAAAACAGCCCCGACCCCACCAAGCCGGAAGCTTATCAATGGACAAAGGTGGAAGGCGAGCAAGGCGCGCCGGGCGACCCCGGAAATAACGGTTTGACAAGCCACACGCACACGGCCTACGCCAACAGTGCAGACGGAAAAGTGGATTTCACCACGACACCCGGCGGAGCGGCTTTTGACTACATCGGGATCTACACCGACTTTAAAGAGGAGGCGTCGAAGGCCCCGCAGCGTTATGCCTGGGCAAAGGTGAAAGGCAATCAAGGCGACCCCGGCGATAAAGGCGACCCTGGCGAGAAGGGCAAAAACGGCCGCGGCATTGACCACATCGAAACGTTCTATCTGCTCACGGCCGTCGGCACAGCCCCCGAAGACGGCGACCGCGGTTGGAGAAGCAAACCGTCCGTGCCAACGCCGCAAACACCGTGGCTTTGGACGTACGAGCGGGTGGTTTATTCGGACGGGAGCAGCGAACGGAATTCAGTCCGTTTGGTTACACGATTAGCAAAAGACGGAGCCGAAGCTGAACCCACGCGTCCCAATTTGCTTGACGGGACGGATTTTCATCAAGACGGAGCATGGGAATCGGGACTCAACGGCACACACGCCAAGACTGAGACAGCGAAAGACGTACAGCCCGCCGTCACAGGGTGCGGAGTACTGAGAACGCTGGTGGAACGCGGCGCCGTGGGCGAGGAATACGCGCAGTTCTCGCAGCGCATACCGGTGGATTTGGTAGCAGGACTGGACTACACATTTTCAGTTTATGTTCGTGGTGACAATACCGGCTGGATGATTGTCTTTCCTAATTCGGGCGAGCATTTTCGCCTTTCGGCTGCAAAGCCCGGAGAGTGGCAAAGAGTCTCGGTTTCATTTAAGGCGAGGACGCCAAGACCGGGAGAAGAAAACCGTGCTTATTTACGCTGCTGGCTGAAAAACGCCGACAACACACAGCGACACGAGGTGCTATTTTGCGCACCCAAGTTGGAAGAGGGCCTAACGGCCACGCCGTGGTGCTTATCAGAAAACGACAAAGTGGGCGCCACCGTGCAACATCGTGGTTTTTGGGACGCGTTTGCCGACGGGACGGTATTTCGGGGACGCAACGAGACGGGAGGAGGTTATGAAGACGTGGTGGATATTTTGACGCCCGCGGGGACACGAGAAGCATATCGTTGCACCCGCACGCATACCAAAGCGGGAAACGAGACGCGCCCCGGTGCCAATTCTCCATATTGGAAAAAGGGAGACTCTTATGAGATGGTTAGCACGCGCTTGCTGTTATCCGGAAGTGCGCAAATAGACAACCTCTCAACGGGGAACATCTCAGAGGATCGTATGGTGACGGCCGGAGCGGAAATGAGATTTTACGCCGCAGGCTGTAAGCACCCGGGACTCATATTTGGATATAGATCTGATACCCAAAACAGACGATTCCCTGTAATGCAATGCTTTGACCCCGAAACGGGAGCACTGCTCTATGATTTGGGTCCTGAAGGGATCTTTGCCAATGCACGCAGAGTGGCGGGGGTATGGACACCACTGCAGATGATTCGCCTGACAAGATTCACTACGATTTCGCAACTCTACAACTGGTTAACGGTCGGTACGGATAACTGGCATGATCAGGATATTCAGCAGATGAAGGTGGAAAGCCCTTATTTTTTCGAAAATGAGCAGGAATATCCCCTTTATAAATTCGGGCATGGAGCTTACTATACAGAGGGCTGGAGTGAGTTCAGACGAGCAGACGGCAGCATGCACAAAATCTTTGAGAGTTCGCGCACGTCGACGCCGACAGAAGATTACCCCGCCGCATTTTGGTTCAACCCGTTGGAAAATAATTTCTCCACGACGGCCACACCTGAAAACGCGTTGATAGACGAACATGGAGCGGCGACCGGCGATATCAATGCGACGCGGGTGGAAGATGGCTGGTATTGTTCACGTGTTTGCCCGATACGAGTTGAACAACCGAATTTTCGAATCAATGTCAACAGACGACCGCAGAATGTAAAACTGTACGCAATCGACCTTTGGAAATTTCATGCCGGGAAAAAGGTGGAGACGGGGACGACCTATTTCGTCGACTTCGATTTGGATAACAACGCAAACGCAGCCGACGACGGCCGAGCACACAAAGGACGCAACCGCAGGGGACTCATCCACGAGGACAGTCGAAATATTATCAACAATCACAAAGCGATCTTTGAGATACAAGGCTTTGAGTCAAGAACAGACACGAGAATCAAACCACAAAAAGACTGATATGACAGACATCAATCCGTTTTTGCGCCACCTACTGCGATTTGAGGCGGGGGTGGCGGATCGGAACCTTTCGACAGACAAACTTTTTCTGAAGGCACATGTCAAAGGTTTCGCCAACGACCCCGACGACCGCGGAGGGGCAACAATGATCGGGGTGACACTGGCGGCTTTCACCGCTTGGAGAAAGCAACACGGGCGCCCCGCCCCGACGGTCAAGGAATTGAAAGCCCTTTCCTACGAAGAGTGGAGGGACATCGTCGAGAATGATTTCTGGAAGCGGTGCAAAGCCGACGAATTGAAATCTCAATCTGTGGCGATGATGCTGGCAGACTTTACTTTTCACAGTGGAGCACATGGAATAAAAGCATTGCAACGCGTGCTGGCTGTGAAGGTCGACGGGATCATGGGGGCACAAACATTGTCTTCTGCCAACGCCACGCCACCCGCCACGTTGTTTGCCGCTCTAAAAGCGGAGCGTTTGCGGTTTTTGCAGCTCATCGTGAAGAACAATCCACGGCAAAAGAAGTTCATCAAAGGCTGGATCACGAGAGTAGAGGCGCTTTCATTTACAGGATAATATGAAAAGGAACAGGATCAAATCAGCAGCACCGCTTGTGCTGTATCTGCTTTGCGCCGGGCTTTGCCTTTGGCTGGCTAGTTGCACCACGACACGCACCGTCGAGCACCGAATCACGGTGCACGACACCGTGAAGTGGCGGCAGACTGACACGCTGTTCCTATTGAAGAATACGCGAGATAGCGTTTTCTTGCATGATAGCGTTTATCTCGAAGGAGCAACCACCGTCAAAGAACGCATTAAAGAACGCTGGCACATTCGAACGGACACCGTTTGGCGAACAAAGACAGAAGCTCTACACGCCGTGCACCGAGAGACGGCACAACAGAAAGAAAGCCCAGAACCATCGTGGCAGCCTGGTATTTGGTGGGTGCTGTTGCTCCTCGCCATAGGCACGGCGGTTCCCGTTCGATTAGGCAAAAAAAAGTAGCGTAAGGTATGCAGTTACTCTCATCGATTCCATCATTGACCTTTCCCGATGAGTGGGAGGCGTTGACCATTTCAACGAGCACGCCTTTGCGGTGCTTAATCAGTGTAAACGGGCACCCGGCACTTGATTTGACGTTACGCCCCATAAACGGACAAATCACACTGCACGACGCCGGCTCATTGATTAGAGACCGCGCAGAGCGGAAGATTGCAGTGGTGAAGTTGGAGGTGATCAAGGACAGCAATCGCACGACTTTGATCACGTCGACCGTGATCCCGGTGCAGAGCCACATGGGAGAAACCGCCGCAGCTTTTACGGCACGTTCGTTCCTTACATTCGCCCCGCCGGAGAAATTGACCCACCGCGCGGCAACGGAACGCCTCGCATGGGTGGGAAGCGAGACGGCCGTGGCGATTTCGAGCGTTTGGTGGACAGCGCACGGCGCAGTGGAGCACACCGAGAGCATTGCAGCCTCACAAAAGGACGGGGCCAACGTGGTAGACGTTTCACCCGTCCGACTCAATCCACCCGAAGCGGGCGCCGTGCTTTGTCATTACGCCGCTGCATGTGGAGCGCGCCGACAACGCTACGAAATAGCCCCG
>QWCR01000498.1_pt1 | contig 10143 bp, 6 predicted proteins | sample 1972581 | NCBI WGS metagenome assembly QWCR01 (sample SAMN09866703, study PRJNA288562) | Human oral metagenome isolate pre4_saliva, whole genome shotgun sequencing... | isolation source: mouth | host: Homo sapiens | place: USA: California
TGAAAAAGTAGCAGTAGGATTCGATGGATTAGTAGATAGAATCTTAGCAGAATTAGATACAATGCAAGTTCGTCTGTTAGAAACAGCTCGTGCAATGCGTGCGTCTAACGAATATACAAACATCGATACTTTAGATGAGTTGAAAGCTCATATCGAAGCTAAACGTGAAGCTGGCGAAGTACCTGGTTGGGTATTAGTTGGTTGGGATGGAACAGAAGAAACAGAAGCTAAAATCAAAGAAGAAACTGGATTTACAACTCGTAATATTCCATTCAACCCACCAGTGAAAAAAGAAACATGTATCGTTTCAGGCAAACCAGCAACACAAACAGTATGGATTGCAAGAGCGTACTAATAACAATGTGCGAAGAAAGATGTTCTGAATCGAACCGTTGGAAGAAGAAGCCGAGGGCGACGAAAGTCGCACCGGATTCCTTCTGAAACGCACGTCGATTCAATCTTTCTGAGCCGTATTCAAACAATGTGCGAAGAAAGATGCTCTGAATCGAAACGTTGGAAGAAGAAGGCGAGGGTGACGAAAGTCGCACCGGATTCCTTCTGAAACGCACGTCGATTCCATCTTTCCAATGTAAAAAGAAATAACATTTAAATAAAGGACTGAAGAGGGTAAAAGTGCAAAGCATAGCACAACTTGCCCTCCTTCACACTTTTTAAACAAAAAACTAGAAAGGAAGTGCTCTATGCCCGTATTGGCTATTGATACCTCAAATAAAACTTTATCGGTTGCCATTGTCAAAGATGAGGGAACGATTGTTGAACAAACAGTTCCAGACACGTTACAACATAGTGTCAAACTAATGCCGGCAATTCAAGAAGTACTTCAAGAAAGTCAAGTCAGTATGCAAGAACTAACAGGTGTGATTGTTGCCAAAGGACCAGGTTCGTATACTGGACTTAGAATTGGAGTAACAGTTGCGAAAACTCTTGCGAAGACATTGCATATTCCGCTAAAATCTGTCTCAAGTTTACAAGCGATTGTTGCAAATGTTGTAGAAGTTGTTCCTGAGGGAGCCTATGTTGTTCCATTTTTTGATGCTCGTAGAGAAAATATTTTTACGGGTCTTTATCAAGTGAACCAACTATTTCCACAATTGGTAGCCCCAGAACGTCATATTTCATGGGGTGATTGGTTAGAAGAGTTATCGACTTATGAAGCTCCTCTTTATTTTGTTGGACAATTGACAGATGCACAAAAAGAGCTAGTTCTAGAAAAATTAGGAAATAAAGCAGTATTTACTGAAGAGAATGATGCCATTGCTCATGCAGGACACTTTGGTAAATTAGCACAAGATGCACTAGAAGAAGATGCAGATGTTTTTGTTCCGACATATTTAAAATTAGCAGAAGCAGAAGAAAATTGGAAAGCGAGCCACCAAGAAGAACAGGAGATAAACTATGTGGAGCGCATGTAAAGATTGGACACAATCTTTATGGCAACAATTAGGAAGATTAGCAGATCAAGCAATTCCTGTAGGAGACTTTGTCGTAACTCAATTGCCTCAGCAATCAAAACGAACTCCATTATCGAATGGATTAATTGCGACGATTCGTCTGGCGACGATCGAAGACATTGATGCGATTGCTTATGTAGAAGAAGAAGCGTATATGGACAATCCTCCTTGGGAAAGAGACGCTTTTGCAGAAGATTTAACGTATAATACAAAAGCTATTTATATCGTTCTAGAAATAGATGAGGAAATACAAGCGTTTATTGGTGCAAGAGTGACATCAGAAGATCTTCATATTACGAATATTGCGGTTCATTCGGATGTACGATTTTTAGGATGTGCGACTTTATTAATGAAGCAATTAGAAAAGTATGCACGCTTTTTAGAAAAAGATTCCATTTCCCTAGAAGTTAGAGTCTCAAATAAAAAGGCGATTCGTTTATATGAAAAATTTGGATTTATTCAAACAGGATATAAAGAAAAATATTATAAAAATGAAGTAGAGGATGCGGTACTGATGACTTATCCATTACCCCCTAAAACACCAGAATCATTCTCCTCGTCAGAGTTCTCGTTTAAACGATTAACGGTTGAGGATGATGTGGCAGAACAGTTATACCAATTGGTGCAACAACATTATGAACATCCTGGACATTGGAGTGCAAAAGCTTTCCAAGAAGATATTGCTTCTGAACATGGAGCTTATTATGGTGTCTATCATGTAGATACGTTAATTGGATTTGTTGGTATGCAAGTCGTCTTGGATGAAGCAACGATTACGAATATTGTGATTCATACAGGATTCCAAGGAAAAGGACTTGCCCAACGTTTATGGCAAATGGCGTGTTATGATTTAGGGTTGCAAGAAGTCGCAACCGTATTTTTAGAAGTACGAGAATTTAACCATCGTGCTCAGCAATTATATGAAATTTTAGGATTTGAGTGTTATCACAGAAGACGTGATTACTATACAGATCCATTAGAAGATGCCTTACTCTATCGATTAGAACTCAAGAAAGGAGCATGTGAACAATGACAAAGGAAGTCGTTATTTTAGCCATTGAAAGTAGCTGTGATGAAACAAGTGCAGCAGTGGTTGTCAATGGTCGTACGTTATTATCGAATATTGTCGCTTCTCAAATCAAAAGTCATATGCGATTTGGAGGAGTTGTACCAGAAATTGCAAGTCGTCATCATGTGGAGCAAATTACACAAGTGATTGAAGAAGCATTAGTACAAGCTGGCAAAACAATGGAAGAAATCGATGCAGTAGCGGTAACGATTGGACCAGGATTAGTCGGAGCTTTACTCATCGGAATTTCAGCTGCAAAAGCAGTAGCACTAGCAGCGAATAAGCCATTAATTGCCGTCAATCATATGGCAGGACATATTTATGCAAACCAATTAATCGAACCTTTACAATTTCCATTAATGGCATTAGTCGTAAGCGGTGGACATACAGAATTAGTCTATATGCCACAGGATGGACAGTTTGAAATTATCGGGGAAACTCGAGATGATGCAGCTGGAGAAGCCTATGATAAGATTGGAAGAATTTTAAACTTACCTTATCCAGGTGGAAAGAAAATGGATGAATTGGCGCATATTGGAGAAGATGTGTATGATTTTCCAAGAGCGATGATTCATGAAGACCATTATGACTTTAGTTTTAGTGGATTAAAATCAGCGGTTATTAATCGTATTCATAATGCAAAACAAAAAGGCGAAGAAATTGTGCCAGAAAATGTAGCGACAAGTTTCCAAGCAAGTGTTGTAGAAGTATTAGTAGAAAAAAGTAAACGTGCACTACAAGAATATCCTGTGAAGCAATTTGTATTAGCAGGAGGAGTCGCAGCGAACCGTGGACTTAGAACAGGTTTACAAGAGATGATGCAAAGTCTTTATCCAACGGTGACGTTCTCCATTCCGCCAATGAATCTATGTGGCGATAATGCTGCAATGATTGGTGCAGCTGCCTATTCAAAATGGTTAGAACAAGATTTTGCAGCGATGGATGTGAATGCAATGCCTGGTTTAGAACTAGGAGACTAGGGAAATTATTTTGGAATTTTAAGCTAAGAAAAATCTATTTCAACTAATAAAAATAGTTGCATTCTATGCCTAAGCATGCGATTATACTTGTGTTGCTTTATGCATAAAAATAAATAACTCTGGATTAGGCAATAATTCAGGGCAGGAGGAATAGAAAATGAAACAAGGAATTCACCCAGAATATCATCCAGTTGTTTTCATGGATACAACTACTGGATTCAAATTCTTATCAGGTTCAACAAAATCATCAAACGAAACTGTACAATGGGAAGATGGTAACGAATACCCATTATTACGTGTTGAGATTACTTCAGATTCTCACCCATTCTATACAGGTCGTCAAAAATTCACACAAGCAGACGGACGTGTGGATCGTTTCAACAAAAAATACGGTCTCAAATAAGAAGACAATTCTCAAACCTTTCTCGATTTCGAGAAAGGTTTTTTTGTGTATGACGGGCATGTCGTACATCTGAGGTGAAAGTCCTCCAAGGGCACCTGCTACCGGTGAACCTACTAGTGACTCCCAAGCCTGACTATCGCGAGGTAGCGGGGAGAAGAAGGGATAACGAAATCGTGGCTCTACGAACAGAAACGTGATAGTAAGGCGTATATAGTGGATGAGAAGGCGCAAGACTTTAAAGTCCGAAAAGGTAGTCGTAAACCTATATGCGTAAATCACGAGAGTGAACGAGGAAAGATGTACGACTTATCCCGTGAGGTCTCATGAGCGCCGAAAGCGTTAGTAACAACGAATCATGAGAAGTCAGCCGAAGCCATAGTAGTGATGAAACTTCTGTAATGGAAGTGGAGCGAAGGGCTGAACAATTAACCGAAGTAATCCTACTTCGATTGTGCTTGTAAGAAAAGGTCTGATAGTACTGGATTCAGTCACGTAATGACTAGAGAATAGTACATTAATATAAGATACCTTCAAGCAACGAAACAAGAAAGGAATACACACACATGTCAAAACTATTGGATAGGATATTATCACGAGAAAACATGCTTGATGCCTATAATCAAGTCAAAGCTAATAAGGGGTCAGCAGGAATCGATGGAATTACTATGGAACAAATAGATGAATACCTCCGAAAAAACTGGCAGATTACCAAAGAATTGATAAAACAGAGAAAATATAAACCTCAACCAGTACTTAGAGTCGAAATCCCTAAACCAAATGGGGGAATACGCCAATTAGGAATTCCAACGGTAATGGATAGGATAATTCAACAAGCAATCGTACAAGTTATAAGTCCAATCTGTGAACTACATTTTTCGAAGACAAGTTATGGATTCAGATCAAATAAGTCATGCGAAAAAGCTATTATTAAACTACTAGAATATCTTAACGATGGATACACTTGGGTAGTGGATATTGACTTAGAAAAGTTTTTCGATACTGTCCCTCAAGATAGACTAATGTCTCTAGTTCACAACATGATTCAAGATGGAGATACGGAATCACTAATTCGTAGATATCTACACTCTGGAGTCGTCATCAAGGGGCAAGTTCACAAAACATTAGTTGGAACTCCACAAGGAGGAAATCTATCTCCTCTATTATCTAATATTATGCTTAATGAATTAGATAAGGAACTAGAGCAAAGAGGACTTAAATTTGTTCGCTATGCGGATGACTGTATAATTACTGTACGAAGCGAAGCTTCAGCAAAAAGGGTTATGTATTCAGTAGCTAGATTTATCGAGAAACGATTAGGGTTAAAAGTTAACATAACAAAGACAAAAATCGTAAGACCTAGTAAACTCAAATACTTAGGTTTTGGATTCTGGAAATCAGGAGAAGTCTGGAAGTGTCGACCTCATGATGATAGTATTCAGAAATTTAAACTGAAATTAAAGAAACTAACACAGAGGAAATGGAATATAGACCTAACTACACGTATTCAACGGTTAAACTGGGTAATTCGAGGTTGGATAAATTATTTCTCATTAGGAAGTATGAAAGAGGCATTGACTCGAATAGATGAAAGGCTGCGAACACGAATACGAGTGATTATCTGGAAACAATGGAAAATGAAAACTAAACGATTGTGGGGGCTGCTCAAGTTAGGAGTCCCTAGATGGATAGCTGATAAGGTGTCGAACTGGGGGAACCACTACCAACAAGTGGCACAGAAGTCAGTACTCAAACGAGCTATATCAAAACCAGTCCTAAAGAAAAGAGGACTGGTTAGTTGTTTAGATTATTATATTGAACGACATGCGTTAAAAGTTAGTTGAACCGCCGTATGCCGAACGGCACGTACGGTGGTGTGAGAGGGGCTAGAAATTAGCCCCTACTCGATTTTAGGAAGATTTTTTTATAAAAGAGGGAGTATGAATTTCAGAAAACACAATTAATTTATTGTTTCACAAATTTAATAGATAGAAAAATATATAATTATGAAAATAGCTTAATTTTAATAGATTTTTAATGATAATACTATTGAAATTCACAAATGATAAGAGTAACATAAAACTGATATACTGTCATTTTTATGCTTATTTAGGAAGAAAGGGAGAGGAGAAATCATGTTTTTTTACAATAAAAATCATCAAGTGAATGAAAAAAGACAAAAATTCTCAATTCGAAAATATAAAGTAGGGACATTCTCAGTAGTAGTGGGAGCATTGTTCTATTTGAATGGTATTTCAAATATGGTACAAGCTACTGAAGTGCCCGGAAATACTCCAACAACATCGGTTGAGGAAAAACAGTCGGAAGAAGCAACGAAGGAGAAAGAGTCTAAACAGGAAGTTGTAAATACAGCTGTCACTCATCCTACTGTAGAAGAAAAAAAGGTAGCAGTAGAAAAAACAAACGAAGCAGGGGAAAAAGCTAAAGTTGAAGATTCGGTAATAGCAGGAAAAACAGAAAATGTAGTATCAGAGCCTACACTATCCAAAGTTGAATCAAAGGAAAAAGAGGAAGGATTAAAGAAAACAGCAGACAATCAAAAAGATACTGTGGAAAATAATCCTTTAGTTACAGAACTTCAAAAAGTAATACAAGAGGGAAATGCACTAACGAATACTATTCATATTGCATTTAAATTAGAGTTAGAACAGCTTACTAAAGAAGTTGAAGAAACAGCTAAAACTCCAAAAAATATCACAAAAGAAGTTATTAAACAATATCAAGAAAAAATTCAAAATCTTAAAAAGAATAATGATGAGTATCAAAAAGTTTTAAATGAAAAAGTAAATAAAATCAAAGCACTACAAGAGGAGATTAACAGCATTTCTTCTTCTATTGAGTATACTTTTGAACCAGAGGAAAAAGCTCTCTTAACAGTTTCAGGAGAGTTTTCAGTTTCAAGACAAACAATTGAAGAAGCGAACGGACTTATTACTTCTTTAAAACAATTAAGAAATAAAGTAGCTAATCGCATGACTCGAGGGCACTCTGGTAAACGTGACCCACGAAATGGTCAACCGATTGCTGGTAAGGATGAGAGTGGATTTAGAGCGATTTGGATTTCGCCGATTGCTAATAAATATGAAGGTAGTAATACATTAGTAAATGAAAGTAAAAAAGAATTAACATTTTATAATTCAGATACTTTATTTTCGGTAATGACAGCATATGGCAAAAGAGGAAATGGGGAGCCGTTAGTAAGATATCAGTATGGTCCAAAACGTGGTGAGGAAGATCCTACTCCATATTATGTAAAGCGAGTAGGAATTATTAGTGGTCTAAATCAAGTTAATGGTTTAAAACTACGTGTGGCCTACAAAAATTTCCAAACAGGAAAGAAAGAAGAAGTGGATATTGCTGATAAGTATTGGAATGTAAATAATCCTGAAGTGCAAATGGCTCTTGTTGGAACTATAGGGAATGGTGGTAATGTAACACCAGGTACTTATCATATTACAATTGGGGCGAACGGTACACATAAGCAAAATACAATTACCTATACTCTAACTATTAAACCTCAAAGTGAACGTAATACTGTTAGAAATCTAACACCTACTTATGTCGATGATGTCCGTCATTTAACGGAAACAGAAAAAAATGCTTTGATTGAAAAATTTAAAGCTGAGCATCCAAATGTTGTTAATCGTGCGAATCATGTTGACTTTGACCATGCTGAAGTATCAGCTGATGGCGCAACAATGACTATCCATTTTAAAGATGGATTCAATCCAAAAACAATCCAAACAAATGCGACAAATGATGTAGAAGCAAAACATTCTAGTTTGACGGCTTATTTTGGGGATTCAAAAGAATTATATACAAATCCAAGAGAATTAGTACGCTCAAAAACAGGACATGAAGTACCAACAACAGCGCAAGTAACGTATAAAACACCGTTTAATTTGCAACAGGCAGGAACAAGAAACGTTGTAGTAACGACAACTTATGAAAATGGGGTAATAAAAGATGTAACGACTCCTTATACCGTTTTAGACTTTATTGGAAAACAAGATAAGAAAATTAATCAAAATCAATCTGGTGAACTAGGAGATGCGAGAAATTACGTAACTGTCTCTGATAATTCAGCATTCCCAAGCGAATTAACGGTTCGTTGGAAAGGTGGTTCTACGGTAGATACTTCTACTGCAGGTTTCCAGCATAAAGAAATTGAGATTCTTCGTGGTAATCATTTAATGAAAACGGTGAATATTCCAGTAGAAATTGTCGATAATATTAAACCAACCATTACTGCACCAGATAATATTACATTGACGAGATTAGAAGGATTACCTAGTGAAATCAATATTAAAGCTCAAGATAATGATAAAGGAGTAGGGCTTAAGGATGGAACTGCTGTTACTGTAGAAAATCTTCCTGCACCTTTAACGTATAATGCAGCAAAATCTAAAATTGAAATAAATGGTGTTATTCCGAATAACTTCCAACTTGGTAAATCAAGTATTCAAGTGACTGTTAAAGCGGTTGATAAAAAAGGAAATACTGCGACTAAAAATATTACTTTCCATATTCAATCTCAAACACAAAAATATACAGCAGTTGCTAATCCTCAAATTCAAGAAGTAAGTTATGGGGAAGCTCCTGATGCAGGAACAAGTATTCAAAGAAATGGATTACCAACAGGTACAAGATACGGATGGGTAACAACACCTAATACGACATCAGGCCCTGGAGTAAAAACTGGTGTAGTAACAGTAACTTATCCAGATGGTTCAACAGATACAGTAACTGTAACCGTGAAAGTCCGTAAACTAAGTGATGAACATATACCAACTGGAAAGACAATTACTGTCAATCAAAATGATCCAGTAACGAATGATAGATTAAAAGCAGCAGTAACAGTGAATAACGGTGGAACTAGTAAAGTGAAGTCAGTCACTGCATCTCCTATTAGCACTGTGCATGCAGGATCACAAACCATAAAAGCGACAGTTACCTATTTGGATAATACTACTGATCCAGTTGATATTCCTCTAGAAGTAAAAGACGTAATTGCTCCAACGATTCAAACACCAACAGAAGGTCAAACATGGGAAATCACAGCATTAGATAAAACATTGCCTCCTATTAATGTAGCGGTTGCTGATAATCCTGGAGGAAGTGGAATTAAAAGTGTTTTTCCAATTAACTTACCAAGTTTCTTGAAATATGATAAAGCAACAAGTAGTATTGTTTTCCAAGATGGAGAAAGTGAAGTTCCAAAATTAACTGGAATTAATCGAACTACAAGTAATATAACATTACGTGTGGAAGATAATGCAGGAAACAGCAGTGAACGTATATTTAGTATTGTTCGAATGACTATGGCTGAGAAGTACAATCCTCAAGCAAATGCGACGATTCAAGAAGTGAGCCATGGTGAAACTCCTAATGCAAAAACTAGTGTCAATACAGGAGGAGTACCAACTGATGCTCAATATACATGGAAATCAATTCCAGATACGAGCAGACCTGGGAATAAAACAGGAGTCGTGAAAGTTACTTATCCAGATGATTCAGTAGATGAAGTAACAGTTACTGTAAAAGTTCGCAAACTAAGTGATGAGTATGAACCTACCGCTACGAAAATTGTCAAAAATCAAAATGATACTATCTCAAATGAAGACTTAAAATCTGCTGTAACAATTAATAAAAACGGTAATAGTAAGGTTAAAATGGTTACTCCAGTTGGTACAATTAGTACTGCTGAAGCAGGGAATAAAGAAATTTCTGCAACGGTAACCTATCTTGATGATACAACTGATACGGTGAAAATTCCGTTAGAAGTAAAAGACGTAACTGCTCCAACGATTCAATCGCCTACAAATGGTCAGAATATCGATTTAATAGCATTAGATAAAGCATTTTCTCCAATTAAAGTAACTTCTAAAGATAACACAGGAGGAAGTGGTATTCAGTCAACAACGGTAACAGACTTACCAGATTTCTTAACATATGATGATGCGACTAAAACGATTAAGTTCAAAGAGGGCACTCAAGAAGTTCCTAAATTACCAGTTGGTACAGATTCTCAAACACATACTGCTACTATTCGAGTGACAGATAATGCAAACAATAGTAGTACTTCACAATTAACTTTTACTGTGAAATCAATGACTACAAAATATGATGCAACAGCTAATCCAGACAAACAAACAGTAAGTTATGGAGTAACTCCAGATGCAGGAACAAGCGTGAATAAAA
>QWCR01000682.1_pt1 | contig 10123 bp, 10 predicted proteins | sample 1972581 | NCBI WGS metagenome assembly QWCR01 (sample SAMN09866703, study PRJNA288562) | Human oral metagenome isolate pre4_saliva, whole genome shotgun sequencing... | isolation source: mouth | host: Homo sapiens | place: USA: California
AAACTTGGTATAATCCGTGAATTGGTTGGTCATGGCGTGGGGCTGAGTATGCATATGGAGCCAGAAATTCCGAATTACGGCAGGCGAGGAACTGGTCCGATGTTGCACGCTGGCGACACAATTGCAATTGAACCGATGGCGAGCTTGGGCGGTGAGAAAATTATCACCGACAGCGACGGCTGGACAATTAGTATGAAAGACGGCAGTCTGGGTGCGCATTTTGAGCATACGGTATTGATTACCGAAACTGGCGCTGAGATTCTGACGAAACTTTAATTATTAATCTGAATCCAGCGATTCGTTATCGAAATCTATCTCGGCGACTATATATCGGGGTTGTACGGGAAGATCGCCGCCGCCCCATCCGCCAGCATAACGAGTTACGCCGTGCTCAGCTTGCCAATCTGAATCTGTTTTTTCACTGCATTTTAGATCGTCCATCTTTTTGCGCATCTGTTTTTGCTCGATTCCGTCATTATATACTTCAATGTAGAAAAATACTTTATTTTTGCCACATTCTCTGTACCCAATATTATTTTTTAGCGAAGTATCCTTTGTTGGACCGTTTTTTAGGGTATTTAATAAGTTATCTGGAATGTAATTAGCCTGATGCATAGCGCGACCAATACCGCCGCCGTCAAACACTCTTACGCCTAAATCAGTATATCCTCCACCAGGACTATCATAGAATCCAAGCGGTTTATAATGCCTTAAAGGAACTTTATTTCCACCGGCTACGTATGATTTAAAAGCAGTTTCGACTTGATGTAATGTTTCTTTTGCAGCCGCATCATACGCGTTCTCTCTGAACTTAGAATATGATATAGTGGCAATTCCCGTAAGAATACCGATAACGCAAATACCTATAATGAGCTCGACAAGAGTAAAACCGTTTATGTTTTTCATTGTGAGGATATTGTAACAGAAATATTTTTTGGCGGCAACAAGGTAATTCGCTTGCCAAATTATAGGCATAACCTGTATAATAGAGCTTATGCAGGAGCAATCTCGATATGTGGTAGGAATTGATATTGGCACGAAAAGCGTGCGCTGTGTCGTTGGTTATATTGACGCAGAAAATGGTGCGCCAAAAATTGTTGGCGTCGGTGAAGCGCCGAATAGCGGAATGCGAAAGGGAACCGTAACGAATTTGAGCGGCCCAGCTGAAGCTATCGATAAGGCCTTGGAGCCAGCCGAGCGAATGAGTGGTCATCAGAATGGTCAAGATAATATTAAAGATCCAATTGGTATGACTGGCGCGCGTCTGGAAATTAGAGCGAATGTCGTGTCTGGTTTGGTCCCTCACATTACTAATCTACAGAAGTCGGCGGAAATGGCTAAGGTTGAGGCTGTATCTGTTGTTCCGTCAGTTTTGGCGGCAGCTCAATCCGTTCTTACGGAAAGTCAGCGCGAAAACGGCGTTGCGGTGATTGATTTTGGCGCGGCAACTACGGGAATTGCTATTTATGAAGAGGGCGATTTACAACATCTGGCGGTTATTCCAATGGGCGGTCAGAACGTAACAAACGATTTGGCTATTGGGCTTAGGACGGATCCGGAAATTGCGGAAGTTGTGAAATTGGCACACGCGAGATTTGGCGGTGAGACTTTGGGTGAAGTTGAAACGAAGGTTGAAAAGCAGACGTATAAGTTTAACCAAGAAGAAATTGACGAGATTGTTCAAGCGCGATATGAAGAGATTTTTGAAGCAATTGCTAAAGAACTGAAGCGAGCTGGACGATTAGGAAAACTGCCGAGCGGCGTTGTGCTGGTTGGTGGTGCGGCGAAAGTCAAGGGCATGGTAGGGTTTACGAAAGATCAATTGAGCGTGGCGGCACGCTTGGGTGTTCCGGCTGGTTATAGCGGAGTTAGCGATGAAGTGAAAGGCGCGGAATTTTCGGCTGCGGTTGGTCTGATGTTGATCGATTCTATGGGTATTTCTCAGCAGGTAAAACCGATAGTTGGCGCAAATGATGTCACCAAAAAAGCTGGCGGTTTACTTAAAAATATTTTCGCTAGATTTAAATAAATGATATACTTTATGTAAGGATTAAGAGAGGGAATATATGCCGCAAATACAACCAAGTGAAGTTCAAACATTTGCGCTGGTCTAACTGGCGTTCAGTTCATTGCTATGAATACGGACGCTCAGGCGTTGCATAATTCGAAGGCTGACATAAAAATTCATCTTGGTCGTGACGCAACTAATGGTTTGGGCGCTGGTGCTGACCCTACTGTCGGTGAGGCCGCAGCTAATGAATCTCGTGACGAAATTAGGGAAGCGCTAGAGGGTGCAGATATGGTATTCGTAACAATTGGTGCTGGTGGCGGAACTGGTTCTGGTGCTGGTTATGTTGTGGCGGAAGTGGCACGCGAGCTTGGTATTTTGGTAGTTGGCGTAGCAACTCGACCGTTTAGCTTTGAGGGTGAGAAGCGCCGAGTTAATGCGGATTGGGCGATTTCTCACTTGGGACGTGAGGTTGATACCTTGATTACTATTCCAAATGACAGATTATTGCAGACGATTGATCGCCGAACGCCTCTGTTGGAAACTTTCAAAATTGCCGATGATGTTTTGAGGCAGGGCGTTCAAGGTATTTCTGAACTGATTACTGAGCATGGTTTGATTAACCTTGACTTTGCCGATGTTAAGGCGATTATGAGCAATGCCGGTTCAGCTTTGATGGGCATCGGGCGGGCGAGCGGCGATGATCGAGCGGTTCAGGCGGCGCAACAAGCTATTGAAAGCCCTCTAATTGAGGTGTCGATTGATGGCGCCAAGGGTGTGCTGTTCAATGTAACTGGTGGCTACGATATGAGTATGGCGGAAATTCAGGAAGCTGCAGAAATTATTACTAGCGCTGTTAGTCCGAATGCTAACATTATTTTTGGTGCGACTTTGAAGCCGGAAATGGAAGACGAGCTGGTTATTACGGTGATTGCGACAGGATTTGATAGCGATACATTCCGCCAGCAGGAAGTTAGCTTGACTGTAGGCGACGACACGAAACCTGCCGAAACAGAAGTTGATGACGAAATGGTTAAAAATATTGACCTAGAGTTGGATAAGGAAGAATCTGCCGAAAGTTTTGCGGTTGAGTCAGAGGCTAATATTTGGGAAAATCCAACCGTTGAAGCTGACGATGATGAGGATGATACACCGGCATTTCTGAGGCGACGAAAGAAGAGCAAGGAGTAGATAAGATGGTGTTTAATATCGGCAATAGTCGCGTTATTGAATCACGCGAAGTTTCTGAGGGTGCCGCAATTCGACGTCGCAGAGAAACTCCAGATGGCAAGCGATTTACTACGTATGAGCGAGTTGAAAAACCGAATCTAGCGGTGATAAAGAAAAATGGCGATCGCGAGCTGTTTGACCGAGTGAAATTGGCGAATTCTACACGTCGTTCGGTTGGAAAATTCTTTAAGTCTGACGAGGAAGTTGATAATATCATTACGGCGGTTGAAGATTCTTTATACGCGCTGGGCGAATCGGAAGTTACGTCAAAACAGATTGGTGATCAAGTTTTGGACGAGCTAGAAAAACGCAACGAAGTGGCGTATGTTCGTTTCGCTAGTGTTTTTTATGAGTTTAAGACGTTGGACGATTTTGTGGAGATTTTAGCGAAGCGACGCAGTAAGGGCGAGCGGGAATTGTAATGCGAGTAGTTGTGATTTATCGTTCGGAAAGCGATTATGCGCGCCAAGTTTCAGACTTTTTGCGTGATTTTAGCCGACAAACTGGCCAGGTTTTAGAGGAAATGAGTCCTGATTCTGTGGAAGGCAATAATTTTTGCGAAGTGTATGACATTGTGGAATATCCAACAATTATCGCGCTGAGCGACAGCGGTCAACTGCAAAACCTTTGGCGTGGCTTGCCGCTACCAACAATTAGCGAAGTGAGTTTTTATGTTTAGCAAAATCAGAAACTGGCTATTTCACGAAGATTTGAAAAAGCAAAATTTGGCGGCATTTGTAATGCTCATCGGTAGTGGGCTAGGGCTATTGGCGTCATTCGTATTATCTATTGAATCTCTAGAATTAGCAAAAAACTCTCACGCTGTATTAAGTTGCGATTTTAGCTCGGCTCTGAGCTGTTCGGCAGTGGCGAATCATTGGTCGGCGGCTATTTTAGGATTCCCAAATAGTTTCATCGGCGTGATGACTTTGCCTGTTATGGTGACAATTGCAGTGGCGTTGTTAGCGGGAGCGAAGTTTCCAAAGTGGTTTATGCAGGCGGCGCAGGTTGGCGCTATCATCGGAATGATATTTGCTATTTGGATGTTTTATATGAGCTACATTGAAATTGGCGTACTTTGTCCGTGGTGTTTGACCTTAGATCTTGGAATGCTGATGATTATGTTCGGTTTGACGCGTTACAATGTTCTACAGAAAAATATCTCTTGTCGTTGTGTGCAGAAGATTGTTGGCGGCGGATATGATGCGCTTGCCGTGGTGTCGCTGGTCGTCGCGGTAATTGTCGCGATAATCGCCAAATTCGGCAGTCAATTGTTCTAGTTTTGCTTGCTTTATGTAAAGTGCTTATGGTATATTTGTGATGTATATTTATGCTCAATCTATACCACCACTATGGAACATAATAGAACGTTATCAATAATAAAAGACCGTAAAGCCAAGAGATTTTTTATCCTTGGCGGTTTTATTGTCGTTAGCGCAGCTTTAGGATTTATGTTTTTGAGCCCTCAGCAAAGTCGTGCGACTATTCCTAGTGGCGGCAAGCAGATTGAAGTGGGGCAAGTTTCTTATCGATTATACGAATCATCCAATAGTATTAATCCAGGTAGTCCGCTTGCAAATACCAACACCACCGCTACATTACCAAAAGTCGGCGCCGATTTTCGACTAAGGGTTGGTCTTCAAAATAAGAGTGCATATTTTAAAAAATTAGCTGAATACGGAAGCGGGTATGAGCATAGCTGCGCCATTATGTCAGATGATAGTGTTTATTGTTGGGGTAATGGTCAGTATGGAGTTCTTGGTACTAATTCAACCACCTCATCAACGGCCCCAGTGCCTGTATATACACAAGACGTTCTCAATGGGAAAACTATCAAACAGATTACCACTGGTTATTATCACACTTGTGTAATCGCTTCTGACGATAAAGATTATTGTTGGGGCTATGGTACATTTGGAAGACTAGGGAATAATGGCATAGTTCAGCGTAATGCTCCATATCCAGTTAGAGAATTTGCGACCACAGCCGTCTCCCAAATTGCTGCGGGTAATGAGCATACTTGTTCGCTTAACTCGGAGGGAAAATTGTACTGTTGGGGTAAAGGTATAAACGGAGAACTAGGTCGTGATGTATTCTTAGGTTCGAACACACCAACAGCGGTTAATATGAGTAACTTTGGGACGGAATCGGTTAAACAGGTTGTTGCAGGAGATAAATTTACGTGCGCTTCGACGGTTGAAGGCACAGCATTCTGTTGGGGGTCTAATGACAAGGGGAGGACTGGAGTAGGACTTGCTGGTGGTAAAACTCAATATCCTACTGCAGTTAAAGGTTTTAATGGAAAAAAGGTTGAGTCAATATCTGCTGGTGATTCACATGCCTGTGCTGTTATTTCTGGCGGTCAAGAAGTGTATTGTTGGGGAAAAAATAACAAGGGTCAGCTGGGCGTTACAGCAATGGGCTATAGAAATATTGCTTCAAGAGTTTCTTTTGGTAGTAGTATCCTTTCTGGAGGAAAGACTGTTAAAAATATTTATGCTGGCGGCGAATTTACGTGTATGGTATTAAACACTGGCGAAATTTATTGTTGGGGTGATAATTCTAATGGTCAAATGGGTAGTGGGGCTGCTACAGGATTTTTGCCCGCTCCCGTAAAAGTGAATGTTCCATTTACGAGTTCCGGTGAAACTTCTATGCATGTAGGTAAAGACTTTTTATGTGCTTTACGTACAGGTGAGATGTATTGTTGGGGTAATAATAACAAGGGGCAGGTAGGAAATGGTCAGTCGAGCAACAGTCCCGTTACGCGCCCTACGTTAATCACGCCTCCAGGGGGAACCATTGATTCTTCATCAATGAAGCTGCGCGTTGAATATGCAAAAAAGGGCAGCGTGGCAACTTGTTCGGCGGTAAGTAGTTCAGATTGGCAAATCGTGACCGGAACATCAAAACTTGCTTATTCTACGAGCGGTCCTGCTGATGGCACTAATATCAGTAGCAACTCGTCTGATCCAGAATTGCCAGCGGGAGCTATCGCTTCTCGGCCTCAAAGTCTGGTGAGAAAAAGCGGAGTGGCTGGAACATTTACGAATGCGCAAAAAATATCTGCTGGCGAAGTGGGTGTGTGGGATTTGGCGCTTGTCGATAAAGGACTTGATAGGAATGAAAGTTATTGCGTCCGCGTAGCAACCGACACGACTGCCGTTCCTGGGTCCAGTATTGACAGCTACACAATGTATCCAGAATTTAAGACCGCTCCTGGGTCACTAGACATTCGTTTTAGGGATAATGCTGGCGCTACAATTACAGATACTGGTACGAAGTTTGACAACTCAATTATGAGTAATAGCAGTGTAGCCACCAGCGCTTTCTTGTCTAACTCAAGCTCGAAGCAGATTGAAGTTACGAATACACAGACCAGCTCTGGGTGGAGCGTTGTGTTGTCGGCATCTGACGGTGCGACCGCCAAATGGAAGAGAACTGTCGGCACAGAATCGTATATGTTCAACGGCACTAATGGCGATCAGGGATTTCTGTCTGTTAACTTTGGTGCATCATCCGTCTTAGCTTCGGGTAGTTCATTGAGCGGGTCAACTTGCCAGACATCAGGAATATCAAAGGGTGTTGATGTTCAATTTAAGGTAGGAACTGCTACGGCTAACGGCGTTACATTGATGAGCAGCAGCGGGTCAACTGGTCAATTGGGGTGCGCATTTTTGCTACAGAACGTTCGATTAAATCAGACTATTCCAGCATATCAAAAACCAGGAACTTATGAATTGCCAATGACATTAACGGTAACAGCGCAATAAGGTCGAGTATGAAAAATAGAGTAAAAAAATTATTCATTGTCATAACATTACTAGCTACTTTGAGTAGTCCTTATTCGGCTTTTGCGGATTCGTCGGCTAATTCTAATTTGTCGCAAGTGATTACTGATTGCGCTCATGATTCCCTGGAAACTGGCAGTCAGATGAATGAGTCAATTTGTCCGATTTTTCCGCCAAGGTTCTCTAAGTTTGATTTGGTAAATGGGAAAGATCTGCTAGTGTATGGCGTTTATGATGCGGTGCATACGGTAGCTAATCCCGCGACAGGTCAGCACGATTTGAAGGTTGATTTTGGTGGTCGGACTTTTGTTTTAGGGCGGGATAACGAGTTTAAAGTTAACGGAAATATATGGGTGTTGGATTTTTCAAATTGGCAGAATAATCATCCAGGTGATAATTTTATGCCGCCAGCTCCAGAACATACCTATAATGGTCGTGTTACGACTAAGCTGAAGGCTAATGCAACATCTACGGAAGTAGTGAGGTTTGCTGATTTTTCATTTACGACTCCGAAAAAGACCGTGGAAAAGACTATTGAAGATGTTATTGTTATTCCGAAGATTGTTAAAGAGATAAGTAGAGCTCTAGCTAACACGGGAATTAATTTATGGATGATTATGTCTGCTGGCATTGGTGTAATTGTTGCGGCGTTCATTATGTTATTTATTGTTAAAAAACAGAAAAAGAGGGATGAATGAAAAAATAACCACAGTAATTATTAGCATAATAAATTAAATCAATTAAGTAAGGAGAAAAAATGAAAAAATTAGCATTATTAATCGTTGCGAGCGTAGGCGTAGTTGGTCTATTGGGATTATATAATATGACGAATTCTTCCGTGGTTAATGCCGCAACTACCGCCAACTCTAAGTTATCTCAGACGATTAACCCTGGAGTCTTGAGTACTGACATTCGTAATTCAAGCAATGTCGTGGTTAATAATCCAACATTTTCTATGGCAGCTAAAACCGTATCGTTTTCGCAACAGACTTCAACTGGAACATTTGGAGATAATCAGAATCGTATTTATGTTGAAAATCCAGGTGCCGCAAATAATGGCTGGACTCTGACTCTAAATGCTCTTCAGCCAGGGTCTGGTGAATGGCGTTCTGCTGGATCTGACACTTATAAATATAATGCTAATGCTACTACTGGACAATTAACAGTCAATCCTTCGGCAGGAACAATCACTCCAGTAATTGGCTCGGGTACTGGTGTATTAAAAAACGCTGCGACTGCGTTTAGTGGAAATAGTCCAGTTAGATTAATGACAGCCTCAGCTAGTGCAGATAAAGTTTGGGCTGGCTATATTACGGGCATTGGATTGACTCAGGCTATTCCAGCTTCTCAGCCAGCTGGCACATATACTCTCCCAATGGTTCAGACTGTCACGGCTATTTAATAAAAAGGCTTAGATTATTGAGCGAGAATAGACATTCTAATGAGTGTCTATTCTTTTATGTGTGACATTGATATAATAAGCATAATGGGTTTTAAGGAGGGATATGAAGAATTTATTGTGGAGTAAGGTTATTGGAGTGGCGATGATTGCAGGGATGATTTTGCCTGTGTCGGTGTCTGCTAATGGCATTGGTGGTCGACCAGCAAATCCTGATCCGAATAATCCCAGGACAAGCTCAATTTTCATCTATAATCTTTCTGGCGGCGCTTCGAAATCTGACCAATTGTATGTTCAAAACGGGTCTGATAAAGAAGAAACAATTGAAGTTTATTCGGTTGACGGTACAGTTACGACGACTGGCGATATGACTTGCAAGGAGAAGTCAGAGGACAAAGTTGGTGCGGGCAAGTGGGTTTCTGTCTCTAAAAAAGAGGTGACTCTTGGCGCGAACGAAAACACGCTTGTTGATTTTACAGTAAATGTTCCAAGCAAAGCAGATGTTGGCGAGCATAATGCATGCATGGTTGTTCAGCGGAAGGTCAATCAGGCGCCAAATAATGCTGGTGGTATTCAAGTTCAGACTCGTCAGGCTATCCGTATGGCAATAACCGTTCCTGGCGATATTCACCGCGACGTGACAATTGAGAAGTTTAATGTTAAGAATTCTAACAGTAGTCAGTTGTATGAAGTTGCCTTAAAAAATTCTGGTAATGTGTCGGCTGATGTTGACGTAAAGTTGGTCGTGAAAGACCCGATGGGGAATGTTGTCTATAAAAACGGTGGCGTGAATGCGATGATTGCGAATGAAACGCGGCAGTTTAATTTTGATAGCAATTTGGCGCCGTTTTGGGGTGGAAAATATAGGGTAGAATTGTCGATTTCTTATAAAAATAAGGCTGGCGAGTGGGGAATTAGCCAGGACCAAAATGAGCTAATCACCAAAACCGCCGAATCAAAAGAATTGTTCTTCTGGCCATCAACTACAGCGTTAATGATGATTGGCGGTGGCGTACTTTTGTTCATTATTTTGATAGTAATAATTGTCATAAAATCAAAACGGAACAAAAAAACTGTTCAATTTAAAAAACGTTGAGTTTATGAAAAAAGTGATAGAATAGTTATATGAAGAAAAGTTCTCTCATTAGAGCGTTTTTGAGCATTGTAATCGTGGCGCTCGGCGGGGTTTTACTATTGAAGAACCTCGAGGTTATTAACATTAGCTGGGACATTTTCTGGGGTACGGTTTGGGCTGCGGGATTTGTATTATCTGGGCTGGTGAATATATTCAATTATCGAAATAAAACGGCATGGATTTGGGGATTATTGCTGGTTGCTATTGGCGTTCTGATCGGCCTAAATTCTTACGGAATAGTTGATGTTAGTATCTGGAAGGTGCTCTGGCCTGTAGTTTTGATTGCTGCTGGTTTGGCAATGATGTTTAATACTAGCCCTAAGGGTGCTAAGCGCTCCAAAAAGCTTAACAAAGACGGCGCAGGTAATGAGAAAATTGCTTGTTTTTGGGGCGAAGAAGACGCTGTAAAAGGTGATTATACTGGCGGTTCGTTGGTTGCGATATTTGGTGGCGTGGATTTGGATTTGCGTCAAGCAAAGATTAAAGACGGTTCTGTGATTGAAATTTTTACATTTTGCGGTGGTGTTAATGTTACTTTGCCAGACGATGTGATTATCGAG
>QWCR01000567.1_pt1 | contig 9998 bp, 4 predicted proteins | sample 1972581 | NCBI WGS metagenome assembly QWCR01 (sample SAMN09866703, study PRJNA288562) | Human oral metagenome isolate pre4_saliva, whole genome shotgun sequencing... | isolation source: mouth | host: Homo sapiens | place: USA: California
GGCTCTGATTCATCTGGGAGCTATTCGACAAAATATTCAGCAAATGGGGGCTCATATCCCTCAAGGAACGCTCAAGTGGGCTGTGGTCAAGGCCAATGCCTATGGTCATGGAGCAGTCGCTGTTGCCAAGGCGATTCAAGATGATGTTGATGGTTTTTGCGTTTCCAATATTGATGAAGCTCTTGAACTCAGACAGGCTGGACTCAGCAAGCGAATCCTCATTTTAGGAGTTTCTGAAATCGAAGCTGTCGCTCTAGCTAAAGAATACGACATCACCTTGACTGTGGCTGGACTGGAGTGGATTCAATCACTCTTAGATAAGGAAGCGGACCTAACTGGATTGACAGTCCACCTTAAGATTGACTCAGGAATGGGACGGATCGGTTTTCGAGAGGCTGGTGAGGCTGAGCAGGCTCAAGACTTGCTTCAACAACACGGTGCTCATGTTGAAGGGATTTTTACCCATTTTGCGACTGCAGATGAGGAATCAGATGACTACTTTAATGAGCAATTAGAACGGTTTAAAACTATTTTGGCTAGTATGAAAGGTCTTCCAGACATGGTTCATGCTAGTAATTCTGCAACGACTCTTTGGCATACAGAGACTATTTTTAATGCCGTTCGTATGGGAGACGCTATGTATGGCCTGAATCCCAGCGGAGAGGTCTTGGACTTGCCTTATGACCTGACTCCAGCCTTGACCTTGGAGTCTGCTCTTGTTCATGTCAAGACAGTTCCAGCCGGAGCTTGCATGGGCTATGGAGCGACCTATCAGGCTGATAGCGAGCAAGTCATTGCGACGGTACCAATCGGCTATGCGGATGGATGGACACGAGACATGCAGAATTTCACTGTCTTGGTAGATGGCCAAGCTTGCCAAATTGTCGGCAGGGTTTCGATGGACCAAATCACCATTCGTCTGCCTAAGCTTTATCCGTTGGGAACCAAAGTAACCTTGATTGGTTCTAACGGGGGCAAGGAGATCACAGCTACTCAGGTAGCGACCTACCGTAGGACTATTAACTACGAGGTGGTTTGTCTTCTCAGCGACCGCATTCCGAGAGAATATTATTAGAAAAGAAAGGAGTGGAGCATGAATCTACATCAACCCTGCCTGCGCTTTAGTCTCAAGCAGGGAGAAGTTGTTTTTGCGGTGAATTTCTTTAATCAGCCTTATCTAGCTGATAAGATAGAGTTGGGAGCAACTCTTGCTGTCTTTGGAAAATGGGACCGTGCCAAGGCTAGTCTGACAGGGATGAAGGTCCTGGCTCAGGTGGAAGATGATCTCCAACCTGTCTATCGTCTGGCTCAGGGAATTAGTCAGGCTAGTCTGGTCAAGGTCATAAAGACGGCCTTTGATCAGGGACTGGACCTTTTGATTGAGGAAAATCTTCCCCAGTCTTTACTAGACAAATACAAACTTATGTCCCGTTGTCAGGCAGTCAGAGCCATGCATTTCCCTAAGGATTTGGCAGAATACAAGCAGGCCCTTCGCCGGATCAAGTTTGAGGAACTCTTTTATTTCCAGATGCAATTGCAGACGCTCAAGTCTGAAAATAGAGTTCAGGGAAGCGGTCTTGTTCTGAATTGGTCTCAGGAAAAAGTGACAGCAGTTAAAGCAAGTCTTCCTTTTGCCTTGACTCCAGCTCAAGAAAAGAGTTTACAGGAAATTTTGACCGACATGAAGTCGGACCACCATATGAATCGTCTTTTGCAAGGAGATGTGGGTAGCGGAAAAACAGTAGTTGCTGGCTTGGCCATGTTTGCGGCAGTGACGGCTGGCTACCAAGCAGCCCTCATGGTACCGACAGAAATTTTAGCGGAGCAACACTTTGAAAGTCTACAGAGTCTCTTTCCAGACTTGAAACTGGCTCTCTTGACAGGATCCTTGAAAGCTGCAGAAAAAAGAGAAGTCTTGGAGACCATAGCAAAGGGTGAGGCTGATTTGATTATCGGAACCCATGCTCTGATTCAGGATGGGGTGGATTATGCTCGTCTTGGTTTGATTATCATCGATGAGCAGCACCGTTTTGGCGTGGGGCAAAGGCGTATTTTACGGGAAAAAGGAGACAATCCAGATGTCCTCATGATGACAGCGACTCCCATACCACGAACCTTGGCCATCACAGCCTTTGGCGATATGGATGTTTCCATTATCGACCAGATGCCTGCAGGCCGAAAACCTATTGTGACACGCTGGATCAAACATGAGCAACTACCTCAGGTCTTGACTTGGTTAGAGGGGGAAATCCAAAAAGGTTCCCAAGCCTATGTCATTTCTCCCTTGATTGAAGAATCAGAAGCTCTGGATTTGAAAAATGCCATTGCCTTATCAGAAGAGTTGACGGCTCATTTTGCAGGTAAGGTAGAAGTGGCTCTTTTACATGGTAAGATGAAGAGTGACGAAAAAGACCAGATTATGCAGGAGTTCAAAGAACGAAAAACGGATATTCTGGTTTCAACGACGGTTATCGAGGTAGGGGTCAATGTTCCCAATGCGACCGTTATGATTATCATGGATGCGGATCGCTTCGGGCTCAGCCAGCTTCACCAGCTCAGAGGTCGTGTTGGTCGGGGAGATAAGCAGTCTTATGCAGTTCTCGTTGCCAATCCTAAGACGGATTCTGGGAAAGACCGCATGCGCATCATGACAGAAACCACTAATGGATTTGTCCTTGCAGAGGAAGATTTGAAAATGCGTGGTTCAGGTGAGATTTTTGGAACCAGACAGTCAGGTCTTCCAGAGTTCCAAGTGGCTGATATTATCGAAGATTTTCCGATTTTAGAAGAAGCCAGAAAGGTTGCTACTTACATTAGTTCGATAGAAGCTTGGCAAGAGGATCCAGAATGGCGCATGATTGCCCTTCATTTGGAAAAGAAAGAACATCTAGATTAAGCTTTCTCTAAGGAAATCTTAAGCTAGCTTTTAGGTTAGCCCCTTATACTAGAGTCATCAAAAAGAAACGAGGACTCTCACATGACCGTAACGATTAAAGTAAATTACCAAACCACTTTCCAAAAGAAAGAAGCAAAAAACTAAGACTGAATAGGAGAAGAAAGAGCGAAATGCTCTTTTTTATTTTTGAAACTACTTTCAGTCCATTATCCTAAAAGTAAAGAATCTAAAATCTCTTTCTATTTGCCCTTCTTTCTTGCATTGCCTTTCTAGATATGCTAGAGTGGTGATAGCGATTACAAAAAAAGGAGCATATTATGAAAAATCCAGCTTTGTTAGAAGAAATCAAGACTTATAGAGGACGGGATGAGGTTCCAGAGGACTTTGATGCTTTCTGGGATGGGGAAGTGAAAAAAGTTTCAACTCTTCCAGCTTATCAGTTGGAGGAAAGAAATTTCCACATTCCTCAAGTCAAGTGCTATGAGTTAACATTTGAAGGAAGCAATGAAGGCAAGGTCTATGCGCGCGTCGTTCTTCCAAAGAGTGAGGAAAAAGTTCCTCTAATCTTCCATTTCCATGGTTATATGGGACGTGGCTGGGACTGGGCTGACATGCTGGCCTATACTGTGGCTGGTTACGGTGTTGTTTCCATGGATGTGCGGGGGCAGTCAGGTTATTCACAGGACGGTTTGCGTTCTCCTCTAGGAAATACGGTTAAGGGACATATTATCCGTGGGGCTGTGGAAGGTCGGGATCACCTCTTTTATAAGGATGTTTATCTGGATATTTACCAGTTGGTCGAAATTGTTGCTAGTCTACCTCAGGTTGATGAGAAGCGTCTTTCTAGCTATGGTGCCTCGCAAGGAGGGGCTTTAGCCCTAGTTGCAGCAGCGCTCAACCCTCGAATTGAGAAAACTGTTGCAATCTATCCTTTCTTATCAGACTTCAGACGAGTGCTTGAGATTGGTAATACTAGCGAGGCTTACGACGAACTTTTCCGTTATTTCAAGTTTCACGACCCCTTCCATGAAACTGAGGAGGAGATCATGGCGACCCTTGCCTATATCGATGTGAAAAATCTTGCCCATCGTATCAAGGGTGAGGTTAAGATGATTACGGGCTTGGACGATGATGTTTGCTATCCTATTACCCAGTTTGCGATTTACAACCGTCTGACCTGTGACAAGTCCTATCTTATCATGCCAGAGTATGCCCATGAAGCTATGAATGTTTTTGTCAATGACCAAGTTTACAACTGGCTCTGTGGTAGTGAGATTTCTTTTAAGTATATAAAGTGATGAATGAGAGAGCCAGTAGCTCTCTTTTTTGTTATAAATGTTGAAAGTACTTTTAAAAATATTAAAATATTAAAATATTTCTGAAAGTAAAATCTATTCTATGACAAGCTTGAGATAAACCTATGACTTTATTGTATAATAAAGAAAAAGTCTCTAGGAAAGGAGTGAAAGAGCTACTGTTTGGATTACAGCTAGCTAAATTTTGAAATAGAGAAGGAGAGGAACTCTCGTTTATTAATTACTTTCTTGTGTTTTCCTATGGTCGGGAGTAAAAATTTTAAAACAAAAAGAAAGCGCTTTATTTTTTGGTGATATTGAAAGGTAGAAAGATGAATCAGAAGAATTATGACAGAAAACAAAGATATGGTATTCGTAAATTTGCAGTGGGTGTAGCCTCTGTAACCATTGGTGCTGTGGTGTTTGGAGTAAACCCTGTATTGGCAAATGAACAAGGAAACTCAACTGTAACTGCAGCTGAAAATAATAATCAAGGTTTATCAGAATTACCAAAAGAAGCTTCTTCAGGAAGTCTTGCTCATTTAGATAGTGAATTAGCTGGAAAATTGGCAACAGCAAAAGACAATGGTGTGGAAGTTGATCAGGATAAGTTGAAGAAAAATGAGACTGCTGAAGCAGAGACAACCACTCCAACAAATACACCTGCAGCTGACAATACACCAGCTCCTGCTGATAAACCAGAAACAGATTCTGCAACTACAGAAGCAAGTAACAAGGACCAAGATAAAGAAGAAGAGGGAGTACTTCCTCGAGATTATTACGCTAGAGACATCGCAAATGCAACTCCAGTAGTGGAAAAAGAAGATGTTGAAACAAATGCGAAAAATGGTCAGCGTGTAGACCTAACCAGTGAGTTAAATACATTGAAGAAACTTCAAAATGCGACCATTCATATGGAATTCAAGCCAGATGCCAAAGCTCCAGCATTTTATAATCTATTCTCAGTGTCTAGTGATAAGAAAAAAGATGAGTACTTCACAATGGCTGTTCTCAATAATACAGCCTTAATTGAGGGACGTGATGCCAATGGAGCACAATTTTATGATAAATATACGGATGCTCCATTACAAGTACGTCCTGGCCAGTGGAATTCAGTAACTTTCACAGTTGAAAAACCGACAGCAGAATTACCTCATGGTCGAGTGCGCCTCTACGTGAACGGGGTATTATCTCGAACAAGTCTGAAATCTGGTCATTTCATCAAAGATATGCCAGATGTAACACATGCTCAAATCGGAGCAACCAAGCGTGCTAGTAATACTGTTTGGGGAACCAATCTACAAGTTAGGAACCTGACTGTCTATGATCGTGCTTTAACACCAGATGAAGTTCAAACACGGAGTCAACTGTTTGAAAGAGGTGATTTGGAAAAGAAACTTCCTGAAGGTGCGAAAATATCAGAGAAAGAAGATGTTTTTGAAGGCGGAATGCATAACCAACCAAATAAAGATGGGATCAAGAGTTATCGTATTCCTGCACTTCTTAAGACAGATAAAGGTACTCTGATTGCTGGTGCAGATGAGCGTCGTCTTCATTCAAGTGACTGGGGCGATATCGGCATGGTCGTCAGACGAAGTGAAGATAAGGGTAAAACATGGAGCGACCGAGTAACGATTACAAATTTACGAGACAATCCAAAAGCCTCTGATCCATCAATCGGTTCACCGGTGAACATCGATATGGTTTTGGTTCAAGATCCTGAGACAAAACGAATTTTTTCTATCTATGATATGTTCCCAGAAGGGAAAGGAATCTTTGGGATGGCTGATCAAAGAGAAGAAGCCTATAAACAAATCGATGGCAAAACTTATCAAATTCTCTATAAAGAAGGCGAAGACGGCTCCTATACAATACGTGAAAATGGCACAGTTTATACCCCAGATGGGAAACCAACAGATTATCGTGTTGTAGTAGATCCGGTGAAACCATCTTATAGTGATAAGGGTGATTTATATCAAGGGGATCGACTATTAGGAAATATTTATTTCACAAGCAATAAAACGTCTCCATTTAGAGTTGCCAAGGATTCTTATCTATGGATGTCTTACAGTGATGATGATGGTAAGACTTGGTCAGCACCTCAAGATATTACTCCAATGGTCAAAGCTGATTGGATGAAATTCTTGGGTGTGGGTCCTGGAGTGGGGATAACTCTTCGTACCGGTCCAAATAAAGGTCGAATCGTCGTTCCTGTCTATACGACTAACCGTACCAACCACCTCAATGGTTCTCAATCATCTCGAATTATCTACTCAGATGACCATGGAAAGACTTGGCATATGGGAGGTGGTGTCAACGACAATCGTACGCTTTATGATGGTACAGTTGTTGATTCAAGCACTATGAACAATTATTATGCTCAAAATACGGAATCTTCTGTTGTTCAGTTAAACAATGGGGACCTCAAACTATTTATGCGTGGTTTGACAGGTGATCTACAGGTTGCGACAAGTCATGATGGTGGTCTAACTTGGGATAATAACGTTGAACGCTACGATGTGCCAGATGTTTATGTTCAAATGGCTGCGACTCATACAGTTCAAAATGGTAAAGAGTATATTCTCTTGGCGAATGCGAACGGTCCAGGTCGTAAAAATGGTTATATTCGAGTGGCTCGTGTTGAAGAAGATGGCCAGTTAACTTGGTTGCACCATCATTTGATTCAGGAAGGAGAATATGCTTATAACTCTCTCCAACAAATTGGACCAGATGAATTTGGACTTTTATATGAGCACCATGCTCCTGGAGGTGTTCCATATACACTTTCCTTCAAGAAATTCAACTGGGATTTCTTGACCAAGGAAAGAATTTCTCCTAAAGAAGCAAAAGTAAAATATGCTATTCAAAAATGGCCAGGTATTATTGCCATGGAGTTTGATTCGGAAGTATTGGTAAATAAGGCTCCGACCCTTCAGTTGGCAAATGGTAAAACAGCAACCTTCATGACCCAGTACGATACAAAAACTCTCTTATTTACAGTGGATCCAGAAGATATGGGTCAAAGGATTACAGGTCTAGCTGAGGGTGCAATTGAAAGTATGCACAATTTACCAGTCTCTTTAGCTGGATCTAAATTAAGCGATGGTATTAATGGTAGTGAAGCTGCTATCCATGAGGTTCCGGAGTACACAGGTGGTGTCAATGCTGAGGAAACAGCAGTTCATGAAGTTCCGGAGTATACAGGTCCTTTGGCAACAGTGGGTGAAGAAGCGGCTCCAACGGTTGAAAAACCTGAATTTACAGGTGGTGTTAATGCTGAGGAAGCCCCAGTGGCAGAAATCCCAGAGTACACAGGTCCTTTGGCAACAGTAGGCGAAGAAGCAGCTCCAACGGTTGAAAAACCTGAATTTACAGGTGGGGTCAACGCTGTTGAAGCGGCAGTCCATGAACTGCCAGAGTTTAAAGGTGGCGTTAATGCGGTTCTAGCTGCATCTAACGAGCTTCCTGAATATAGAGGAGGCGCTAACTTTGTCTTAGCAGCTTCAAATGACCTACCAGAGTACGTAGGTGGCGTCAATGGCGCTGAGGCGGCAATCCATGAACTTCCAGAGTATAAGGGAGAAATCAAACCAGTCTTAGCGGCTGCAAGTGACAAACTATCTCTAGGAAAAGATGTTACCTATCAAGCTCCAGCAGTTAAACAAACGGGTCTACCAAATACTGGAAGCAAGGAAACAAGCTCACTGATTTCCCTTGGTCTTGCAGGTATTCTTTTATCCTTGTTTGCATTTGGCAAGAAGAGAAAAGAATCGTAAGTAAAAGTATTTGAATAAGTCTCAGAAGAGATAGCAGGTTTTTCAGCCTGCTATCTTTCTTTATTACATTCAGGTTGATTCGAAATCATAAGAAGTCTGAAACTACTTTCAGGATAGTCTGTTCTATAAAATAGTTTTGAAACTGAAATCTATTCTATCACAATCTATTGAAAGCGCTTAACAAATGATATATAATAAGCCCATAGAAGAAAGAAAGGGAGGAAAGAGGATGCCACAGATCAGCAAAGAAGCCTTGATTGAACAGATCAAAGATGGAATCATTGTCTCTTGCCAGGCACTTCCTCACGAACCGCTTTATACAGAAGCGGGAGGGGTTATCCCCTTGCTAGTCAAAGCGGCTGAGCAAGGTGGAGCAGTCGGTATCCGAGCAAACAGTGTTCGTGATATCAAGGAGATCAAGGAGGTTACGAAACTACCGATTATCGGGATCATCAAACGTGACTATCCACCACAGGAGCCATTCATTACAGCGACTATGAAAGAAGTTGATGAGTTGGCTGAACTAGACATTGAGGTTATTGCTCTGGATTGTACCAAACGTGAACGTTACGACGGTTTGGAAATTCAGGACTTCATCCGACAAGTCAAAGAAAAGTATCCACATCAACTCTTAATGGCTGATACTAGCACTTTTGAAGAAGGAATAGAAGCAGTCGAAGCAGGGATTGATTTTGTGGGAACAACCCTATCAGGTTACACTTCTTATAGTCCAAAAGTAGATGGTCCAGACTTTGAACTAATCAAAAAACTTTGTGAAGCAGGAGTGGATGTCATCGCTGAAGGGAAAATTCATACACCAGAACAAGCCAAACAAATCCTTGAATATGGGGTACGAGGCATCGTTGTTGGTGGAGCAATTACTAGACCAAAAGAGATTACGGAGCGCTTTGTTGCCGGTCTTAAATAACACAATCTCAAAACAGAGGAGAGTGGTTGATGCGTCGGAGAAAATGAAAACGTATACAAATATAAACTTGCTCATTATCCAATATGGATACGCTTATCAATTAGGAGAATACAAATGAAATTTAGAAAACTAGCTTGTACAGTACTTGCAGGTGCTGCGATTCTTGGCCTTGCTGCTTGTGGTAACTCTGGTGGAAGCAAAGATGCTGCAAATTCTGGTAGCGATAGCGGAAAAACAGAAATCACTTGGTGGGCATTCCCAGTCTTCACACAAGAAAAAACTGGTGACGGTGTTGGAACTTATGAAAAATCAATCATCGAAGCTTTTGAAAAAGCAAATCCAGATGTAAAAGTGAAATTGGAAACCATCGACTTTAAGTCAGGTCCAGAAAAGATCACAACAGCTATCGAAGCAGGAACAGCGCCAGACGTACTCTTTGACGCACCAGGACGTATCATCCAATACGGTAAAAATGGTAAATTGGCTGAGTTGAACGACCTCTTCACAGACGAATTCGTCAAAGATGTTAATAACGAAAACATCGTACAAGCAAGTAAGGCTGGAGACAAAGCTTACATGTATCCAATCAGTTCAGCTCCATTCTACATGGCTATGAACAAGAAAATGTTGGAAGATGCTGGAGTTGCAAACCTTGTAAAAGAAGGTTGGACAACTGATGACTTTGAAAAAGTTTTGAAAGCGCTTAAAGATAAAGGCTATACACCAGGTTCATTGTTCAGTTCTGGTCAAGGGGGAGACCAAGGAACACGTGCCTTCATCGCAAACCTTTATGGCGGTTCTGTAACAGACAAAGACGTAACCAAATATACAACAGACGATCCTAAATTCGTCAAAGGTCTTGAAAAAGCTGCTAGCTGGATCAAAGACGGTTTGTTGAACAATGGTTCACAATTTGACGGTGGAGCTGACATCCAAAACTTTGCTAACGGTCAAACTTCATACACAATCCTTTGGGCACCAGCTCAAAACGGTATCCAAGCGAAACTCTTGGAAGCAAGTAAGGTAGATGTGGTAGAAGTACCATTCCCATCAGACTCTGGTAAACCATCTCTTGAATACCTTGTAAACGGATTTGCAGTATT
>QWCR01000656.1_pt1 | contig 9941 bp, 9 predicted proteins | sample 1972581 | NCBI WGS metagenome assembly QWCR01 (sample SAMN09866703, study PRJNA288562) | Human oral metagenome isolate pre4_saliva, whole genome shotgun sequencing... | isolation source: mouth | host: Homo sapiens | place: USA: California
AACGACCTACAACGATATGCGTACTTCCTTCAAGACTTGCAACTTTAGGAGTTGCCACACGTTTTTGATCGCCTACTTCATCTGTTTCAAGTCGAATTCCGGGAGTCACTTTTAAGAAGTCTTCTCCACAATTTTCAGTAATTTTTCCAGCTTCCCAAACAGATGAAACAACTCCATCTAAACCTGCTTGTTTTGCTAACTTCGCATAATGAATGACACTTTCCTCTAAAGAAAGAGGGATACATTGATACTCTCTCATATCTTGTTCTGAAGTAGAAGTTAATTGAGTAATGGCAATAACATTTGTGTCAAAACTTCCACCATCTACCATCCCTTGTTTAGCTGCTTTTAGCATTTCATAGCCACCTGCAGCATGTACGGTTAAAATATCGACATGGAACTGTGCCAATCCTTTAGATGCACCATAAACTGTATTTGGAATATCATGTAATTTCAAGTCCAAAAAGATTTTATGTCCTAATGTTTTAATTTTTTCAACGACTACTTGTCCATTTTGTAAATATAATTCGAGCCCTATTTTTACAAATAATTTTTCATCACCAAATTTTTCTAAAAATTCTAATGATTCCTCCACTGTTGGAAAATCTAATGCAACAATGACTTCTTTTTTCATCCTACCACTCCTTCTTTATTGATAAGCTCGTCCACGCAACTCTAGTAGATGATGCACTCCTAATTCATCAAGAGCACCTTCTAATCGATCAATAATTTTTGGACAAACATACGGATCTGTAAAGTTTGCTGTTCCAACTGCCACCGCACTTGCTCCTGCTGAAATAAAATCAATGACATCCCATTCATCCATAATACCGCCCATTCCAATAATAGGGATATTGACTGCTTGCGACACTAAATAGACCATTCGAATGGCTACAGGTTTAATTGCTGGTCCAGATAATCCACCCGTTACGTTCGCAATAATGGGCTTCCCTGTTTTTCTATCTAAACGAATCCCTACTAATGTATTGATCATCGTGATTCCGTCTGCCCCGCCTTCTTCAACGGATTTTGCCATTGAAACAATATCTGTTACATTGGGAGATAGTTTTACATAGACAGGTACGCTAGAAGCCGCTTTTACTTTTTCTGTTAATGTTCTGGCAACACATGGATCTGTTCCAAATTGAATTCCTCCATGTTTTACATTTGGACAAGAAATATTTAATTCTAATGCATGAACATTGGGAGCTTTACTAATATGTTCTGCAACATAAGCATAGTCTTCAATTTCACTTCCTGCAACATTCGCAATAATTGGTACATCATATTTTTCTAATGCTTTTAATTTAGTCTCCATTATTTCATGCACCCCTGGATTTTGTAACCCAATCGCATTCAACATTCCACTAGAAGTTTCTGCCACCCTAGGAGTTGGATTCCCAAATCGTGGTTCTTTTGTTGCTGCTTTAATCATAATGGCGCCTAATTTACTTAAATCATAAAAATGAGCATATTCTAAGCCAAATGCAAAGCACCCAGAGGCTGGCATAATAGGATTCTTCAAATCTAAACCTGGTAATTTCACTCTTAATCTCTCGCTCATCATTTCCTCCTATAGTGCTAACTCTCTAGTATCATAAACAGGTCCATCATAACAAACTCTTGAAATTGTGCCGTCTTTTTTCTCGCAAACACAGGCATAACAAGCTCCTACCCCACAAGCCATTCGCTCTTCTAGCGATACATACCCCATCATCAGCAGTTGCGATATACGTTGTTCCAAGTTTTGCAAATTCATCTTCATAAAAGACATCTTTAATATTATTAAATCCTAATATATGAATCGTTTGGATTCCTTTTTTCCGAAATTGTTTCGCTAATTCATACAATGGAGGTACACCAATTCCACCTCCAACAATCAAAGCTGTTTGTCCTTCTTCTAAAACTTCTAAATCATATCCTTTTCCAAGTGGACCTAAAATATCTACTATTTCTCCTTCTTTTAATTCAGAGATAATCTTCGTTCCAGCTCCGTCTGCTCGATAGACGATGACAAATGATTTTTTTTCATGATTAATCTCGCAAATGGAAATCGGTCTTCTTAATAGAAATTCATAACTATTATTCACTTTAATATTGACAAATTTCCCAGGTGTCGTCATTTCTTGAACGATGTCCCCTTGTAATTCCATTCGAAATATTTTATCCGCAATTTTTTCATTACTGATAACCCTTGTCATATAAGTATCCATGCAAATACTCCTTTGCCATTTTTTCATTTGCTTATTAACTGTCAAAATCATTCATTCCTATAAATCTGAGAAAACTTCCTTATCTTGATACGCAATGCTTCCTTCACATAAAGTTAACACTGGAATCCCATATATTTTCTCACCAATATAAGGAGTATTACGTCCTTTTGATAAAAATTGATTTGGATCAATCTCCATTGATTTTTCTAAATCAATAACGACTAAATCTGCGAATCCATTTTCTTTTAATCGACCATATGGCAATCCAAAGGTATCTACTACATTTTCACTCATCTTCTTCACTAGAAAATCTAATGAAAAAACTCCTGGTTTAACGAATTTTGTATAAAGTTGACTAAAAGCTGTTTCACTACCGACTATTCCAAATGCTGCTTTTGTCATTGTTAATTCCTTTTCGTGTGGTGCATGAGGTGCATGGTCTGTAGCAATGACATCAATCGTTCCATCTAATAACCCCGAAATTAAAGCATTGCGATCTTCAGCTGATCTTAATGGTGGATTCATTTTCCACATTCCATTATCTTCTGGGATATCCATTTCATCACTCATTAAATGATGAGGGCATACTTCACACGTTACTTTAATCCCAGCAGCTTTTGCATCTCTCACGACTCTGACAGATTCTTTTGTAGAAACATGACATACATGGTAATGACAACCTGTTGCTTCGGCTAACAACACATCTCGAGCAATTTGAACACTTTCGCAAACTGATGGAATACCTGGCAATTGCAATTCTCTACTTCTTCTTCCACAGTGCATACAACCACCACGAATGAGTGAATTATCTTCACAATGAGCCACAATCGCTTTATCAAGACTTGCAGCAACTTTCATGGATTCAAACATCATATTCGCATCTTGAACGCCACGACCATCATCACTAAAGGCAAAAACGAAATTTGCTAATTCTTTAAAATTAGCATATTCCTTTCCTTGCTCTCCTTTTGTAATTGCTCCAAAAGGAATAGCACGAATCACTGAATCACGTTCAATAATATCTAATTGCAATTTTAAATTTTCATAACAATCTGGAACAGGATTTAAGTTCGGCATTGGCATTGCAGTCGTAAATCCACCACGTGCTGCAGCTCTTGATGCATGATAAATCGTTTCCTTATATTCAAAACCAGGTTCTCTCCAATGGACATGAACATCAATAAATCCAGGAGAAATAAATTTTCCTTTTAAATCTAGAACTTTTGCTTCAGCATTTTCAATCGAATCAGAAATTTGAATGATTTTTTTCCCATCAATTAAAAGATCTTTTTGAACTAAAACACCCTGTTCTAAAATTTGACCATTTTTTAACAGTAACATGTGCTTCTCCTTTTTATAATTGATTGTCTTTAATAACTTTTTCAATCATTGCTTGTCTCATAAACATTCCATTTTTCATTTGTTCAAAAATAACTGATTTTGGAGCTTCAACTAATTCGGATGCAATTTCTACATCTCTATTAACAGGAGCTGGATGCATGATAATCGCTGTTTCTTTTAATTTTTCATATCTTTCTGGCGTTAAACCAAATTGTTCATGATATTCTTCTTTTGTTAAGCCCATTTTTTCAGCATGTCTTTCATGTTGTACTCTTAATAACATACATACGTCCACTTCACCAATGACCTCATCAAAATCAACGACTTCTCCAAGTGTTTCATCTTTATAAATATCCGGACATACAAATCGAACTTTTGCACCTAATCTTGTTAACATACGATAATTACTTTTAGCCACTCTAGAATTTTTTATATCTCCAGCAATAATGATATTTAAATTTTCAAATGTTCCAAATTTTTCATACATTGTCATTAAATCTAATAAACATTGGCTAGGATGTTCCCCGCTTCCATCTCCTCCATTAAGAATTGGAATGTTTAAATTTTTCAAATCTTCATAGTAAGCATTTTGACTGTGACGAATGACTAATAGATTACAGCCTAACATTTCTAAAGTTTTACAAGTATCATATAATGTTTCACCTTTATTCACAGAAGAAGTTGCTACTTCAAAATTTATTACTTTTAATTTATGTTTATGTTCAGCAATTTCAAAGCTATGTTTTGTACGAGTAGAATTTTCAAAAAATAAATTGGCTACATATAGGTCATCTCTAGATTCAACATGTTTTCCATTTTTTATTTCCAATCCTCGTTGAATTAATTGGAAAACTTCCTCATTTGTTAAATCTCCCATTTTTACAATATTTTTCATAAAATTTCCTCCTTCTGTTTATAAAAAAATACCTTGTAATCCAAAGACTACAAGGTATCCTGATTTTATTTTTAAATTTAAGTTATTATTTGAATGGTCACGCAAAAAATCTATACTCAAATAAGCTTGTAACGTTAAATTCAATCCCTTGTTAGCCTCTCTGGACTATTTTAAAAAGATAGTGTTTATTCCATTTTGTTACGAACTACTACTGACTGCTGAAATCTTTTTGCGACATCAATTCCTTTCGTTCGAATGCTTTCATTTCAAAGACATCCAACAATTTAAAATGAGTTGCTCATCAAAAGAATACTGTTTTTTATAAAAAAATAGCCTACTTATATAAGTAGGTTCAGCCATAAAAAACTTCGTTTTCTATCATTAAATCTTTGCTGACCTCTCTGGATCACATTAAAGATGAGTTATTCAAATTGTCAACAGTATATAGGAAAAAAATCTATTTGTCAATGACCAAATTTCATTTTTTAAGGTGAAAAGAGGAACTTTGGATATAGCATTGGCACAAAACAGTTTTGCTGGCTACTGGCGTCCTATGCTACATCAGACAAAGTCTATTTAATAACGGGCTCTCGTTAAATCACGCCAAATTAAAAAGACTTTTCGTGGTAGCACGAGTACTAGAAGCTACTCTAGCTTCTAGTACAAGGAAAATTTGAGACCTTAGGCTCAAATTTTAGCCAAGAGACAGCTTCGCTGGCTACTGGCGTCCTATGCTACAACAGACAAAGTCTTAATTTAATACTAGTATCCTTTTTTGACCTTCCCATTCCAAGCGTCATATCCATTTTTCAAAATGAAAATATTAGAATAACCTTTACGTTTCAAACGATACGCTGCTCTTCCAGAAATTGTCATCCCTTGCTCATATAAATAAATCGGTTGATCCTTTCTTAATTCAAACATACGATCTTTAAATTGAGAATAAGGAATATTTCTAGCACCTAAAATATGACCAGCTCTAAACTCATCCTTTTCTCGCAAATCAATTAATTGACCATGACGTAAGTCTTTACTAAATTCCGTTACATCTAAAGTTTCAGCTGCACTACGACGCATCCAAAATAATACTGCAATATACGCAACATATACTGCTAAAATACTCCAAACAATCCAAAATAACATACAATACTACCTCTCTGATTAAGATTTTCCAATTAATACTAATGAAGCGGCTCCAATAACCCCAGCATCATTACCTAATTCAGCTAAAGCTAAAACAGTTGATTCTTTAATTGGTGGGAAAACATTCTTCTCAAACTCTTCACGGACACCTTTTAATAAAAATTCTCCAGCAGCACTAACTCCACCACCAATGACAATTCTTGATGGATTTAAAATGTTTGCAATATGAGAACATGCTACCCCTAAATATTCTGAAAAATGACGAATTACGATTAACGCCAACGTATCATTCTCTTTTGCTAAATCAAAAACATCTTTAGCAGTGACTTGTTGTCCATCATCAATTTTCGCTTTCAATTCAGAATCTCCAGCATATTTTTCTGCATAACGGCGAGTTAAATTCACAATTCCTGTTGCACTTGCTACAGTTTCTAAACACCCTTTTTTACCACATGTACAAGAAATTGGTTCTTCAAAATCAACTGCAATATGACCTAGTTCGCCACCAGCACCACTAAATCCATGGATTAATTGGTTACCGGCAATTACTCCACCACCAACACCAGTTCCTAGTGTTACAAAAACAACATCTGGTTCATTATTTCCAGCACCAACCCATTTTTCACCTAGAGCAGCGACATTGGCATCATTATCAATATAAAATGATAAGCCTAATTCTGATTCAATTTGTTGTTTAATTGGTTGTAATGTTTTCCAGTTTAAATTATAAGCACCAATAACAGTTCCTTCTTGGCGATTCACTACACCTGGAGAACCCATTCCAATTCCTAAAAAGTCATCTTTTGATAAGCCTAATAGCGTTAGTTTATGTTTAATCGATTGAATAATATCTGGAACAATATGGCTTCCTTCATCTAAAATATTTGTTGGAATAGACCATTTTTCTTGAATTTCACCATTTTGTGTTAAAATAGCAAATTTAATTGAGGTTCCTCCTAAATCAATCCCGATAATTTTTTTATTCATATTCTTCACCTCATAAAACGTATTCATTTTATTTATAGTATATCAGTTAGTATACAGTTTTCATAGCATTTCTTTTCCTATTTCAATTCCGATTTTAAACAATACAATAGCAATCAAAATGTAAATAATCGCAAATAGTAGTCTTTCATACATTTTAGTCACTCGGTCTCCTCTAAATGAAATAACTGAAGATATGACATAACCTCCTACTAATCCACCAATATGACCCCAAAGATCTATAGTACTTGAAAATAAGCTTGTTATTAAATTCATCACTAATAATGCCATATATTGCATTCCTAATTCTCTAAAGGCATAAATGTAACGATGTCTTGTTGATAAATAGAGCATCAATCCAAATAAACCAAACAATGAAGTACTTGCCCCCGCTGATATATGCTGAGCATTAAAAGCAAAACTGGCAAGATTTCCCATAATACCACTTAATAAGTAAATGACTAAAAATCTTCCATGACCAACGATACTTTCTAATTGATTTCCAAAGAAATAAAGAAATAAACTATTCATCGCAAAATGCTCAAGACCAATATGTAAAAATATCGGTGTGATAAAACGCCAATATTCATGAAGTAAAATAATAAATGCATTAGCTCTTGCACCATAATAAACTAAAATTCCTGGATTCGTTGAACCACCCTTTAATGTCATTATGATAAACATAATAATTTGTATGAGTAAAAATAAATTAGAAAACGTTAAATTTTGTAAAATCGTTCTTTTATATCTCTCTTTTTTCCAATAATTCATTTGAATGAATCACTCCTTCTTTTGTAATAAGAATTTGAACCGTTTGATCAAATACTTCCACATTCCAAACAGCTTCTTCATAAACTTGTTCCTGATAAGCTAAACTAATGGTAGAAAAGTTCTGTTGTTCTATGAAACGATCATAATAACCTCCACCAAATCCTAATCGTTCTCCTTTTTTAGAATAAGCCAATCCTGGAACAATGACTAAATCAATTTGCTCTTCATCAACCCAAATTGGTTGAATCGGCTCTTCTACTCCAAAGGAATTTTTTTGAAACTGTGTCTTTTCATCCCAAAATGCAAATTTCATTTGTCGATGCGGTAAAGTTACTGGAACTACAATTTTCTTATTCATTTTTCGAGCTAACTTTACAATTTTTTCCAATGAAAACTCGATAGGCATTGACTTCGTTAATGCAATAATTTTTGCTTTTTTCCATTCAGGAAGATGTCGTAAATAGTTTAATACCAATTCTTCTTGAGAGTTTCTTTTTTCTGCAGATAAGCGCAACAAATTTTCTTTTGCCTTTTTTCTAGCATCTACTTTATCCATTTTTACTATTTCCATTATTTTTTACCTTTATCTTTCTTCGTCAAAGGTAAAGTAATTTTAAAAATAGAGCCATGATTTAATAAAGTTGTGACAGAAATTTCTCCGTCATAACTTTCTATTAATTCCTTAGCAATGGATAATCCTAAACCATTACCGCCTCTTTCTCTAGAACGAGCTTTATCGACACGATAAAATCTTGAGAAAACTTTTTTACGATCTTCTTCCGTCATTCCCATTCCAAAATCTTGAACAGCAATTTCTACATGCTCTTCCCCTTTTGATAAACTTAAAATAATTTCTTTTCGATCAAGAGAATATTTCACAGCATTATCCACTAAAATAATGACTACTTGTTCTAAATGATTTAAATAAATAGGGATCCATAAATCACGCTTTAAATCATCATCAAATGTAAATGTAAATTCTGGATATAGCACTCTGAAATTATGCACCACTTGCTTTGCAACTTCAGTAACATTCGTTGTAGCATCTTTATATTGTTCTTTCACTTGAGGTGCACGAGATAAATCAAGCATTTCTTGTACTAATGTTTTCATTCTTTGTAACTCTACAAGGGAAGCTTGTAAAGATTCTTCTAAAATCTCTGGATCGTCTTTCCCCCATCGATTTAAAAGTTTTAAATGTCCTTCTACAATCGCTACAGGTGTTCTTAATTCATGAGAAACATCTTCGACGAAATGTTTTTGCTGTTCAATATAAAAACTAATCTTATCTAATAATTCATTAAAATGTTCAGAAACAATTGCAAATTCATCGTTCTTTTCTGAAACTTTAATTCGTTTCGTTGAGATATTTTCTTCACTAATGGATGAAATGATTTCTTGAATTTTTTTAATCGGTTTTGTCATTTGATTCGATAGTAAATATCCTAAAATAATCGCAATAATTGCTGACACAAAAAGAATCGATAAAGCTAATTGATTCAACTCATCTTTTAATTGTTTTAAATTATCTAATCGGTTTGTAATCGATAAATACCCTATTAAAACTCTTGATTTATTAGAAATGATAGGCATAGAAGTTTGAAAAATCGTTTGTCCATTTTTTAACTTTTTAACCTGAGTCTTAGCTTCATTTCCAATAACTTCTCCATCATTCCAAGATTGTGTTCTAAAAATCTCTTTTCGATTTGTTCCATAAACTTGTACATTGAACTGCTGATCATTAATATAAAATTTCTTTTGATAAACACTATCTTTATCTTTTTGATAACTATTATTTTGATTTAATGTAGCAACAATATTAGCTGAAGTAAGTGGAGCTTCGTATTCAGATAATTTTTCGCTTAATTGTTCTCTATATTTTTCCGTTAGAGCTATTTTTTGATTTTGATAATATTGGAGTTCGAATCCCAAAAATCCAACAGTCACCATTGTTAATAGTAAAAAAATAGTGGTCGAAATAATCAACCACCATTTTTTCCCAACGGAAGTTTCTTCATGTTTTACTTTCATGATATCCTCCATTTAGACTTGATTAACGACGCATTACATAACCTGTTCCACGAACCGTTTGAATATAACTTTCACGTCCTGGAATATCAATTTTATTTCTTAAATAACGAATATATACATCAATAACATTTGTTTCAACTTCCATCTTATATCCCCATACTTGGTTTAATAAAACTTCTCGAGAAAGAACAACATTAATATTTTCCATCAACATTAATAGTAATTCATATTCTCTCTTCGTTAAATCGATTAATTCCCCATTACGACGCACTGTACGATTTTCTTTTTCAATGACTAAATCTCGATATTCTAAAATCGTTTGTTTTTGAACACGTGCTTCTTCCTCGATACTTAATCGTCTAAATAACGCACGAATTCTCGCTAAGATTTCCTCGATTTCAAACGGTTTGACAACATAGTCATCTGCTCCTTGATCTAATCCTGTTACTCGATCCATTACAGAATCTCTAGCTGTCATAATAATAATTGGTGTTTTCTTAACTTGACTTAATCGGCGGACTTCTTCTAATCCATGTAATTCTGGTAACATTAAATCTAATAAA
>QWCR01001011.1_pt1 | contig 9925 bp, 9 predicted proteins | sample 1972581 | NCBI WGS metagenome assembly QWCR01 (sample SAMN09866703, study PRJNA288562) | Human oral metagenome isolate pre4_saliva, whole genome shotgun sequencing... | isolation source: mouth | host: Homo sapiens | place: USA: California
AAGATAAGTGAAAATTCTGACATGGCAAAATCCTGAGCAACTTTTTGTTGCTCAGGTACTTAAAAAGTTTAATTTATAATAGTGTTGCGGAATTAAGGTAGGATTGAAATGAAGGATTCAGTTATTATCGTTAGTGGTGGACTCGACTCCATAACGTTGCTTTATGACAAGGCTTCAACGATAGCCTTAGCTATCTCTTTTGATTACGGACAGAACCATGGAGCAAAGGAATTGCCCTTTGCTGAGTATCATTGTCATAAGTTGGGCATCCCACATATCACCATTCCGCTCTCTTTTATGCATCAATATTTCAAGAGTTCGTTGCTGGATGGTGCTGCAGCAATACCTGAAGGACATTACGAAGAGGAGAATATGAAGTCGACGGTGGTACCTTTCCGAAACGGAATCATGCTGGCGATAGCAACGGGAATAGCGGAGAGTCATGAGCTGAAGAGGGTATATATTGCCAATCATGGTGGTGATCACGTTATTTATCCAGACTGTCGACCGGAGTTTATCAGTGCTATGAATGGTGCAACAGAGGCTGGTACGTTTGTCAATGTACGGGTTGAAGCTCCTTATACGAATATCACAAAGGCTGATATTGTGCGTCGTGGCGCTGCTTTAGGGATTGATTATAGCAAGACATGGAGCTGCTATAAGGGGTCTGATGTCCATTGTGGCAAGTGCGGAACATGTGTGGAACGTAAGGAAGCATTTGCTGACGCGGGTGTCAATGACCCTACTGTCTATGAGGAGTAACACGGTGTTGGATGGTGGAAGCATGTGCTTTCTCTTCTGAAATGTAAAACTTGAATGAGTGAAAATACGATCAAGCTGCAGTGAATCTACTGCAGCTTGATTTGTTTTGGATGGTATAAGAGAAGGTATAACAGTCTAATCAGCTTTGTGTTTTGATGGTATAAAAGCCAGCGTATATGCCTGATTTATTTTGTTTTTGTCCATATTCTTGCCTCTTATGAATAGATTTCGAATGGTATTTAAGCATGTGTTGAAGCAAGGAAGTAGGCATTAACGCCTGTTTAAGGTGTATTCTTTTCTGTGCTTATATGTGGTCTTTTGTTCTGGTCTATACCGTTTTGTGTCTTCTTTATGCCCTTGTTTTGTCTTTATAAGGCGTGTGTGTTTTCAGATTATCTAAGTGTGATAAACTATTATCAGACTTAGATAATTAATTATCACGCTTAGATAATACTTTATCACGCTTAGATAATATGGTTATACACGCACAAAAGCAACATGAAGTACTGGAGAAAGCAAAAGAAAAGCAGAGAAAACGATATGTAATACACATACATCTCGTTTTCTCTGCTTATGTTTTTAGATATTTGACGATGGAGTCGCTACCTTTTAATAGGGTATGTTTTAGAAATCAATAGTAACCCTACCGTTGATCTGTCTGCCTGTAAGATAGTTAGGAACGGCGTATTGTTGTCCTGCAATGTCGGTCACCCAGTAATATGAATTGACGTTATTGATTCCGAAAAGGTTCAGACAATCAATGCCCAACCATATGTTTTTGAAGATTGTGTTACGGCTTCCGTCACTGTTATCCAGCAGTCTGTAGCTCATACCTATGTCTGCTCTCTTGTATGCTGGAGCACGGAATGGGTTTGCTTCCAGTTCCTTGTGCGGTGCAGAGAATGGTAATCCGTCGGCATAAGCAAGCTTCAGTGACATCCGCCAACGTGTTGTTCCTGGGAAATAGTCGGTGAAGTAGAGGTTCAACGCATATCGTTGGTCGGTTGGAAGAGGGATAGTCTTGCCGTTCAACTTCATCCTTGTGTTCATGAAACTTAATGTTAGCCATGAGTCAGCACCAGGAACAAACTCTCCGAAGAGCTTCAAATCGAGTCCGGCAGCATGGCCTGTAGCATTCTGATCGCCGTAATAAGTGACCTTCACATTGTCCACAGAATAGGGGATAAGGCGTGACATAGCTTTGTAATAAGCCTCGGCAGTGAGCTTAAATGGTCGTCCGAGCATCTGGAAACGGTATGACATAGAGGCTATGGCATGGATAGAACGCTGCGCTTTTATCTTCTGATTGAGTGTAGCATAGGTGATTCCGTTTATCAAAGAGGTGTCTCTTAACTCCTTATAGAACGGAGCTTGATAGTAAAGACCACCCGCAATGCGGAAGCTAAGGTTACGATTCCATCCTGGAGTGATGGTCAGTGCTGCACGTGGAGACACCAGACTCTCGCCGTTAAAGCTCCAATGTGAGAAGCGAACACCGTAGTTCAGTGTGAAGAGAGTGGGTATGGAATCACGTGTCTGGAAGTTCCATGTATCCTGAAGATACGTCTCGAAGCGTTTAGCATTCAGTTCGTTACGTGCACGAAGGGCGTAGATCATCTTCAGATCCTTCCCCGTATGTGGTATGTTATAGCCTGCTGAATCACGGTATTCGTACTCTGCAGAGTTCTCAGTAATCTTCTCCAACTTATATGTCAGCGCACCTTCAATCTTGTGTTTGCCTGCTCTGTGCTGCATCATGAGCTTCAAGCTCTTCACGTTGGCATTGAGATAGTCTCGTGAATGTTGCATATATGTTCCCACACCAAGGTTCTCTGACGTCTCAGTCTGTGTGAGCCAATACTGTCCTTGTATGTCATATCGCTCCTGTTCACGAGTTGTGAACGCTGAAGCAAGCAGTGAAATGTCAGTTCGGGGAGTAAGATGTCGGGTGATAGCAAGCGATCCGAAGAAGGTTCGGAAGAGGTCTTTCTCCTGTCCATCGAAGTAAACTTTGAACTTCTTTACGTTCTGTAGCGTACCGAAGTTGGTCTCTCTGTCCTCTGGTTTGAAGTTATAATGATTGTCAGAGATATTTCCAATGAAGTCAATCTGCCATCGTTTGTTCGGCTGCCATGATAAATAGGTCTGGTAATCAAGGAACGATGGACGGTATTCTCCCTCTGTTTGTAGTGATCCAAGGAGGTAACGATTGGTCTTATAGCGTACACCATTGGTCCAAGTAAACTTCTTTGTAGCCAGTCCAAGGTAAGCACTGGCACCTAAGAGGGAGGCTGAAACGGATGCTTCTGTCTTCTTCGGGCGTTTGTAAGTAATGTCCAAAGCAGAGCTCATCTTGTCCCCATACTTTGCTTCGAAGCCTCCTGTGGAGAATCCGATGCCGTCAACCATGTCAGGATTGATGACTGATAAGCCTTCTTGTTGCCCACTTCTGACGAGGAAAGGACGGAAAACTTCAACATTATTGATGTATACGGAGTTCTCATCGAAGGTTCCTCCGCGAACATTATACTGTGATGAAAGCTCCGAATGGGTGGAAACGCCGGCTTGAGTCTGTACTAATTCTTCAACAGCATTGCCTGTTGCCGATGGACCTTGCTTCGTTTTCTTCACGTCAAGTTCCTCTGTCGTACCGTGTTGTTTGGCTTTTCCCTCAACAACTACCTCTTGTAGCTGACTGTCATCAGAGAGTTGTACGAGCAAAGTCTGCTTCCCTTTTGGCCAATGAAGTACCCTTGTCTTGGTCTTATATCCAACCATTGAGAAGCGAATCTTAACAGAATCTTCACTCTGTAGCTGCATACTGAACTCGCCTTTGAGGTTGGTCATGGAGAGTTTTCCTTGTGAAACGACCATTACAGACGCCAGTTCGATAGGGTTACCGTCCTTGTCTGCTACCTTTCCTTGTAGTGTGAATGATTGTCCAAAGGCTATCTGACTGCTCACAAAACACAGCAGTAGGAGTATATATCTGGGGAAATTCTTGCTTATCATGTACTTATAACGTTGCACTTATAGATATTATTGTGATATAAACACAGAAAGTAACACGTTCGTTTTCTTGCTGTAGTAAAAGACGCCCTTTTGCATGGTAAAAGATGCCCTTTTGAAGTGCAAAAGGGCACCTTTTAGAATGTGAAAGACGCCCTTCTGTTTTTGATACCATGAATAAGTTTTACATAATCTGTTTTCCTCTTCAATTTAAGCATTATTTATTGACTGTTGGTTCTGTCTATAATTATAATCTTTCCCTTGGTTTTTCATGTCATTGTTTCCCATCTGTGGAGGCGTTGTTGCATCATCTGTTGCGTTATAGTTTCCCATCTATTGAATCGCAGTCTCTCATCTGTTGAACTACAGTTTTCCATCAATTGGATATCAATCTCTTCATCTGTAGTGTTACAGTTTTCCATCTATAACATAGCAGTTTCCCATCAATTGGATATCAATCTCTTCATCTGTCGCATTATAGTTTCCCATCTATAACATAGCTCTTTCCTATCAATTGGATATCAATCTCTTCATCTGTCGCATTACAGTTTCCCATCTATAACATAGCAGTTTCCAATCAATGGGATAACATTTTTTCCATCAGTAGAGTTGTTATTGGATATCAGTAGGGTAGTAGTTTCCGCTTATGTGTATGCTTGTAGTAGTCAAGTTAGGTTTTAAACGTCGCCCTTATAAACGCATAAATCCCGGTCTCTGTGCGGAGAACCGGGACTATGTTGTTTGTTTGGAATAGTTTTTTTTGTTGTTCGCTTAAGCTTCAGGCTTTACAGTCTTCGCAGCGTAAACCTCCTCAGAAAGGACAGAGACAGTGCTCTTGTTGAACTTTCCTTTGTGGAAGTAGACAACTCCGTCTGCAAGAGCATACAAAGTGTCATCTTTACCCTGTGCAACATTCTCGCCTGGGAAGTGCTTATTGCCGCGCTGACGTACTATAATGTTGCCCGCAGCAATCTTCTGGCCACCCCAGATCTTAACACCTAAACGCTTTGAAGCTGATTCACGGCCGTTCTTAGAACTACCTACACCTTTTTTATGTGCCATTCTTGAGTCCTCCTTTTTAAGCGTTAATTGATTTAATTTCTACCTGAGTGAAGTGTGTACGATGACCATTCTTCTTTCTGTAGTCCTTGCGGCGCTTCATCTTAAACACGATAACCTTGTCGCCTTTTACCAAAGGAGCTACTACCTCAGCTACTACTTTCGCACCATTAACAGTTGGTGCACCTACTGTGACAGCACCGTTGTTATCTACCAACAGCACCTTGTCAAACTCAACAGTCTTGCCTTCTTCCGCATCTTTGATGTGGTTTACGAAGAGCTTCTTGCCCTCCTCAGCCTTGAACTGCTGACCGTTAATTTCTACAATTGCGTACATTTTATTATTGTAAACGGGTTTTTACCGTCAGGCGGCTGAGCATCTTTCCAGCACTTGTTCTGAGCCTAAGACGGCATAATCGGCTGCAAAGTTAATAAAAAATAATGTTATGGTACTTAATAGATATATTGTTTTTGTGTGTTATTAACAATAATTAGTGTATTATTGTCTGCTTTTGGTCGTTAAAAGGCGTGGCTTTATCATATAAATAAGTATTTATATAAATGTATTTTCATATTTATTCATGTGTTTTTCCTTGTGTTTTCATCAAGTGTTGTCTGTTTATTAGGGGACAAAACACCATAAGAATGAGATAAAATAAGCAGATGATGGTTGTGTTTTGTTGGTCTATTGGTCTTTAAAACATATAAAAAGGGATAGGATAAGCAGCATTATAACAGTGAGTTGTCTGTTCATTGGTATTTAAAACATATTTAAAACGAAGTTGGATAAGCAGATGATGGTTGTGTTTTGTTGGTCTATTGGTCTTTAAAACATATAAAAGAGAAATAGGATAAACAACATTAGAATGGTGTGTTGTCTGTTCATTGGCATTTAAAACACCATTTGGGTCAATACAGAAATGGTGCTAAAGCTACGTATTATACAAACAAATGCCCTGTACATTCCACAATAATGACATCAGAAACGAATGCCGTGAAGGGCTTCCTCATAATCCTTTCCTGTTGAAAGAGGAGCCAATATTTCTTCAGAAGGCCTTACATCATTATGCTGTTACTGCCGTATATTATGGTAAAAGTGCAGGGCACAGACAGTTATCTCATCCGAAGACGAAGGTCTGATTTACTGAAATGCGACATGACATAGTATCAGATGTCTATCTATGTAGCACTTCAAACGGATGATCGGTCGCAATATCCATCTGGCGTTCATCGTCTTGATAGATGTTATCCAGGTCGAATTCATGTTCATTGTGCATCTTTGCTTTGCGTTTCGTCATAGAGTTCTCCTTTCTTTTCCCTATGTTTCAAGGGCTAAATGATTAGGTTTGAGTATATGTAATAGCAGATTTCCACCTGTTATCTCCTGTACAAAGATAGTGAAAATGTTGTGAGTTGGTTGTCAATTAATGCGAAATCTTTTCGACAATTCACCTCTTTCTTTCTATAAAATATCCCCTTTACTCCTCTACAAAGCATTGATTTATTTGTTTATTAAGGTAGGAAATGATATCTTTGTACCAACAAAAGAACAATGTTAATAGGCATGACAAAGGATAAAAAGCAAAGAAATAACGAGGAAATGAAGTGGAAAACGCTTTCTTCCAAGCAACTTATTGACCGTCCATGGATGCGAGTCAGATGTGATAAGGTACAGTTGCCAGACGGCAGAGTACATGAAGAATATTACGTTCTGTCATATCCTTCATGGGTAAATGTCATTGCAGAGACCGAAGAAGGGGATATCATCTTAGAGAGACAGTACCGACATGGACTGGACATAGTGTCCACTGAGATCTGTGCTGGTGTGATGGAAGAAGGTGAAACACCCTTAGAGGCAGCGCAACGTGAGCTTGAAGAGGAGACAGGTTACACTGGTGGAAAGTGGAAAGAGATAATGACTGTAGCTCCAAACCCTGGTGTTATGGACAATCTTTGCCATTGTTTCTATGCCAAAGGGGTGAAGAAAAACAGTGAACAGCATCTGGATGATACGGAAGACATTGATGTTTTCTTATGTCCAAAGCAGGAAGTTAAGCAGATGTTGATACGTGGTGAGTTCATCCAAGCACTGATGGTTGCACCGCTTTGGAAGTTCTTTTCAACCGAGGTTTGATTCGTTTTATAAATCAGATAAGGAGTAATTCCTTTAAAAATGAGCTTATGATAACAAAAGATAGTATAGAGTCGGCTTACTGTTTCTTCCATCAGAAGTATCAGGTTTATGCTTATTCAAACAGTGAACGACAAAGGGATGACATTGAATATGCCATCAGTTCGTATGTTGATGAGATGAGTCCTGAGCTTTATAAGCGGTTAGCCAATGGGCGAGAGGAGTTCCTTCTCACGCATAACAGGTTTGCTGAAGACATGAAAGAGGCGATAAAAACACTATCCGAGTTGTCTCTTTAGTCTTCTCATGAGCCATAAATAGGCAGGAATAAGGAACAGATCAGCCATTACCCAGGCTACAGGATCGGCATAACAAACGCCCGTCCATGCCAGTGCAGGTACCAACCAGATACTCACACCACAACGTGCTATCATCTCCATGACGCCACTCATCATGCTTAAGTTACTGTATCCAAGACCTTGAATACTGTATCTGAGGATAACAAGAACGCCCAAAGAAGGATAGAACCAGTTGCAAATACGCATCAATCGTGCAGCATTGTTGATTACTTCCTGCTCATTTCCATTGACGAAAAGCATCATCATCTCGTCTGCAAAGGGGTAGATGATGATGACGGTAAGGGCAAAATACGCCAGCATAATCCACATAGAATCATTCACACCAGTCTTTACTCGTTGGAGTTTACGCGCTCCGAGGTTCTGTCCACAGTATGTTGCCATGGCTACACCGATGTTTTCAAGAACACAAGTGAACAGATATTTGATGCGGACAGCAGCCGTAAAGGATGCCACATACACTGTTCCCAGGGCGTTATTTGCGCTCTGCAGCATGATGATACCTATGGAAGTAATGGAGAATTGCAGCCCCATTGGGATGCCATTGTTCAACAATATACTGATTCTTTTGTTATCAAAATTACGCTCATCTCCTGTTGGAACAAGGATTGGCATGTGGCGTTTTATGAACCACCAGCATAACAATGAGGCGAAAATCTGGCTGAGAAAGGTTGCTATACCAGCACCTTCAACACCCATTCCAAGCAACAAAATGAACACAATGTCGAGCAGAATGTTCAGTAAAGAGGATGTTATGAGAAAGTAAAACGGCTGCTTTGAGTTGCCCAATGCACGTATCTGACCAGACAATAGGTTGTAGGCAATGGTGAAAGGGATGGTGCAGAACTGAAGGAAAAGGAACACATAAGCATCATGGAAGACGTCAGCTGGCGTATTAACCATCTGCAGAATCTTGTCACAAAGGAAGCATGTAAGCAGTGTAATAACGATGGCAAGCACCAGAGCGATGCGCATAGCATTGCTCACATAACACCTCATCTTGCGGTAATCACCTGCTCCGAACGCCTGTGCCACAGGTATAGCGAAGCCTGCACAGGACCCGTTGCAGAAGCCCATGACAAGGAACATGATACTACTGGATGCTCCTACGGCAGCCAATGCACCCACACCTATCCATCGACCCACTATTGCAGCGTCAATGATCAGGTACATCTGTTGTAATAAATAACCGAGAATGAGCGGTATGGCAAACCTAATAATGGCGCGTGAAGGGGCGCCTTCTGTCATGCTCTCAACGTGTTGTTGTGATTCTGATTGAGACATTATCCTTTGTTATTCTCCTTGTCTTATGATGCTAATGATGTGGGATTGTAATGACTCACATCATTTTCTGTTGGTTGCAAAACCAACTCTTATCTTTTTATATCCCATAGAACGGAGGAACTGCATGAACTGTTGACGTGCATTTTCTTCTGCTATCTTGATGTTTTCAGGTGTAAAACAACGTTTTAACATCTTCCTGTAAGCACGTTTGTAGAGCTGTTCTCTGTCGCCATCGGTCCATGTTCCTTTCTCAAAGAACGACCGTGTGCGTGCTTCATCAATGAAGTTTCGCTCGAGAAGTGTGATCGGTGGGAGCGTAGCGATGATGCTGTCACCTTCAACATGTAGCCATTGAGGACCTGCCTGACGAAGGTCTATACCCAGACGAACGGTTCCGTAATAGATACGAACCAGCTCACTGTCGGAGAAAAAGCCACGACTGACGGTGTCAATGAGCTCTTCATCGTTGATAGAAAGGAACTCCCACTGTCCTATATTCTGTATTTCCTGTATCTGTGTAGGCGTGATATCGATGTGATCATCAGTACTTAAGCCCACTGAATTGCTGGAGTTGAGATACCAGATGACACCTCCCACAATGGCAATGATAACCAATGGGGCAAGCAAAATAGCCAACAGTCGAGGTGTAAAACCCTTCGACGAGCGTTCTTTATAGCTTTGCAGACTGTTCTGGTTCTGCTTTCTGGTTTCTTTTTCAGTTTTCTTTTCCATCGTTTTAGCCCTCCTTTCTTGTGTCAAGTAATGATGGAAGATCATGCAGAGTAAACTTCTTTCGGAACGAAATAGTGATGTCTGCATCCTTATATCCCATCGTTGTGAAGATCGGAACGAGCTGACGTGCAGCACTTTCCTGTGCCTGTTGGATGATACCCATTTGTGGAATAGCATTTAATATCTGCTTCCTTCCCTGCGCTTCATAGCTTGTCAGCTCGGCATCGGTGAAGTTTCGGCGTGTCAGAGCAACGTATTCTTTCACCCCCTTGTGGTCAATCTTCGTTGAAGTGAGCACAATCTTCGGATCGGGTAGGGTGACAATGAGTTTCTTACCATCCTTTTGTATGTTCTTTTCACTGAAGGTTGACATGTCAATATATGCCTTCAGCGTGGCATCCATAGGGATAGCTATGCGGCGTTCGCCCAACGGAAGGTTGACACTGAAGTCCTTTTTCATGATCGAACCAGACAGTTTCATCTCGTCGTCATGTGTGATAATCTTGTGAATACGATATTCCGTAGTGTAGAGACGTGAGCTTTGTTGCACCTGCGTCACCAGCATTGGAATGGTGTCGAGAACCTCTTTCTT
>QWCR01000650.1_pt1 | contig 9871 bp, 9 predicted proteins | sample 1972581 | NCBI WGS metagenome assembly QWCR01 (sample SAMN09866703, study PRJNA288562) | Human oral metagenome isolate pre4_saliva, whole genome shotgun sequencing... | isolation source: mouth | host: Homo sapiens | place: USA: California
GTATTCTACTTTTGAGCAAAAAGAATGGCACCAACCATAACTATGATTGGTGCCAAAGAAGACTCGTAGGGTGAATACCCCAACATTTGACAGAGAGCCTTTTTTTATACCCAAAGGACGCCAGAATGGCGTCCTTTTTTCTTGTACCCAGCAGTAATAAAATTGATTTATATATCGTAGAAGCAGAATGTAAAAATATATGTATATATGTTTTAAATGCTTGATATGGGGGAACACGGGTAGCCTAAAGCTGACTTTGGCCCTGCGAAGGCCGCAGGCCGTAGACAGACCCGGCCGGTGGAAGCTTTAGGCCACTCGTGTTCCCATTCTTCTTAAGCAAGAATGCTTGTTACATATATTTTTACATGGCTCTAGACGATTAAAAATCAATTTTATTATGCCTCAATATGCTATAATGAAACATATGATTAAGCGAGGTGTACTTATGAAAAAATTAATGATTATAGATGGCAGCAGCCTGTTATTTCGTGCCTTTTTTGCGCTTCCTCCGTTGAAGTCTGCTCTTGGCACGCCAACCAATGCAGTATATGGTTTTTTGACAATGCTCATTAAATTATATGAAGAAATTAAACCTGATTATATTGCTGTAGCTTTTGATAAAGGTCGACAAACGTTCCGTACGGAAATGTATAGTGAATATAAAGGTAATCGCCCTGATGCACCAGAGGATTTACGGCCTCAGTTTAGCTTGATTCAAGATGTGTTAAAGGCTCTTGGCATTTGTGTTATTGAAGAGGAAGGTTATGAGGGGGACGATATTCTTGGTTCCTTGTCTAAAAAATTTGGATCTTCTGATTTAGCAGTGCAAATTATTACTGGTGACCGCGATAATTTACAGCTTGTTACCGACTACAGTCATGTATTCTTAACAAAAAAAGGTATTTCAGACATGCTTGAGGTTACCTTGGATAATATGACTGAATTATACGGCTATGGCCCAGAAAAAGTTATCGAAATGAAGGCGCTTATGGGCGATTCTTCCGATAATATTCCTGGCGTTCCAGGGGTTGGTGAAAAAACAGCTCTTAAATTGATTAATGAATACGGTGATTTAGAGTCTGTATATGAAAATATCGACAATATTTCCGGTAAAAAATTGAAGGAACGCCTCGTTGAGAATAAGGATTTGGCATTCTTATCTCGTCAATTGGCTACCATCAAGACTGACATGGACTTGTCCTATACACTTGATCAATTTGTACAGAATTTCCACCTTGGCGAAGTGAAACCTATGTTTGAAACATTAGGTTTTACAAAATTGACGCCTCGTTTGGCTAGTGTGATGGGCGCAGAAGGTGACGACGCAGAGGATTTTGGTGGACTCTTTAGTATGGCCGAAGAGATTAAAGTCGAAGATCTGTTAGATGCATCTGCTCTTACTGAGGAATTTTATAAAAATAAAACCATTGGTGTTCATATTATTACGGATGGCAAGGCGCCGTTCCGTACGATTACGTCTGCTTTTATTAACAATGGTGAAAGCATCATCAAATTAGATGGTTCTCATAATGACAAATTATTGAATGCATTGAATGGTGCAAAGACGGTTGTAACGACGCAAAGCAAGGAATTGATGGAGGTTCTTTGCCACGATGAACCGGCTCAAATCCGTTTGTATGAAAATGGCGTGGCTCGTATTCACGATGTATCCTTGATGGCTTATTTGTTGGACCCAACGCGTACCAATTATGGATATCTCTATTTAACAGAGCGTTTTAGTGTGCCATCCATTGCAACAGGTAGTGTAGATGTAGAATGCGTCTCTATGGTGAAAGCATTGCTTGCTATGGACGATGCTGCTGTTAAGGCATTGCAAGGCGAATCCTTATGGGATTTATACAACAATATTGAATTGCCATTGATTCATACATTATTAGTTATGGAGAAAAATGGTATTTATATTGACCCTATAAAATTAGAAGAAACAACTGTTAAATTCAAGGCAGAACTCGAAGCTGTTCAGCAAGAAATTTATGAATTGGCAGGGGAAACGTTTAATATTAATTCTCCCAAACAATTGGGAATCATCTTGTTTGAAAAGATGAATCTACCTGTCATTAAAAAGACGAAAACAGGTTACTCTACAGATGCAGAAGTATTGGATATGCTTCGTCATGAAAGCCCTATTGTAGAGAAGATTTTGGCTTATCGTTCTGTGGCTAAATTAGTTTCTACCTATTGTGAAGGCTTAGCGGTCCTCATCAATCCTGAAACGCATCGCATTCATACCACATTTAATCAAATGGTAACAGCTACTGGACGCTTGAGCTCTTCAGATCCGAACTTACAAAATATTCCTGTTCGTACAGAAAAGGGTCGTGAAATTAGAGCTTTATTCTATCCTGGAGAAGGCTTTGATACATTGGTGAGTGCCGATTATTCACAAATCGAGCTCCGTATTTTGGCACATTTGTCTGGTGATGAAGCATTAATTAAAGCTTTCAACGATGGTAAAGATATTCATAGATTTACCGCTGCCGAAGTACTTGGAAAGTCTCAAGATGAGGTAACCAGCGAAGAACGGTCTCATGCTAAGGCTGTCAACTTTGGCATTATCTATGGTATTTCAGATTTTGGTTTGTCTCGTGATTTAGGCATTACACGTCAAGAAGCAAAAAACTATATTGAGCTTTATTTTAGCCGCTATCCAAAGGTTAAAGAATATATGGATAACATGGTAAAAGAAGCCCATGAAACGGGTAAGGTGCGTACGATGTTTGGTCGCATGCGCGAGTTGCCAGATATTAATAGTCGCAATTTTAACCGTCGTTCTTTTGCAGAACGGACGGCTATGAATACACCGATACAAGGTACTGCCGCTGATATTATTAAGCTCGCTATGAATAAGGTAGAATCCATTTTAGAAGAGAAGACATTTAAATCTCGCTTATTATTACAGGTGCATGATGAACTTGTATTAGAAGTTGTAAATGAAGAATTGGATGCTATTCAAACGTTGCTTAAGGAAACTATGGAATCCATTGTAGAATTACATGTTCCACTTATCGTCGATGTACATAATGCGGAAAACTGGGCACTTGTAAAATAAATTTTACATATAACGTTCGAGTAGAAGGATAGCTGCAGGAGGCACATATGTTAAAAATAGGTTTAACAGGTGGAATTGCATCTGGTAAGAGTACAGTACTAGACTTTTTTAAAAAGAAGGATGTACCTTATATTGATGCCGATGTAGTAGCACGTGAAGTAGTTGATCTTGGTACGCCTGGACTCGCTGCTATCCGTGAATTATTTGGTGATACAGTGATTCTCGATGATGGCAGATTAAATCGTGAAGCGCTTGGTAGTATCGTCTTTCATGATGAAGAAAAACGCCTACAGTTAAATAGCTGCTTACATGGTTTCATTCGTCAGCGTATTGATGAATTGAGTGCTATGTATGAAGAGGAAGAGGCTCCAGCCGTAATTTATGATATTCCTCTTCTCATTGAAGGTAAGTGGTATGAGCGACTCGATACGGTTTGGCTTGTCTATGTATCGCCAGAGGTGCAGGTTCGCCGGTTAATGGAGCGCAATGGATACTCAAAAGAGGACGCATTAGCGCGTATTCAAAGTCAAATGTTACTGGATGAAAAACGTCCTTTTGCAGATGTCATCATTAATAATGATGGTACACCTGATGAATTATATATTCAGTTAGAAAAATTGTGGCATGAGAAACTACTACCGTTGTATAATAAATAATCATCAATATATATGATTGAATCGATTCAAAATATATACGGTTAGGATTAAGGGGAGGATGTATGAAACGAAATACAGCAACGGCATTGGCTGTTGTCGTGTTGGGCTGGTTTTATTTTAACCATATGCAAGATCCTGTAGCACGCTATACGGCATACCCCTTTGATTATAGAGATGTAGTTGTATCGGCTGCGGAAAAAGAAGAGGTGTCACCATCGTTGGTAGCTAGTGTTATTTTAGCTGAAAGTAAATACAAGAATACGGCGGAATCCGAGACGGGGGCGCTTGGACTGATGCAGCTCATGCCGGATACGGCCCGTTGGGTAGCACAACAAATGGGACATGGTAACTACACAGATCGTCAGCTAAAAGAGCCAGAAACAAATATTCAGCTAGGTACGTGGTATTTAGGGTATTTATTAAAAGAATTTAATGGTGATGAAGTGCAAGCGTTAGCTGCTTATAATGCAGGTCGTGGACATGTAGAATCATGGATTAAGGAAAAAAATTGGAATGGTATGGTTGATACGATTCCATTTCCAGAAACGCGTATGTATGTTAAAACCGTTTTAACCTATCAAGAAAGGTATGAGTCATTATATGGAGAACATCATTGAAACCTGTAAGTCTTTAGACTATTCTTGGTTGCCACCGGAGATTGGTAATTTTAAACTCAAGGTGACAGGGCCCGATGAAATTGTGAAAGCGCAAGAAACATTAGCTGCAGGTGAAGCCGTGTTGACTTTACCTTTATTTCACTATGAAAATGATTTAGGTTGGAAGTGGTGTGCTCTCTACGATAAAGAGGTAGAGGATTATACAGTGCACGTAGTGATGCCTTTGTTCACATTTGTAGATATATCTTTTGTGCGCCAAGAGTTCGAACCGTATTGGCAGGGCCTACAAGAACGTTGTGTTCAGGGGCTTTCAAAATTACTAATCAACAGTGCAGAAAATTTTACCTATACCTATATGCGTAAGGGGCTACAAAATTGGGATTATGAATCTGTTATGCCCGCTGAGTTAGAAGGATTTGTACGAGATATAACACCTAAAAATGCGGTGCGCATGATTAATGGTTCCTATATCATAGGTGAATATCGAAAGATGGATGAATGTACAGGATTACTGTTGTACTATAATGAATATCGCGATGAATTCTTTGCAGAATTACGGTATCAAAATTATCCAGAAATTGACCATCATCTTGATGCTAAGTCATTAGATGATTTGGAACATGTACTATCTGAACATTTAAAAAATATACTGTGTGAACTAAATTCACGCGGTTAAATTGTACATTTTAGCGGAATTATGCTATACTATACATGACTTTTATATAAACTTTTTTAAGAGTGGGCTATTTTTTGCTCACTCTTTCGTTTATGATTGGGTGAAATTAGTCATATAATTGTATCAAATTGTATGATGAAAACAGCGTATATAATCGATATGTAGTATGTTATAAGGAGGCGATGGCTATGAAAAGAGAGGCCGTAGAGGAATTTGTATCCTCTGTAGTTGAAGGCGTTATAGCTGGCACGAATCTGGAATTAGTCGATGTCGACTATGTTCGAGAACGGGATTGGTATTTGCGCGTGTACCTAGATAAACCAGGTGGTGTCGATTTGGATGACTGTCAAATGGTCAGTGAAAAATTGAGCGCAGCTCTCGATGAGAAAGACCCTATTGCAGAAAATTATTTGCTTGAAGTGTCTTCTCCTGGTCTTGATCGAGTTCTAAAAAAGGATAAAGATTTCATTCGCTATAATGGCCGTGATGTAGATATCCAATTGTTTAAACCTATTAATGGCAGTAAACAATATACGGGTGTACTACAAGGCTTTACAGATACAACGATAGAATTTTCAATCAATGGTGAAAGCGTAACATTTGAACGTTCTGCCATTGCACAAATTCGATTACATCTTGATTTTTAATATATGGAGGCATACGAGTGAGTCAAGAATTAATTCAAGCAGTTATGGTGCTGACAAAACAAAAAGGTTTTGCACCTGAGGTTATTTTTGAATCCCTAGAAGCTGCATTATTACAAGCATATCGTAAGGAACCACATTCTAATCCAGATGCGTATGTGGAATTGAATCGTGAAACTGGTGCCTATAAGGTAATGGCGAAGAAACAAGTTGTAGAAACTGTAGAATTCCCAGAAACTGAAATCAGCCTATTAGATGCTCGTAAAATCGATAAACGCTATGAAATTGGCGATATTGTTGAAGCAGATGTAACACCTGCTAACTTTGGTCGCAGTGCAGCTCATACAGCTAAACAAATGTTAATTCAACGTTTGAAAGAAGCTGAACGCAGTGTCGTATACGAAGAATATTATAGCCGTGAAGGCGATATCATTACGGGTGTTATAACACGCGTTGAAGGTAAAAACGTATATATCAATTTAGGTAAAACAGAAGCTATCTTACCTCCAACTGAGCAAATCGGTACAGAAACATATCATGAAGGGGACCGCATTAAATGCTATATCGTAGAGGTTAAGAAAACTACGAAAGGCCCTCAAATTATGATTTCCCGTACTCATCCAGGCCTATTAAAACGCTTGTTTGAATTAGAAGTGCCAGAAATCTATGAAGGCGTAGTAGAACTTAAATCTGTAGCTCGTGAACCTGGTATGCGTTCTAAAATCGCCGTATATAGCCGCGATGAATCCATCGATCCAGTTGGTGCTTGCGTAGGTCCTAAAGGTCAACGCGTTCAACACATTGTAGATGAATTGCACGATGAAAAAATCGACATTGTAAAATGGGATGAAGATCCTGCCATTTATATTGCGAACTCTTTAAGTCCTGCAAAGGTAATCTCTGTAGATGTTAGCGAAGAAGAAAAATCTTCTTATGTTGTAGTACCTGATTACCAATTATCCTTGGCTATCGGTAAAGCTGGTCAAAATGCTCGCTTAGCAGCTAAATTGACAAACTGGAAAATCGACATTAAGAGTGAAACACAAGCTGCAGAAAATCCTTTCACAGGTTTTACAAGTACTGAAGCAGTGGAAAGCGAAGACTAATGAAAACCAAATCTCAACCTATGCGCACTTGTGTAGGCTGTGGTGAACCAAAGAGTAAGCGCGAGTTAATGCGTGTTGCTCTAAGACCAGAAGGGACAATCAGTATCGACAGAACTGGTAAAGCCCCTGGTCGTGGTGCTTATATCTGTGCATCCATGGACTGTTTTGAGGCTGCGTATAAGGGTAAAAAACTAGAACGCTCTTTGAAGCATGCTGTATCAAAAGAGGTATATGAAGCATTGAAGCACGATTTGGAAGGTCATGAATAATTTCAGCATATGAATGAAGATAAAGTTTTAAATCTCTTAGGCTTGGCACAACGGGCCGGAAAATTGAGTTCCGGAGATTTCATCGTAGAGAAAGCGATGAAAAAGAAAACCCCTAAGCTTGTTCTATTAGCAGGTGATTGTGCGGCCAATAATGAAAAGAAATACATACAATTAGCAGAATTACATCATATTCCATTGCGTAAAGTCGGCAGTAAAGAAACATTAGGTACGGCTATAGGCAAAGAAGTACGTGTAGTGGTAGCCGTAGAGGATGATGGATTTGCAAAAGCATTACTAAAAGAGATTGATCAGTAAGAAGGGGGTATGTAGATGTCCAAAAAGCGCGTACATGAAATTGCTAAGGAATTTGGCGTTGAAAGTAAACAGGTTATTTCTATTTTGCAACAACATAATTTTAATGTTACAAAAGCCGTTAATACAGTAGATGATGCAGGTTATACTGTGGTGAAAAACCAATTAGGTGGTAAATCTAATGGGGCCGATACAAAGGCGGCAGCTGCTCCTGCTAATCCAAGCAAACATGAAAAAGCTGCAACACCTAATAAAGCTGTAAAAACAGATAAACCAGCAAAAGAACAGAGCCATAAAAAAGAGGCTAAACATGGTGATAAGAAACATGACGATAAGAAATCTAATGTTCGTCATGTACAAATTAATGAGCCTACTAAAAAACAAAATAATGGCCAAAAACAAGATGGTCGTAACCATCAAAAACAAGATCGTCCAAATGGTAATCAACAAGGCCAAAAGAATGATGGTCAACAAGGTCAAAAAAATGACAACCGTCACAATGGTAATGCGGATAACCGCAACCGCAATGGCCGTGTAGATAATCGCAACAATAATGGCGGCAACCAACAAAATGGCAATGATCGCCGCAATAAGAAAAATAAAAAAGGTAACAATCGCCCACAATCCTTATTGTCCACTTCCATGCAAAAGAAGAAAAATAAGGTAAAACATCGTAACGAGCAATACTTGCAACATAAAGCGGAAGAAGAACGTAAAGCACAAGAAGCAATCGCTACGGAAATCGAATTAAGCGGTCCTTTAACAGTAAAAGAATTGGCTGAAAAAATGGGCCGTGAAGTATCTGAAATCATCAAAAAATTGATGCTTTTAGGTGTTATGGCTAGCATTAACCAAGAGGTAGATGTTGATACAGCTACTATCGTAGCAGAAGATTTTGGTGTAACCGTAACAGAAGTAGAACCAGAAGAAGATCCTACAGATATCATCGAAATTGAAGATGCACCAGAAACATTGAAACCTCGTCCTCCTGTTGTAACTATCATGGGTCACGTTGACCATGGTAAAAACATATCGGTGCGTACCAAGTTCGTTACAATGACAATAAGATTACATTCCTTGATACACCAGGCCATGAAGCTTTCACAGCGATGCGTCTACGAGGTGCAAAATCTACAGATATCGCAGTTCTCGTAGTAGCTGCCGATGACGGTGTAATGCCTCAAACAATTGAAGCTATTAACCATGCTAAATCTGCTGATGTGCCTATCATCGTAGCCATCAATAAAATGGATAAACCAGGTGCTAACCCAGATCATGTTAAACAACAACTATCTGAACATGGTTTATTGCCAGAAGAGTGGGGCGGCGATGTTATCATGGTTCCTGTATCTGCTAAACAAAAACAAGGTATCGATGATTTGCTCGAAAATATCTTGCTCGTAGCAGAGGTTATGGAATTAAAAGCGAACCCTAACCGTAAAGCATATGGCGTAGTTATCGAAGCCCAACTTGATAAGGGTCGTGGTGCTGTATGTACAGTGCTCGTTCAAAAAGGCTCTCTTCGCGTAGGCGATACAGTTCTTGCTGGTACTGCATATGGTAAAGTTCGTGCCATGACAAATGAACGTGGAGAAAAAGTTAAGGTTGCTCGTCCATCTATGCCAGTCGAAATCTTGGGCTTCTCCGAAGTTCCACAAGCTGGTGAAATCATTCATGGTATGGATGATAATGAAGCACGTACAATCGCTGAAAAACGTATTGCTAAACAACGTGTACAAGAATTACAAGCTACTCACAAGGTTACATTGGACGATATCTTCAACCAAATTCAACAAGGTGAGTTAAAAGACCTTAACATTATCATCAAAGCGGACGTTCAAGGTTCCGTAGAAGCATTGCGTCAATCCTTGGAAGGTATTAAAAACCCTGAAGTTCGTATCGTTATCGTTCATGCTGCCGTAGGTGCTATTAACGAATCTGATATCATGTTGGCATCTGCATCTAATGCAATCGTAATGGGCTTTAATGTACGTCCAGATGCAAATGTTCGCCGTGCTGCGGAACAAGAAAAGGTAGATTTACGTACATATCGTGTCATCTATGATGCTATTAATGATGTTGAGTCTGCTATGCGCGGTATGTTAGCACCTCAATTTAAAGAGGTTGTCGTTGGTCGTGCAGAGGTGCGTCAAGTTATCTCCACACCTAAGGCCATCGTTGCTGGTTCCTATGTAACAGAAGGTCGTATTACGAACGATTCCGAAGTACGTTTAATCCGTGATGGTATTGTCGTATTTGAAGGTAAGGTTGATTCCTTACGTCGTTTCAAAGACGAAGTGAAAGAAGTTAAAACATCCTTCGAATGTGGTATCTCCTTGGAAGGTTACCGCGACATCAAGGAAGGCGACGTAATCGAAGCGTACTTGATGGAAGAAGTTGCACCTCAAATATAGGAGGTTACTATGAGTGATGTTCGTGTAAGAAAATTACAAGAATTCATCAAACAAGAAGTAAGTCAAATGTTGATGCGTGGGTTGAAAGACCCTCGCATCGGCTTTAC
>QWCR01002397.1_pt1 | contig 9855 bp, 10 predicted proteins | sample 1972581 | NCBI WGS metagenome assembly QWCR01 (sample SAMN09866703, study PRJNA288562) | Human oral metagenome isolate pre4_saliva, whole genome shotgun sequencing... | isolation source: mouth | host: Homo sapiens | place: USA: California
CAAAGACTTTTCTTGGTCCAGCTCTTTCATCACAAATTCTGCCATTGGGCTACGACAAATATTCCCCAGACAAACAAATACAATCTTCTTCATTATTCACCTCTTGCCCAAAGCTATTAAGAGATATGCTCACTTAATTTCTTTGTCAAAATTACGAACACACTTTTAAATCATGAAAGTAGATTCTCATTAATTTTCATTTAATCAATCCATATTATACCGAAAAACTAATCAAATAGAAAGGTTTCTCTCCTAATCATATCGAAAAATTAGTAACCTTTTTTAATAGTTGCAACATTCATATTAATCCATAAGTTTAAGGCGTGAGAAAAGAGAACCTAGTTTCCTAGATTCTCCTTTTGTTGGCTTTAGATATTTGACCAAACACTTTCAAGAATGTTTGTTTGTTCACGTCCTGGTCCTACAGAGAAAGTAGAGATACGTACACCTACCAATTCACCAACACGACGAACATAATTACGAGCATTTTCAGGAAGCTCATCTAAACTACGGCAACCTGTGATGTCTTCTTCCCAACCTGGCAATTCTTCATAGATTGGTTTGCAACGTTTCAGTTGCTCAAGACTAGCTGGGTAGTGATCAATACGCTCACCATCAAGGTCATAAGCTACACAAATTTTTACAGTGTCAAGACCTGAGAGAACATCGATACAGTTCAAGCTGAGGTTTGTGATACCTGATACACGACGGCTATGGCGCATCACCACTGAGTCAAACCATCCTACACGACGTGGACGTCCAGTTGTTGTTCCATATTCATGACCAACTTCACGGATACGTTCACCCACTTCATCAAATAACTCAGTTGGGAAAGGACCATCACCAACACGACTCGTATAGGCCTTACATACACCCACAACCTTATTAATTTTAGAAGGTCCAACACCAGAACCAATTGTAACACCACCCGCAACTGGGTTTGATGACGTTACAAATGGGTAAGTACCTTGGTCAATATCAAGCATAACCCCTTGAGCTCCTTCAAAGAGGACACGTTTGCCTGCATCAAGAGCGTCATTCAAGATTACAGATGTATCTGTAACGTATTGCTTAATTTGTTGTCCGTAAGCGTAGTATTCTTCAAAAATCTCATCGAATGATAATTCTTCAGCTTCATACATCTTACTGAAAAGACGGTTTTTCTCAGCTAAGTTTGTTTTCAAACGATCAGCAAAGATTTCTTTGTCCAAAAGGTCTGCAATACGGATACCTACACGCGCAGCCTTATCCATATAGGCAGGCCCAATACCCTTGTTAGTTGTACCAATCTTATTATCACCTTTAGCAGCTTCTTGCAGTTGATCAAGTTTAATGTGGTACGGCAAGATAACGTGCGCACGGTCAGAAATACGAAGGCTCTCTGTTGACACACCTTCGGCATGAAGATATTCCAACTCTTTGACAAGTGATTTAGGATTGACCACTACACCGTTCCCGATAACAGAGATTTTCTCTGGGAAGAAAATACCTGATGGAATCAAGTGCAATTTAAATTTCTTACCATCGATAACAATCGTGTGACCTGCATTGTCTCCACCTTGATAACGTGCGATCACTTCGGCATCTTGACTTAGGAAATCTGTAATTTTCCCTTTACCTTCATCACCCCACTGGGTACCCACAACAACTACTGATGTCATATTATTTTGATAACGGACAGCTCCACCTTTACGAGGCTGTCCCCACCTTTCTTGAAAAACTTCACGGTGGGAATTTCACCCACAAGTTTCGCGTTACAGTTTATTATAGCAGAAAAAAGGCTATTTGTTCAACGTTGAAAGCGCTTCTTACAAAATATTCTGACAGTTATAGCTAAGATTGCAACTCGTTATTTACTATCTCTTTTTTATCCTTACATCTTATATAGAACTACCAGCTATTTTATGACTAAATAATTCTAGTAGCTATTAACCTGCTTCATATAATGATTTAACTGCCTTTGATTCTTTAAAATAATTGTCTTGTCAGAATAATTTTTAACAACTGTATGATATTGCTCGACATATTTTTTAGAACGTCCGTCTAATAAAATCCATTTCACAAATGCAAAATCAAATTTTTCATTACAGTCTTCTGCCATGCTAGGACGTGTCTTTCCCCTATATGTTAAATAGCGCCTAAATGCCCGATAGAGACAATTAACTCTGTTAAAGTTGAAATAGACAATACAGTCAGCTTCCCTCATCCGTTCTTCATAAAGACAGGCCGAGTAATTCCCTTCAATAATCCAATCACGTTGTAGCATAAATGTTGATATATCGTCAGTCATTTCATCAACTGTTCGCTCTTGCCAATTTGATGTGAAATGAATTTTATCTAAATGAAGAACCTCACAATTGTAGTGTTGACCTAAAAAATTTGCCAAAGTAGACTTTCCAGAGCCGCTATAGCCAATGATTGCAATTTTCAATACAGGTCTCCTTTTTCAATTCTGTTTCCTGACTAATATCATAACACAAAGCATATATCTTAGAAGGAATTATCATTTGGAACAACTCTCGTTTGGACAAACAAGCACGTAAAGTTCTGTTTAAAGTGAGTTCTTTCTTAGAAAAATAAAAAAAAGAGACCTACAACCAAGTCTCTTTTCGATATTAAACTGCCCCCTACAGGGCTCGAACCTGTGACCCATGGATTAAGAGTCCACTGCTCTACCAACTGAGCTAAGGAGGCTGGATGCTGTATTGGTACCGATGATCACTTTTGAAAATTATTGCAAGAGGAAAAATCAATTTTTTTGCAATCGTTTTCGTTGATTCCTCTCGTATTACCTAGATAACTTATCGATCCGTTCTTTATTAGCTCCAAGAGCTCTTTCATATTTCCCGGTTTCATTGGGTTGGAAATAATTCACACCTCTTAATTTATCCGGAAGATATTGTTGTTTGACCCACTTTTCAGGATAAGCATGGGGATACTTGTAATCTTGTGCATTGCCCAGTTCCTTGCTTCCAGCATAGTGTCCATCTCTCAAATGACGAGGAATCGGTAAATTTCCTGATTTTCTAAGGTCTGCCAAGGCAGCATCCATAGCCATATAAGCCGAATTCGACTTAGGAGATAAAGCTAAGTCAACAACTACATTGGCAATCAAAATTCGCGCCTCTGGGAAACCTACTTTCTGTGCAGCTTCCAAAGCTGTAACCGTGTGAACTTGCGCATCAGGATTAGCTAAACCAATATCCTCGTACGCAATCACAGTCAAGCGTCGTGCTAGACTAGGGAGATCTCCTGCTTCAACCAAACGTGCTGCATAGTGAAGACTGGCATTAACATCAGAGCCTCGAATAGATTTTTGCAAAGCAGAAAGTACATCATAGTGTCCATCACCGTCTTTATCCATGGTGATATAGCTACGTTGTAAACTATTTTCCACTGTATCTAAAGTAATATGGCGAAGCCCATCTTCTGAAGCTAGCGTCGACATGACAGCTAAATCTAAGGAATTATAAGCCGAACGTAAATCACCATTAGTAGCCGTAGCAATAAAATCTAGAGCATCCTCATCTAACTGGACATCAAAGTCAAAGCCACGCTCCTTGTCCTCTAGAACACCTAGGATAGCTTCCTTAATATCCTCGTTAGAGAGTGGTTCCAACTCAAATATTTGTACACGACTACGGATGGCTGGTGTGACAGAAAAAAACGGATTCTCCGTCGTAGCCCCAATCATGATAATATTGCCATTCTCTAAGAGTGGCAATAAAAAGTCTTGTTTAGCTTTATCCAAACGATGAATCTCATCTAGAAGCAGAACTAAGCCACCTGAAAATTTAGCCTCTTCCGCAATTTCCTGTAGGCGTTTCTTGCTATCAACAGTAGCATTAAAGGTTCTAAAAGCAAATTTTGTTGTTCCTGCAATAGCACTAGCTATTGAGGTCTTCCCGATTCCTGGTGGCCCGTAGAGAATCATTGACGACAGCATATTCGCTTCTACCATACGGCGAATAATTTTACCTTCACCAACCAAATGCTTCTGACCAATCACCTCTGAAATTGTACGTGGACGCATGCGTAGAGCAAGATTATCTGGCATCTTCTCTCCTTTTTTAACTGATTTTTTCTTATTATAATAAGCATATACTATTTTGTTATAAAAAGAAATTATAAATAGTTCTTGTCAAACCTAAATTCTTATGATAGAATGTTTTGGTATGTGGTGCTAGCACATCCGTAATAAATTCTACCTAGGAGGAAAACACGAAATGGCTAAAGTATGTTACTTTACAGGACGTAAAACTGTTTCTGGAAACAACCGTTCACACGCTATGAACAAAACTAAACGTGCCGTTAAACCTAACCTTCAAAAAGTTACTATCCTTGTTGATGGTAAACCTAAAAAAGTTTGGGCTTCAGCTCGTGCGCTTAAATCTGGTAAAGTTGAACGCGTTTAATCTTATTGGATATTAAGAGAGATGACTTCAGTCGTCTCTTTTTTTGTTCATCGACTTTCCCTTTTGGCTATACTTATGTTATAATAAAGAACTAACAGATAATTCTTATAGAAAGAAGGTGTCAGTATGGGATTTACAGATGAAACTGTTCGTTTCAACCTAGACGACGGTAGCAAAGATGAAATCAGTAATACTTTGACAAATGTTTACCGTTCGTTGGCTGAGAAAGGTTACAATCCTATCAACCAAATCGTCGGTTATGTTCTGAGCGGTGACCCTGCTTATGTTCCGCGTTATAATGACGCCCGTAACCAGATTCGTAAATACGAACGTGATGAAATCGTTGAAGAACTCGTTCGCTATTATCTTAAAGGAAATGGAATTGACCTCTAATGCGAATAATGGGACTTGATGTTGGCTCAAAAACAGTAGGAGTTGCGATTAGTGATCCCCTCGGTTTTACAGCCCAAGGCGTTGAAATTATTAAAATTGACGAGGAGGCTGAAGAGTTTGGTTTCGACCGACTAGGCGAGCTCGTTAAAGAATATAAGGTAGAAAAATTTGTTGTTGGTCTTCCTAAAAATATGAATAACACTGAAGGACCACGTGTTGAGGCAAGCAAAGCCTATGGTGACAAAATCAAGGAAATCTTTGGAATTCCTGTAGATTACCAAGACGAACGCTTGACAACTGTTCAAGCCGAGCGTATGTTGGTTGAACAAGCAGATATCAGCCGTGGTAAACGTAAAAAAGTTATTGATAAATTAGCTGCCCAACTTATTCTACAAAACTACCTCGATCGAATGTTTTAAGAAAGTGTAATAGAGACCTAATAGTCAAGTGACAATCTAGTGAACTGCCAAGCAAATATACTAGATTTCCTCACTATTCAGTGCTCTCTACAAAAAGGAGAACAATATGTCACACAATCACGACCACAACCATGATCATGAAGTCATCACTTTAGTAGACGAACAAGGAAACGAAACACTTTTTGAAATCTTGTTGACTATTGATGGACGCGAAGAATTTGGTAAAAACTATGTTCTTTTGGTACCAGCTGGTGCTGAAGAAGATGCTAATGGAGAAATTGAAATCCAAGCATACTCATTCACTGAAAATGAAGACGGTACTGAAGGCGACCTTCAACCAATCCCTGAAGATTCAGATGCTGAATGGGATATGATTGAAGAAGTTTTCAATAGCTTCATCGACGAAAACTAAAAATATTCAATGCCATAGGCAAAGAAATGATTTGTTAAAAAGAGATTGGGATATTGTATCTCAGTCTCTTTTTTAGATATTTTTTTCTTAAATGTAAGAAATTAGAGGAAAATTGACTAAATGGTATTATCTGATATACTTTAAATAAGACAATTAGGGGATAAGACCCTTTTATTTATAACTATCCAAATGTCAACAAAGGAGTTTAATTGTGAGTCCATACAACGAAGACAATACTTTAGATTCAAGTGGCTACCAAGGTTATCATCGAAGCCACCATCGATCTCATATACAAGATAATCAATCCGAAAAGATTGAAGTGACAATTCAGGGACATACAGACGATTCTAATTCTTCTCAAACAGAGAAAAAAACTAAGATTTCAATTCCACGGAAGCATAAAGGTCATATTCTGATTCTCAGTTTGATTTTGAGTATTTTTAGTATATCAGTTCCCTGACAGGCGGCTTCTTTTATTACTTACTAGTTTCTCTGGCTTTCCGTTTAGGATCAACTCTTTGGCTGATTCCTATTCAATTCCTTACCTACTATCTTTCTGGAAGTTACCTTTACAAGACTGTCATGCACATGACAAACAAGAAGGAAATTGCCACTCTAATTAGTATTATTTTCTATGTCACTAATGGAACACTTGGTTTTGGTGGGCTCTACCCTATCCAATTTGCTATGCCTTTTGTCCTAGGTGCTATCTTCTTCTTAACTCGTTACTTTGCGGGTCACAGTCGTGATGAAGCCTTTATTCTTTACGGCTTCGCTGGCACTGCCGGAGCTCTTTTTGAAGCTCGAACTCTTATTTTCTGGATATTGTCACTTGTGACAATCTTCGTTTACAACCTTGTCAACAAACACTTTGCTCGTGGTTTTTATCAAGTTCTTTGTATTATTTTTGGTAACATTCTAGTATTGTATCTATGTCTTTACTTTATCCTAAATTTACAAATTACATCGGACTATATTAACCAAGTTTTGGTTTACAACTTTACACAACTTGCTGTAGAAAAAAATGACTTTCTACTTACGTTAGCTTACCAAATTTTTGCTGTCATCGGCTCTGGATTACTTATTGGTGCACTTACTACAAGCAACCACCTTATGGGCGATGCTAAAGATAAGAGTATCAAGTGGGTACTACTCCTTAGTTTTATCTTTACAGTGGTTTACAGCTTGTTCTCTCAAAGTTTTGGACTTTACAGTATTCTCAACATCGTACCTTATGGTCTAGTCTTGACAGCACTTTCTTTAGATGATGCTATTAAAAAGAGAGCAGAGCGAACTTCTCACCGACGTCGTAATGGTAACCAGATTCACACACTTAAAGTTTTTGGTATCTTCCTTAGTCGTAATTACTTCTTACCTATTGCAGTCTTTGCATTTGCTTTCGCGATGCCAATCATTATGTTCCTATTTAATTTAGGAAATAATACTGAACGTAGTACTGTTGCAAATTACCTCGCTAAAAATACCAAAAAAGATGAAACTATCTACGTTTACGATTCATCAGCAAAAATTTATTTGGAAAGCGGTCGTAAAGCAGCCTCACAATTTGTTCTTCCAGATCTTAACACAGCTAAATCTAGTCATCAGAAAGCTCTTTCAGATACTATTATCCAAGATTCAGCACAATATATCGTTGTTCAACAAGATACACAACTACCTTCTGATGTTAAATCTACACTTTCAAAAAACTATAAAAAAGCCCCTGTAAAAGGCGTTGAACGATACACTGTTTACGTCCTAAAATAGGTCAAAAAATCAATATATAGTGGTTGAGATAAAAATATACCACAATATATTGATTTTTTTTTGCCTAGTGCTATAATTAGTAACGAGGTGATTTTTAGATGATTACATTAGAAAAAGAAAAGGTTACACAAAGTCATCAAACGTGATGGTCGTATGGTTGTCTTTGATTCAAGTAAAATATATGAGGCTATCCTCAAAGCAAGTGAGGCTATTACACCTATCACACCCTTAATTGAAGCAAAGTTGGAAGGAATTGCCAACCGTATTGTTGCTGAAATCAATGACCGCTTCACTCAAAATATCAAAATATATGAAATCCAAAGCATAGTAGAGCACGAGTTACTCGAAGCTAACGAATATGCTATCGCTCAAGAATATATCAACTATCGTACCAAACGTGATTTTGAGCGTTCTCAGGCTACTGACATCAATTTCACCATTAGTAAACTTGTTAATAAAGACCAGGCTGTTGTTCATGAAAATGCTAATAAAGATAGCGATCTTTACAATACACAACGTGATTTAACCGCAGGAATTGTCGGAAAATCTGTAGGACTTAAGATGCTTCCTCCACACGTGGCAAATGCTCATCAAAAGGGTGATATCCATTTCCACGATTTAGACTACAGCCCTTACACACCTATGACCAACTGTTGTTTGATTGACTTCAAAGGCATGTTGGCAAATGGTTTTAAAATTGGTAACGCTGAAGTTGAAAGTCCTAAATCCATTCAAACTGCAACAGCACAAATTTCACAAATCATCGCAAATGTTGCCTCTAGTCAATATGGTGGCTGTACTGCAGACCGTATCGATGAGTTTTTAGCTCCTTACGCAGAACTTAACTACAAAAAACACTTAGCTGATGCTAAAGAGTGGGTAGCTGAAGAAAAACGTGAAGAATACGAGATTAATACGCTTTTCACTTCGAATGGACAAACTCCCTTTACCTCTCTCGGTTTCGGTTTAGGGACAAACTGGTTTGAGCGTGAAATCCAAAAGGCTATCCTACAAGTTCGTATTTTAGGACTTGGCTCCGAACACCGTACAGCCATTTTCCCTAAACTCATTTTTACCTTAAAACGTGGACTTAACTTAGAGCCTAGCTCACCTAACTACGATATTAAGCAACTAGCTCTTGAATGTGCAACAAAGCGTATGTATCCAGATGTCTTATCATATGACAAAATCGTTGAATTGACAGGTTCCTTTAAGGCTCCTATGGGATGTCGTTCCTTCCTACAAGGGTGGAAGGATGAAAATGGTGTTGAAGTTAATTCTGGACGAATGAATCTGGGTGTTGTAACCCTTAATCTTCCTCGAATTGCCCTAGAATCTAAGGGAGACCAAGATAAATTTTGGGAAATTTTTGAAGAGAGAATGGGAATTGCCAAAGATGCACTCGTCTACCGAGTTGAACGTGTCAAAGAAGCTACACCTGCTAATGCACCTATCCTTTATCAGTACGGGGCCTTTGGCCAACGTCTAGGTAAATTCGATAGTGTAGATCAACTCTTCAAACATCGTCGTGCAACCGTATCACTTGGTTATATTGGGCTTTATGAAGTAGCATCTGTTTTTTATGGTAGTGACTGGGAGACTAATCCAGAAGCAAAAGCGTTCACGTTAGATATCGTTAAAGCCATGAAAAATGCTTGTGAAAGTTGGTCTGACGAATATGATTATCATTTCTCTGTTTATTCAACACCATCAGAGAGTTTGACGGATCGTTTCTGTCGTTTGGATACTGAAAAGTTCGGTGTGGTGACTGATATCACAGATAAAGAGTATTACACCAACTCTTTCCACTATGATGTTCGTAAAAATCCAACACCATTTGAAAAATTAGAATTCGAAAAAGCTTACCCAGAAGCTGGTGCAACTGGTGGATTCATCCATTACTGCGAATATCCAGTCCTCCAGCAAAATCCAAAGGCACTCGAAGCTGTCTGGGACTTTGCTTATGACCGTGTCGGTTACCTCGGAACGAATACTCCAATTGATAAATGCTACAAGTGTGATTTTGAAGGGGACTTCACCCCAACAGAACGTGGATTCATGTGCCCTAACTGTGGCAACACAGATCCTAAAACAGTTGATGTTGTCAAACGTACTTGTGGCTATCTAGGAAATCCACAGGCACGCCCAATGGTTAAAGGACGCCACAAAGAAATCTCTGCTCGAGTCAAACACATGAACGGTTCAACCATAAAATATGAAGGTAAACACCTTTAATAAGACCTAGAATACATTATAATAAACTAGAAGCAGCTGGATGATACCTTCCAACTGCTTTGCTTATTTCATTTCTAGAAAGGAATATAATGGGAAAATATCAATTAGATTATAAAGGTATGCAACAAGTGGAACGTTACCACGAAAAAAATGCAACCGTCAAAAACGATAAAAAAGCACGTGTCCAAGCCCTTTTGAAAAAAGCTGGAAAGAAGAA